>NNBU01001116.1_pt1 | contig 15027 bp, 15 predicted proteins | sample 1173781 | NCBI WGS metagenome assembly NNBU01 (sample SAMN07173937, study PRJNA388173) | plant metagenome | biome: Plant school; feature: Soil; material: Symbiotic tissue of Blasia pusilla L.; isolation source: symbiotic tissue sample KVJ2 | host: Blasia pusilla | place: Norway: Troms, Kvaloya...
ACGACCGACAGCGCCTGCGCGCAGATCGACTGAAGTAACACTCAGATCATGTTTCAAAAATCCCGAATCTAAAGAAGATCATGAACAGGCACCTTGCTTGCGCGCTCGTTTGGGCATCGACGCTGCATCTGCGACGTTCGATGGCCCGGCTGAGAACACCCACGCCACTGGATCCGCATGCCGACAGGCAGGGCAATTGAACGTGTCGGCGCCACGATCGCAGGTGCAACTGCTGCTCATCCGACACGGTGAGTCCGAATGGAACCTGGCACAGCGTTTCACCGGCTGGGCCGACGTGGGTCTCACGCCGCGGGGTGTGCGTCAGATGCAGGAGGCCGGCCGTGCGATTCGGCGGTCAGGTCTGGTCGTCGACCGCGTCTTCTCCTCGATGCTGGTCCGTTGCGTACGGTCTGTCGACTGCTTGCTGCTCGCAGCGGGAAGTCCATCGGCGCCACGCACAGCCGACTGGCGGTTGAACGAGCGGCACTATGGTGCATTGACGGGGTCATCCAAGGCCGAAGCCATCGCGCGGTACGGTGCCGATCAGGTGCAAGCTTGGCGCAGGTCGTACCGCGCGGTACCGCCGCCGTGGACTCAGGACGATGTCGGTCGGGTGGCGACGGATCCATCGATGGAACCACCCTGCGCAGGGCTGGAACCCCTGCCCTTGGCGGAATCACTCGCGCAAACCGTTCTGCGGGTGACCGCGCTCTGGCAGGAACTGATCGAACCATCATTGGCGTTGGCCCAAACGGTAGCTGTCGTCGGTCATGGCAACAGCCTGCGGGCGCTGGTGATGCAGCTTGAAGAACTCAGTGAACAAGCGGTCTCGTGCCTGGAGATCGCCAACGGCGAAATGCGTGCCTATGAGTCAGGCGCTGGTCGCACACTGCATCTGCAATGCATCTGGCAGCCATCTGCGCTGGCGCCCATCTCAAAAATTCTTTGAGACAGCGGAATAAACGCAGGCGGCCAAGCGTCTGTCTGGATGTCAACTCTGACCAATTCCATCTTCCACAGGACTTCCCATGAAATCTTCCCTTCTGCCCACCCTGATTCTTGCGCTCGCCGCGCTCGCCTCTGGCGCCGCTATGGCCGCCGCTCCTGTCAAGACAGCCGGCGGCATGCTGGTCAACACCAGCGGCATGACGCTCTACACCTTCGACAACGACACGGCGGGCAGCGGCAAGAGTGCCTGCAACGGCCCGTGCGCCGGACTGTGGCCACCGGTGATGGCAGAAGCGGACGCGAAGCCCGAAGGCGACATGACCATCGTTGTGCGCGACGACGGCACCAAGCAGTGGGCCTACAAGGGCAAGCCGGTGTACCTGTACAAGTCCGACATGAAGGTCGGCGACATGACTGGCGACAACTTCAAGAACGTCTGGCACGTCATCAAGCCCTGACCGACCAGAACGGAAGAGAGCACGACGCTTCATCCCATGCGCGCACAGGACGAAGCCTCGATCGTCGCCTGCATTCCCAGCCTGCGCCGTTACGCGCGCGGGCTGGTGGCAGACACCGAGCGAGCTGACGACCTGGTGCAGGACACGCTGGAACGGGCTTGGAGTCGGTTCTCGCTTTGGCAGAAACGCGGCGACATCCGCGCCTGGATGTTCGGCATCATGCACAACCACTTCATCGACGGTGTACGCGCCAAGGGCAGGCGACCCGAGGACAGCGCGGGCGACGACCTGCCCGAAATCCCACAACGAGCCAGCCAGTCCGACGGCATCGAGGTCCGCGACCTGGACCGCGTCCTGCAGCGGCTGCCCGTGGAGCAACGCGAGGTGCTGCTGCTCATCGCAGTCGAAGAAATGAGCTATGCAGAAGCCGCCACCGCGCTCGGCGTGCCCATCGGCACGGTGATGTCCCGCCTGGCGCGCGGCCGTGACAAGCTGCGACAGGAACTGCAAGGCCGCGCGCCATCAGCCCAAGTTGCCGCGCCCCTGCGCAGGATCAAGTGACATGGACTTTCCCCCACTCAAACCCATTTCCACCGACGGCATCAAGCCGGTGACCGAAGCCGATCTGCATGCTTACGCGGACCAGCTTCTGGACTCTTCGCGGCATGTCGAAATCGATAAATTCCTGGATGCCCACCCGGCCGAACGCCAGCGCGTGGACGATTGGCGTGCCCAGAATCTGGCGCTCAAGCAGTTGCTCGACCCGGTCCTGTCCGAGCCCTTGCCGTTGCGCCTGCCGCTGAAGCCGGCGCCGGGGGCGGGCTGGCAGGAATGGCCGTGGCGCTCCCTGGCAGCCGGCGTGGCGATCGCGGTCGTCAGCACCGGGTCGGCTTGGTGGGGCCGTGGCGCCTACGATGGGCAACTGCAGCGCAGTGCCACGCTGGCGGCGGCGCGAGTGGGCACGCTCAATGGTTTCGCTCACCGTGCAGCCGTGGCCCACGTGGTCTACAGCCCGGACGTGCGTCGTCCGGTGGAGGTCGGCGCCGACCAGGAGCAGGCACTCGTCACCTGGCTGACCAAGCGCATGGGCACCGAAGTGAAGCCGCCCGACCTGCGCGCCCTGGGCTACGAGCTCATCGGCGGGCGGCTGCTGCCGGGCGACAAGGGGCCGGTGGCGCAGTTCATGTTCGGCGGCGCAAAGGGCGAGCGTCTGACGCTGTACGTCACCCGCGAGGACGCCGGACGCGAGACGGCCTTCAAGTTCGGCCAGGATGGCCCGGTGAATGTCTTCTACTGGGTCGACAAGGAATTCGGCTACGCCATCTCTTCAGGCGACAGCAAGTCCGAAATGCTGCGGGTCGCGGAGGCGGTCTACAGCCAGCTCGAAGTGCACAAGTAGTCTTGGCGCCCGATGGGCCAGGCATCGACGGGATTTCCGTTGCGGCCCATCGGCCAGTGGTCCAGCCAGTGCTGCAGCACGGCGACGTCATCCGCTCGACGCCGCCGGTGCAGCGAGTGTCCCTGGCCCGAATGCGTCAGGTGCACCAGATCGGTCGACAGCGGTGGGCTCTGGTCGCCGAAGTACCAGAAATGCCACGACACCAGGGCGTTGAGGCCCGCAATGTCTCGCGCGGCCTCGCTGTCGTCGTGCAACGTGTTGGCCACCTGCTTTATCGAGCCGTTCGCCATCGCCCGATAGAAGTTGTCCGGGGGGCCATCGCCGCCAGGTCGCTTGGCGACAAAGCGCGGGTCCGCCCAGTAGTCGCCCAGCGCCATGACCTCATCGACGCGCATCGCGTAGACGAGCTGGTCGTTGTGGCGGCTGCGCAGGCCGACGATCCAGTCGCCGACACGTGCCGAGCGACGAATCTGCGGCTTGCACACAGCGAGCGAGCACCAGCCGTGAAAAGGATTCGGCGACCCGCCGCGGTCTTGCCGCACGACGTAACGAAAGATGCGCGGGCCTTGGATCACATCGGGCTGCGCAGAACCACCTTGGCTGCATCCATCGGCCCATCGCCTTCGATGACCACGATCGATGCGGTCTTCGGATTGGCTTCCGACTGCAGACGAGTGACCTCGCGGATTTCGCCGATCGCCGTGCCGTCGGCCATTCCCATCGGATTGGTCTTGAAGCTGGCGACGGGCACTTTCTGATCGCCCACGTAGATGCTGTAGACCGTTTCCGGCTTGAGTTTGTAGAGGAACAGTTCCAGCGCATCGACCACACCGAAATTGCGTGCCACCACGAAGCCCTTGGCATCGCCTGAAGCGGGCATGAGCGGGATGTTGACCGGCGCGGCGTTGGCCAGCGGCTTCAGGTTGTCCGTGCCGGCACCCGACGGTACGGCGTTCGAAACGTAGACCAGCGCCTGCGGAGCCTGTCCAATCGGCACCGCCGCGATGACTTTGTCGCTGGCGGTATCGATCACCTGGACCGCATCGCCGTTCTCCAGTCCGACGTACATGCGCGTGCCGTCGTCCGATGGCCAGACGCCATGCGGCAGCGCGCCGGTCGCGATGGTGTTGAGCAGCTTCGACTCGCCATCGGTCGAGTAGACCTTCACGACGTTCTCGCCACCCACGGCGACGTACGCCAGCGTGCCGCGCGCGGTTTTGGCGAAGCCGAGATGGTTGGTGATGAAGCCGGTGTCGATCACGCTCGTCACAGCCATCGACTTCACGTCGATGCGCGTGACCTTGCCGACGTCCTTGTGGCCCATCCAGACTTCCTTGCCGTCCGGCGTGAACTGCAGGAACGGCGAGAACGGACTCACGACCGGAATGCGTTTCACGATCTTGTACGAGCGCGTGTCGACCACGGCCACTTCGGGCGTGAAGCTCGACACCACAAAGGCGCGCCCACCGTCCGGCGTGAACAGCACCATGCCGGGGCCGGGCGCGGTCTCGATCCGGCGCTTCTCCTTGAAGGTCTTCGCGTCGATCACCGAGACGTAGTTCTCTCCGCGCACCACCGCCCAGACCTCCTTGCCGTCGCGCGTGAAGAAGGCCTCGTGCGGCGAGCGGCCGACGTAAGTCACGCCCTTGACCTTGTTGGTCGCCGTGTCGATGAAGGTCACCGAGTTCGAGCCGTTGGCAATGGCGACCAGCGTGCGGTGATCGGGCGAGAAACCGAGGCCGTGAACGTTGATCTCGCCCTTGTAGATCGGCGACAGCACGTCGGGGCGCTGGTTGCCCAGCTTGATCTGGCCGAGCAATGTGTTGGTGTTCGGGTCGATCACCGACACCGTGTTGGTGTTCTGGTCTGCGGTGTAGACGCGGTCGCCGGGATTGGAAGCGGCCGATGCACCGAAAGATGCAACGGCCAGCGCCGTGGCAAGGACAAGGGGTTTGAGTGAATTCATGAAAGGTCCTTCTTCGACGTGTCTGGAGCGACTACTTGGCGGGTGATGCGTGGCGTGCGAGCCAGGCCTGCATCAGCCGGATCTCGTTGGCCTGCTCGGTGATGATTCCCTGCGCGAGGTTGCGCACTTCCGGGTCTTGCGTGTTGAGCAGGATCGACTTGGCCATGTCGATCGCGCCCTGGTGATGGGGAATCATCATGGTCATGAAGTCGTGCGCGGGCTGGCCGTTCATGGATGCGGTGCGCATGTCGTGGTCCATTACGGCCATGGCATCGCCCATCAGCGCATCGAAGGGCTTGGCCGTGCTGGCCATGAAGCTGGGAGGCACAACGCCCTCGGCTTTCATACCGTGCGCGTGCATGTCGGCCGCCTGCGTCAACGTGCTCCCTGCGACCAGCAACCCGAGGATGCCCGCACGAACGAAGCCGCTGCTCATGCCGCTTTCTTGTTCCATGCGCTGCACCAGCCCGCAGCAGCGACCTGCTTGCCGGCGAACAGCGGGCAGCCGCCCGTCGCTTCCTTGGGCTTGCCTTGAAACAGCTGACAGTTCGCGCAGTTCTGGCTGGCCGCGTGATTGGGGAATTTCTTGGCGTCGACCTTGGTGGTGTCTTCCTTGTAGCCGAGCGCCACGGCCTGAGGATCGGTCTCGGCCAGCTTCGGGCCGCCGGACTGTGCGTGGGCGGCGGAGACGGACAACGCAGTTGCCGCGCCGGCAACTTGCAAGATGAAAAAGCGGCGATTCGTGGGAGTCATTTTTGGATCTCGTGAGGGTTTTGTCGGTGCCGGAATCTTTGCTACGGTGATGGGGACGCGTCTATTGCTTCAAGACGAACGCAGCCAGCGCTTTCACCTCTTCGGGTTTCAGTGCGGCGAAAGGCGGCATCGGCACGCTGCCCCACTTGCCGACGCTGCCGCCACGGATGCTGGCCTCCAGCTTCGACTGCGCCTGCGGATCGGCCTTGTACTTTTCGGCGACGTCGTGATAGCCCGGACCGACGATCTTCTGGGTCAGGCCATGGCAACTCAGGCACGCGTTGCTCGCAAGAAGCGCTTGAACGTTGACACTCGCGCCACCGGCTGGTGGCGCGGCCGCAGCACCCGGTGACGTTGGCGGAGCGGGCGGCGCAGGCGCGGGTGTGGAGGCGGCGATCACACTGGCGTCTGTGGCCTTCGCGGACCCGTAGGCGACCGCCAGGTAGGCACCCACCTGCTTGACTTCGTCGTCACTGATCGGCGCACCGTAGGTGTGCTGCATCTTGGCCATCTCGGCGGTCCACTGCGTCTGCGTCATGCCGGGCGGCTGGTAGTTGACGTAGTCCGCCGAATGGCAGATCGCGCACTTCTGCATCGCGATGGCGTAGCCCGGCAACTTCGACGGGCGCAGCTTCGACGTGTCGGGCAGCAGCTTGATGTCGGGCGGCGCGGCCAGCGCGTTGAACGCGATCAACACGCAGCAGCCAAGAACGGCACGGGCCAAAAAAGTGGGGGTTTTCATGGCGTGTCCTCAGGCGATGGTGACCGGCGTGGACTCGACCACATGGCGGCGGTAACCTGCCGGATTCCAGTCCACCGTGGCGGGCTGGCCTTCGCCCTTCTGGTTGGTCGCACGGACCATGAGCACGGCTCGGCCCTTCTTCGCGAAGCTCACCGGCGCCCGCCATTCGCGAAACGAGAAGCGCCCCAGATCCTTGCCGAGCGTCGCCGCCTTCCAGCTCCGGCCGCCGTCGATGGAGACTTCCACCGTCTTGATGCCGGCACCGGCATCGAAGGCGATTCCCTTGAGTTCGATCGAGCGGGCGGAAGGCAGGATGCCACCGGCCTGGACGCTGGTGATGAAGCTGCGCACGGGCAGCGTGGAGATCGGCCGCGTCTTCGCCGCTGCGGAACCCGGTGCCACGCACTGGCAGTCGTTGTCGGGCACGCGGTAGGCTGTCGTCATGAACAGCGCGTCGTGACCGTCGAACACATGGTCGATGACCTCGATTTCCGAGAGGTGCTTGACCCAGTAGGTGCCGAAGTAGCCCGGCACGATGAGCTTGACCGGGTAGCCGTTGAGGAACGGAAGGTCCTTGCCGTTCATGCCCCAAGCGAGCATCGGTTCGTCCTGCAGCGCGTGTTCGATGTCCAGCGCCTTGCGGAAATCCGAGGTCGCGGGCAGCACCGGCGTGTCGAGGCCGTTGAAGGTCACCTGTCGGGCACCCGCAGCCACACCCGCCTTCTCGAGCACCTTGCGCAGCGGCACGCCGACCCATCGGGCATTGCCCATCGCGCCATTGGCGAGCTGTGCGCCGAAGACGCGCGGCGACGAGTACCCGCGGCTGTTGCCGGAGCACTGGTTGACCGCCACCACCTCCACCGGCTCGGCCAGTGCCTTCAGTTCGGCCAGCGACAGGTTCAACGGGGTGTTGACCTTTCCTTTGACGGTGAGCCGGTAGGTAGCAGGGTCGATCGCCAGCGGGATGTTGGCCAGGTGGTAACGCACGAAGAAAGCGTCGTTGGCGGTAATCGGCCCTTCGTTGAAGACTGAGAACGGCGTTTCCAGATGCGGCGGCCGGGTGTGAACGCGAATCAGCGGCCGTTTTTGCGGGTACGTCACCATGGGGCGCGGTCCGTCGGCAAAGGTCACGCCTTCGCCAGTATCGCGACCAGCCGCCAGCGCGGCGAGTGGCGACGCACCCAGCGCGAGAAGACCGGCGCCCTGGACGAAGCGCCGACGGGATGGAGCGCGCTTGGCGTCGTGCTGCGCGGTGGGTGTGGCTTCGCGACCTGATCTCATGGTTTGTCTCCGTTTGTTAGATAAATACAGTGGCTATTCAGGGTGTCTTCCAACCCCACTTGGCGAAGACTGCTTGTCCTGCAGGCGATTTCAGGTAGTCCGCGAGCGCTTCTTCACGGCGCGGCCTTCTGCATCTTTGCCGCAGGCGCAGCCAGCGTCGCCTCTACACGGTTGCTCGCCAAGTCCACTTTGGCGATTCCCAAGTCTTCGTTCAGCACATAGGCCGTCTTGCCGTCGCGCGTGAAGACGATGGCTTGCCGCGGCTCCCTGAATCCGGTGATGGTGGCGACCACGCTCTTGCTCGCTACATCGATGACGGACAGGGAGTTGTCGCCCAGGTTGCCGGCGTAGACGCGCCTGCCGTCGGGCGACAGCGCCGCACCGTACGGGTCCTTGCCGACGGGAATCGTCGACTCGATGGCGCGCTTGTCCAGGTTGACGACCGCGATGGTGTTGCTGCCGCTGTTCGCAGCGAAGAGCGTCTTGCCGTCGCCGGTGACTGAGATCGCGCGGAGCTTGTTGAACCCGGTGATCTCGCCGTCGATCTTGTTCGTCGCCGTGTTCACGATGGTGATCTTGTCGCCCATGAAGTTGGTGACGTACAGCGCCGATCCGTCGGGACTCAGGCGCACGCCCTGGCGCGGCTGCGCGAAGCCGGTGATGACGGCGCGCGGTTCGCCGCTTGCGAGATCGAAACGCGTGACGGTGCTGGCGGCCTGGTTGTTCACGTACATCGTGGCGCCGTCCTTGCTCAGCACGGTGCCGAAGGCACCGGGGCCTGCCGGCAGGCTGCTGACCGTCTTCAGGCTGGACGTGGCGATCTTCGCCACGGTGCCCAGGCTGCTGTCCGAAACATAGAAGAACTCGCCAGACGGCGCGAACACGATGTTGCGTGGCGTCACTAAGCCATCCAGCACCTTGCGCACCTTGCCGGTCTTCAGGTCGTAGACGACGACGTCCGGGCGTTCGCTGTACGACACCACGGCCGTGCCCTCGTCCGGGCTGAGCGCCAGCGAGTTGTTGTGGATGGCACCGTCGAAGGTCCAGCGCTGCGTCGCACTTGCGGACGCTGCGACAGGCGCCGGTTGTGCCGTGACCGTCGAAGGGATCGAGGCGAGTGTCGAGACGGCGAGGCACAGCGAAAGTGCGAGAGGACGGAGTTTCATGAGGATCTTTCGGTTGTCTGGATGGATGGACGAATGGCGGGGGCGATTTATTCCAGGTCCGCCCTGTCAGTTGAGGAGTGCAGTGATGCCCGCGTTGATGGCGAAACCGCCACACACCAGCCAGACGAAGAGCACGGCCGCCAGCGCCAGCGGCTTGATGCCGGCCTTGCGGATGGCCGAGACGTGCGTCGTCAGCCCGAGGCCGGCCATGGCCATCGCCAGCAGCACGGTGTCGATGTCGATTACCTGCGTCACCACCGCATGCGGCAGCAACGCGAGCGAGTTGAGCCCGGCGACCGCCACGAAACCGAGGGCGAACCAGGGAATCACGATGCCGCCGCGTGGCGAGGCTTTGCTTTCGTCGCCGCCGTCGATAGCATCGGCATCCTTGGCGCTGGAGCGGGAGAGGTAAGCCGACAGGATGATCAGGAACGGCGCCAGCATCATCACGCGGACCATCTTGGCGATGACGGCGGTGTTCGCCGCCTGCTCGCTGACTGCACGACCGGCAGCGACCACCTGTGCCACTTCATGGATGGTCGAGCCGGCAAACACGCCGTAAGCGGTTGGCGACAGGTCGAACAGCCGGTATTGAGCGATCAGGTGATACAGCACCGGATACAGGAAGATCGCCAGCGTGCCGAACACCACCACCGTGGCCACCGCGACCATCACCTGCTCGGCGCGACCGCGCACGACGGGTTCGGCTGCCATCACCGCTGCTGCGCCACAGATCGAACTGCCGGCGCCGATCAGCATGGCCGTCTTGCGGTCGAGCCCGAAGACTCGGGTGCCTAGGAAGCAGGCGAGCCCGAAGGTGCTGCACAGCACCGTGGCGTCGATCGCGACGCCGGTCCAGCCCACGTTACCGATGTCCTGGAAGGTCAGGCGCAGGCCGTACAGGATGATGCCCAGGCGCAGCAGGTTGGCCTTGGAAAAGGTCACGCCGGCGCCGGCCGCGGCGCCTATGCGGGGGTAGACGGTGTTGCCGACCCCCATGCCCAGCACGATGGCCAGGGTCAATGCGCTGATGCCGTTGGCTTGCAGCCAGCCGATCTTGCCCAGCTGGATCGATGCGAATGCCAGCGCGCCCGTCAGTGCGAGGCCGGGCAACAGCTGACGCAGACGACCCTTCGCAGTAGGGTTGTGCAGTAGTTGAACCGGGGAAGTGACGGTGTGCATCGTTTTCTCCATCGCGTCGTTTTTTGAAGGCATAGACGAACTTTGAACCGATGCGATCTATCCGACAAACGGATACTTCCGCTATAACCTAGCCATAGAACAGGTAACGAAAGCATTTGGATGCGCCTGACATTGCGTCAACTTCTGATCTTCACGGCCGTGGCGGACACCGGCAGCACCACGGCCGCCGGTGAGCGCGTCGCACTGTCCCAGTCGGCAACCAGTGGCGCACTGAACGAACTGGAGAGCCTGCTCGGCGCCCAACTGTTCGACCGCATCGGCAAGCGCTTGCTGCTGAACGACAACGGCCGTGCGCTGCTGCCGCAAGCCAGGTCATTGCTCGACGGCGCGCAGGAAATCGAAAGCCAGTTCGGGCTCGGCAGCACGGGAGCTGCAACCGCGCCTCTGGTCACGCGACTTCGCGTCGGTGCCAGCACGACGATCGGCAATTACGTGCTGCCGGCGCTGATCGCCGGCTACAGCAGGACGTGGCCCGGTGCCGCAGTGGATGTCGTCATCGGCAACACGCGCGACATCGCTGCGGCCGTGACCCGCCTGGAGGTCGACATTGGTCTGATCGAAGGGCCCTGCCACGAGGCCGAGCTTCGAGTGACGCCATGGCTTCAGGACGAGTTGGTCATCGTGGCTGCACCGACGCATGCGCTGGTGCAGGAGGGCGTGCAGGCACGCGTTCCGTTGAAGGCCTTGCGGCAGGCACGCTGGTTGCTCCGTGAGCCGGGTTCCGGCACGCGCGAGGCCGTGGAGCACGTGTTGCTGCCGCACCTCCACCACCTGGACGGCGACATGCAGCCGGGCAGCACCGAGGCGATCAAGCAGGCGACGGCCGAAGGCCTCGGGCTGGCTTGCCTGTCGCTGTGCGCGGTGCAGGACCTGGTGACACTCGGCAGACTGGTCGTTCTGCGAACCACGTTGCCTCGTCTGACTCGCCGCTTCTATCTGGTGCACCATCAGAAAAAGCGCCTTTCGGGCAACCTGCAACGCTTCGTGGCGCACTGCGAGCGTCTTGAAATGGAATCCCCGTGGCTGCCAACGAATTTCCCGAAGAAGTAGCGTCTCCCAGACGCGGTCGTGCGCGCCTGTGGGCCATGGGACCGGCTGCCGAAACGTTGCGCGTCTGGTGGTGGGCGGCCGTGACGGGCGCGCTCGCTGCGGCTGCCGTCGTGGGCTTCCGGTGGTTGACGCAATGGATCGAGGAACTCGCGACCGGTCAGCGCGGCGGACTGGTCGAAGCCGCGTTGTCGTTGTCGCCCTGGCACCGCGCGCTGGTCTGCACCGCGGGCGGCTTGCTCGCAGGGCTGGTCCTGCAAGGCGGAACTGCCTGGGCCAGGCGGGGCCCGGGCGGCGCGGCGAACCTCGACTACATCGATGCCGCGCGCGCAGGAAGAGTCGACCTGAACGATCGAACGACGTTGACACGCACCGTGTCCGCGCTCTTATCCGTCGGCACGGGCGCTTCCATCGGACGCGAAGGGCCGATGGTCCAACTGGCTGCCTGGGTCAGTGCGCGGCTGGCACGACTCGTCGCGACGGCGCCGGAACAACGCAACACGCTGCTGGTGTGCGGCATCGCCGCAGGCATCGGCTCGGCCTATCACGCACCCATTGCGGGCGTCGTCTTCGTTCTGGAACTGGCGCTCGGTTTCCTCGCGCGCCACACGGTCGCTCCGGTGCTGATCGCGTCGGCCACGGCCAGTTCACTGATCTACTGGCTGGTCGAACCCAAACCGCTCTACGACGTTCCGCCTGTCGTCATGGCACCGACGAGCCTCGGTATCGCCTTACTCGCCGGCGTGCTGTTCGGGGGGTTGGGCTGGGGGTTGCTGGCGCTGCTGGAATCAGGGCGAAGCTGGTTCGCGCGCATCCGTACGCCAGTCCTGCGCCTGGGACTCGGGGGCTTGCTCGTGGGCCTGTTGTCGGCCTGGGTGCCGCAGGTCTGGGGCAATGGCTACAGCGTGGTGTCGCAGGTGCTTCACGGTGACCACGCCTGGCAATGGCTCGCGTGGGTGCTGCTCGCAAAAGTGGTGGCGACGACGCTGAGTTCGGGCAGCGGCGCGATCGGCGGTGTGTTCACGCCATCGCTCTTCGTCGGGGCGACCGCTGGAAGTGTCTTGGCCCAAGTGGCGGCGCTCTGGTTGCCGGCGGTGTGGGTGGGCGATCCGCGTCTGCTCGCGGTGGTCGGCATGGCGGCGGTGCTGGCCGCAGTCACCCATGCACCGCTGATGGCGATCGTGATGGTGCTGGAGATGACAAATCAATTCCAGCTCACCGTTCCCGTGATGCTAGCCTGCGGCGTGGCCTACGCCATCAGCACACAATTCGGCGCGCGACCGCTCTATGGCAATCCGATCGAATCGCCGATGGCGCAGAAGCCGAATCCCTGAGCCTGTGTTAGATCGCCGGTTCTGCACGCAGCGACTTGCGACGCTCAATGCCTTCGAAGACGATCATTCCGGTGAGCATCGCGGCGGTGAAGACAAGCGCCTCGCTTTCCCCCATTCCGAGCGCCACCAGACCCGGTCCAGGACAGAAGCCCGCAAGGCCCCAACTGACACCGAACAGCAGGCTGCCGAACGCCAGGCGGTCGATCGCTCGCGCGTTTGGCCATCTCACTGGTTCGCCCAGAAGGGATCGCGAGCTGAAGTTGGACAAGGCCGAGCAATTTGACTCCGCGTCGGGAATCGGAATCAAGGGCGTCGTGAGCGTCAAGACCCTTGCCATCGGCAATGCGACGTTGATGGAGCAACTGGGCATCGATGTAGTGCCGCTGGCGAACCAGGCCGAAGTTTTGCGCGCGCGAGGGGCCAGCGTGATGCACCTGGCCGTAGACGGAAAGCTGGCCGAGCTGCTTGCCGTGTCCGATCCGGTGAAGGCCAGCACGCAAGAGGCGCTCACGATGCTTCGCAAGTCCGGCCTTCGCATCATCATGACCACGGGCGATGGGCTCACCACCGCTCAGGCTGTCGGCAAGCGCCTGGGGATCGACGAGGTGCATGGCGAGGTCAAGCCAGAGGACAAGCTGCAACTGGTCGAGCGCCTGCAAAGGAGGTACGAGTCGTCGCGATGGCTGGTGACGGCATCAACGACGCGCCCGCGCTCGCCAAAGCGGATGTCGGCATCGCAATGGGCACTTTCACCGACGTCGCGATGAACAGCGCCCAACTCACGCTGGTCAAAGGCGATCTACGCGGAATCGCGACGGCGCGCGCGTTGTCGGTCGCCACCGTCTCCAGCATGAAGCAGAACCTCGGATTCGCTTTCGTCTACAACCTGGTGGGCGTGCCGCTCGCTGCCGGCGTGCTGTTTCCGTTCACGGGCTGGCTTCTGTCGCCGATGGTCGGTGCGGTGGCGATGAGCCTCAGCTCGATGTCAGTGATGAGCAATGCGCTGCGGCTGAGGATCACTGCGCTCGAGTCTGACTGATCCGACTTCCCCGGTGCGCGAGGAAAGACGCAAGCCGAGTAGCTTGATGTACGGTTGCACCACGTCATGGTCGGCCTCGGGGTAAGAGAGGGCGCTCGGCGGCGAAAGATGCAGTCGTCTGCTTTGTGCAAGCGCCGACATTGATCGGGCCAGGTCGACCGACTGCAGTCAGTCTGAAGCGGACCTCAGGCACCCAGAGGCACAGGCGAATTGCGCATTCATGCTACGCGGCTGAGTTATCTCTCGCTGCAAACCGCCGCCGATAGTCTCGCGGGGCCACGCCCAGGTGGCGCTTGAAGGTGACGCGCATGCGCTCCTCGTCGCCGAAGCCGCACAGGCGCGCGATCGAGTCGACATTGCGTGGCGAGTCCTCGAGAAAGCGCCGAGCCGCCTCGAGCCGGAACACCTCCACCGCCTTGGCAGGGGTGCGGCCGGTCTTCTCCTTGTAGACCCGAGCGAAATTGCGAGGACTCATGCGCACCCTCTCGGCGAGGAACTCGACCGTGAGGTCCCGACGCTCCAGGTTGCCCGCGATCCACAGGTTGAGTTCGTCGAATGTGTGGGCATCGTCAGCCTGCGCCTGCAGCAACTCGCTGAACTGCGACTGCCCGCCCGGCCGCTTGAGGAAGACGACGAGTTCTCGGGCCACCTCCATCGCGACGTCGTGGCCGCAGTCAGCTTCGACCAGCGCCAGCGCGAGGTCGATGCCTGCTGTGACGCCGGCCGATGTCCAAACCGCGCCCTGTTGCACGAAGATGGCGTCGCGGTCGATCTGCACCGTCGGGAAGCGTTGGCCCATCATCTCGAACATGAGCCAGTGCGTGGTGGCGCGCTTGTGGTCGAGCAGACCAGCCGCAGCCAGCAGGAACGCGCCGCTGCACACCGATGTCGTACGTCGCGTCTTGCCTGACGCACGCTGCAGCCAATGGACGAGCGGCGCCGAGTGGTCGAGCACCTGCGCCATGTGCGGCGAGCCGGGCACCACGAGGGTGTCGACCGCGCTTGGTCGGTAGGCGGCGAGCGCGTCGGTCTGCAGCACCAGCCCTTCGGCGCTGCGCACCAGGCCGCCGTCGAGGCTGGCGGTGCAGCGCTCGTAGCCCGCGAGGCCGCGCGCCTCCATCGCCTTGGTGGCCGCCCAGAACACCGTTTGCGCACCGGTCAGGTCGAGCAGGCCGACGTCGGGGAAGGCGACGAACAACACTCGTTTCGCGCGTGGCCGCTTCGATGCATTCATTGGCAGTAATTCAGGGGTCTTTGTCATTGGCGCCAGATTGTTCCATACCTACGATGGCGCCATCAACCCAAGGAACATCCATGAAGATCGTCGTGATCGGAGGCAACGGCCTCATCGGCAGCAAGCTCATCGCACTGCTTCAACAGCGCGGACATGAAGCCATCGCGGCCTCGCCCAGCACCGGCGTCAACACGCTGACCGGCGAAGGCTTGGCGGCAGTTCTTCCCGGCGCGCAGGTCGTGGTCGACGTGGCCAACTCGCCGTCGTTCGAGGACGCTGCCGTGATGCACTTCTTCGAGACTTCGGGCCGCAATCTTCTGGCGGCGGAAGCGGCCGCCGGCGTGAAGCACCATGTGGCGTTGTCGGTGGTGGGAACGGAGCGGCTGCTGGGCAGCGGCTACTTCCGCGCCAAGCTCGTGCAAGAAAAGCTGATCGAGGCCTCGAAGATCCCCTACAC
>NNBU01000108.1_pt1 | contig 14945 bp, 15 predicted proteins | sample 1173781 | NCBI WGS metagenome assembly NNBU01 (sample SAMN07173937, study PRJNA388173) | plant metagenome | biome: Plant school; feature: Soil; material: Symbiotic tissue of Blasia pusilla L.; isolation source: symbiotic tissue sample KVJ2 | host: Blasia pusilla | place: Norway: Troms, Kvaloya...
CTTAAAAGCTTCAGCCAATTCTTTCATTTTTCCTMAGCCAAAGCCGAATCCCTGTCCTTTTCCTGTCATAATTATTTGTACGCGTGTGCGTTGAATAACAAATCAAATTCAATTATAGATGCGGTAAGTAATTTGCCTCTTTTTTTACCAATAATTAATGCATTCTGGAATTGGGCATTGAGCATTGGGCACTTGTACTGAGCGGAGTCGTAAAGCCTGCGGCATAGCTACGCTTAGGGCGCAGCCTCTCCAAGAGTTGTATTGGTTATTAATTCTTCTTCTTCACTCCCCCATTCCCCATTCCCCATTTCTTATCCACAAGCACCTTGAAACTCTCCGAGCATTTTGACTTCTGGCTCTAAATTAATAGACCAACGTTCTTGTACCTGATGTTGGATGTGGCGAATGAGACAGAAGATGTCACTAGCTTTTGCTCCACCACGGTTAACGATAAAATTAGCATGGAGTATTGCTACTTGTGCTCCACCAATTTGGTAGCCTTTCAGACCAGTTTGTTCAATTAACCAGCCAGCACTGTAAGGTTTGGGATTGCGGAACACACTGCCACAACTGGGGAAGTTGTATGGTTGGGTGCTCAACCGATGCTTTTTGTGTTGTTTGGTGATTGCCAAAACTTTTGCTGGGTCTGCACCTGGCGCAAGTTGTAAGGTCGCTTGGGTGACTATGCGATCGCCACCTTGCAATAATGAAGTCCGATAGCTATAACCCAACTGTTCCGGGGTAAGAGTTTCCAGCGTACCATCGGGTGAAAGTACCTGGGCACTAACTAACATATCTGCGATACAGCTATTATGTGCCCCTGCGTTCATCACCACGGCACCTCCTGCGGTTCCGGGGATGCCAACAGCCCACTCTAATCCTTGCCAACCTAATTCTGCTGCTGCCCATGCCAAGCTGGGAATTGATTCTCCCGCAGCAACGGTTAATTGACCTGTCTCTGGGTCAAAGCGGCTGAAGCGGAGGTGACGAGTAGCAATAACTAAGCCTGATATACCGCGATCGCTAACCAGCAAGTTAGAACCTGCTCCCAGTGTCGTCACTTTTAAATCACGTTCTTTTGCGTATTTCAGACTTGCTTGCAGTGCTTCTAAGTTTCGGGGGGCAACGTACAAATCAGCTGCTCCTCCAACTCGATAGGAAGTAAACGCTGACAAAGAAGCCTGGGACTTAATCGCACAATCAGTACTGGGTAAGTAAATTACTTCACTGTCCACCGAATTAGCTGTTTGGTGTTTCTTTGTATTCAAAGCAGAAACTGTGCAGACGTTTCCAGCTGCCTGGGAAATGGTCATCTTTACTTTTTTTTGGTAAAATTTTTACATTTATTTACCGCAAAGATACGGTAATAGAGTTCACAGATGAAACCGTTGCAAAAGGGGCGCTTTGCTCAGAAATCAAACTTCGCAAAGTCTCCACTTAAGATGTGGCTTTAGCAGGCTCACAAAGTGTTGTAATGACTTCAGGAATCACTTGATTCAAGTTCCCAGCCCCCAAAAACAGCGCCAAGTCTCCTGGGCGTAGTGTTTTTAGCAAAAACTCACACACTGCGGGTAAAGTTGGTTGATAAACTACCTGCGAATGCTGTTTAGCTATTTCCGCCGTTAGACGTTCACCACTAATTTGCCCTAAATTAGGTTCGCCTGCACTGTAAATATCAGTCAGCACCACCAAATCAGCATGGGTAAAAGACTCGGCAAATTCTTCTAAAAAGGTCAGTGTCCGGCTATAGCGATGGGGTTGGAAGATCGCAACCACTCTTTGCCCTGGTCTTGCCTGTAAACGTGCTGCGGCGAGAGTAGCGCGAATCTCACTGGGATGATGAGCATAGTCATCGATGAAGGTAATACCATTGACTTCACCTCGGAACTCAAAGCGGCGTCTTGCTCCTTCAAAGGTGGCGATACCTTTGGCAATTTCCCCAAATTCTAAGCCCAAGGCGCGACCAACAGCTACTGCTGCTAGGGCATTGCTGAGATTGTGCCGACTGAGCAAGCGCAACTTCAACACGCCTAATGCTTTGCCTCTCTCCCAAACTAAAGCTGTGGTGCCATCAGCACGATAATCTACATTAGTGACTGTGTAGTCAGCGTCGGTATCTGAGTGTAAGCTGTAGCTGATTGTGGGTTGCAAGCGATCGCGCACTGTAGCACAGTCAATGCTACCTATCAAAGTTTTACAACCCTTAGCAAATGTCTGGAAGATGTCAATGACTTCCTCTAATGTATCGTAGTGGTCAGGATGATCGAGTTCAATATTGGTGATGATGCCAATCTCTGGAGCGTGTTTTACCAAGGAACCATCGGATTCATCTGCTTCGGCTACCAAATATTGGCTTTGTCCTAGTCTAGCATTGCCTTCCCAAGCATTGACTTCGCCACCTACTAAAATCGTTGGGTCTAGACCTGCTTCTAAAAGCATATAACCAATCATGCTACTGGTTGTAGTTTTGCCGTGTGTTCCTGCCACTGCAATACTGTAGTAATCGGAAATTAAGGCGGCTAGTACATCTGAACGATGTAAAATTGGACAACCTAATTCCAACGCTGCTTTGTATTCTAAATTATTAGTGTTTATTGCTGTTGAACAGATGACTTGAGGCAGTTTTGACTTAGTATCAGCAGGTAATTGTTCTTGTGAATTTAATACTACTGCATTAGCCAATACCTGAGGACGAAAGAATTCGAGATTGCTTGCCTCTTGTTTCCCAAAAATATGAGCACCGATAGATTCTAACTTGTGCGTAATATGGTTTGGGCGAAGATCCGAACCTGATACTGGAAATTCACGCTTTGCAAGAACGTATGCCAGAGCAGACATACCTATGCCACCAATGCCAATGAAATGAAATGGTCTACCACTAAAATCTACAGAATTAGTCATTTATTGCTCCTCTTACACCACACCACACCATAATCACAAATGACACGCGTATCATAACAGGAATTTGATTTTTACCGTAACTACTCCTGTATCATGTTCATTTTGGATGCCCAAATGATATTTCCGCTCTGGTTTTTCTGGTTCAGAATGATTTTACCTTGGTTGGAGGTTTTTGCTATTTCTGAACTGTTCTTAAGATTATTCTGAAAATTTTGGCCGCATCGGGAAAGAAATTCTTGTAATGTCAAATACATATTTTTGGCTACCTTACTGTAATTGGCTACATAATACATTGTTTAGTGAAACTGATTTGAAATTGCATCAAGTCTAGGCGTGAATTGAGTACAATAGTACATTGGTAATGAAACTATTTTTCAATTGCACAAAACCCAGGCATAACTGGATGCAGCAACTAGGAATTTTTGGTGGCACATTTGATCCAATTCATTGGGGACACCTGCTCGTAGCCGAGACAGCTTTGCATCAAGTATCCCTTGAAAAGGTAATTTGGGTGCCATCCCTAAATCCTCCTCACAAAGAAGCAGCTTTGTTTGAGCATCGTGTGCAAATGCTGCAATTAGCTACAAAAGATAACCCAGCGTTTACTGTCTCACTAGTGGAGACAAATCGCTCTGGGACTTCTTATGCCATTAATACCCTGATTGACTTATCTGCTTCTTATCCAAATACTCACTGGTACTGGATTGTGGGTTTGGATACTTTCCAAACCTTACCCGGTTGGTACCGTGGACACGAATTAGCACAAATGTGTGATTGGTTAATCGCACCCCGACTGCTAGGTGGTGAGACTATAACTCAAAGCAAATTAATCTGCAAGCAAGTGGAGCAACAACTTAGAGAGCAGTCATACACCATTCACTGGCAACTCTTGAATATACCTTTAGTAGGAGTTTCGTCAAGTCTAATTCGCAAATTTTGCCGCGAACACCAGTCAATTCGTTATTTAGTCTCGGAACCGGTCAGATCATATATCACTAACAACAATCTCTACTCCCACAAATCTGAATAAATTATGTGTTTTTTTATTGATCTAACACTTTATGGTTAAAAGTGCCCCCCCCCTTTGCGATATGATTGGGGTCAACGATATCAACATATAAGCATAAATACAGAGGGCAAGACACTGTGATTAGAGTTGCAATCAACGGTTTCGGGCGGATTGGACGTAACTTTGCGCGTTGCTGGGTGGGTAGAGAGAATAGCAGAATCGATCTTGTCGCTATTAATGACACTTCAGACCCTAGAACCAATGCTCACCTGCTCAAGTATGACTCAATGCTAGGGAAGATCAAGGGTGCTGAAATTAGTGCCGATGATAACTCTATCATCGTTAACGGTAAGACTATTAAGTGCGTATCCGATCGCAACCCAGAAAACTTGCCCTGGAGAGATTGGGGAATTGACCTAATTATCGAAGCAACAGGGGTGTTTACTAGCAAAGAAGGAGCACTCAAGCACGTAAATGCTGGAGCCAAGAAAGTTCTGATTACCGCTCCTGGTAAAAACGAGGATGGCACTTTTGTGGTTGGTGTGAATCATCATGACTATGACCACAACATACACAACATTATCAGTAACGCTAGCTGTACTACCAACTGCTTGGCGCCAATCGCCAAGGTGTTGAATGATAAGTTCGGCATCATCAAAGGCACGATGACCACCACCCACAGCTATACAGGTGATCAGCGCTTGTTAGACGCTTCTCACCGGGATTTGCGACGGGCGAGGGCAGCAGCAATTAATATTGTACCCACCTCTACTGGTGCAGCAAAAGCAGTGGCGCTGGTTATCCCAGACCTCAAAGGCAAGCTAAATGGCGTTGCCTTACGCGTACCAACCCCGAACGTCTCAATGGTAGATTTCGTAGTTCAGGTTGAGAAGCGTACTATTACTGAAGAAGTTAACCAAGCTCTCAAGGATGCTGCTGAAGGCCCACTTAAAGGCATTTTGGACTATAGCGAACTAGAACTGGTATCTTCTGATTATCAAGGTAGTGATGCTTCGTCGATTGTCGATTCCAGCTTAACTTTGGTTATGGGCAATGACTTAGTAAAAGTTATGGCCTGGTATGACAACGAGTGGGGTTACAGCCAACGAGTTTTGGATTTGGCAGAATTAGTAGCTGAAAAGTGGCAATAATTTGTCATTAGTCATTAGAAAAATGACATAGACGTGCTAGCGGCTACTCTACGAGTTATCCAACGGAGTTCCCGCAGGTAAAACTATTGACCAAAATGCTGAAATCCCTGGCTAAGACTTAGAACTTGGTCAGGGAATTTTTTTTGTTCGTCGTGCAATAGTACTTTTGATCCAGGTGTAATACTGCCCACGATCGCAGCACCTTCACCAAGATTTTGTACGAAGGTTAATGCTAACTCTTGTGGTAAACACAGCACTAATTCAAAGTCTTCGCCACCATATAGAGCATAAGCTAGCGCTTGGCTTTCTGTCAGCCAATGCTTAAAAGTTTTTGGTACGGGAATTTGTCTGTATTCTAAGACAGCACCAACGCCACTGGCGCGGCAAATTTGGATAATCGCATCTGCTAAACCATCGCTGCTATCCATACCAGCAAAGGATAGTTGGGAGTTGGGAGTTAGGATTTTCCAGAGGATTGGTAAGACATCTAATCTTGGCTGTGGGCGTTGGTGGGCGCGGATTAGAGCCATCTTTTCCACGTTGTTGAGGTTTTGTTCTAATTCGGGATGCAAGAGCAGTTCTAATCCAGCGTGGGAGGCTCCATGAATGCCTGTAACAACGATCGCATTTCCCACAACGGCAGCAGAACGGCGGATAATTTGACTAGGGTTAACTTGACCAAAAGCGGTAATTGCCAGAGTAGTAACAGGCGATCGCACAATATCACCCCCGACAATTGGGGTATTGTATTTTTGCAGGCATTCTGTCATTCCCTGGTACAAGCGTTCTACCCAACTCACCCTAAGTTCATCGGGTAGTCCCAACCCGACAGTGATTCCCAATGGAGAAGCACCCATTGCGGCTAAATCTGATAAATTGGCAGCAGCAGCTCGCCAACCAGCATCTTCTGGGGAAGTGGTGATATTGCTAAAATGTACGCCATCAACCAGTACATCTGTTGTCACTACCAAGGATTGCCCTGGTGCAGTCTCAAGTACTGCTGCATCATCGCCGATAATTTCTGGTGGGCAGAAGCGCTGTAATCTTTCTAAAAGACCTTGTTCGCCAATGTCTTTTATTTGTTGAGAAGATAAGTCACTGTTCACAATCGGTTTTCCGTGTTGCAAAATTACGAAGAAAACTGATGATTTACTTTACTGTTTAAGATAAGGGTATCGTCTAGGAGTCAGTTGGAATGGTAACAACACCAATAACCAGCATCACATTTGAGGAGTACTTAACCTATGATGATGGTAGCGATTTCCATTATGAACTGGTGGATGGGAAGCTAGAACTAATGAATCCACCTACTATTGAACATTTCCTGATTGCCAAATTTCTTGAGCAATTACTAGATGCAGAAATCAAACGTTGTAACTTAACTTGGCTGTGTTTTCGGGAAAGTGGGGTGAGAACGGGTAGAAATAAATCTAGGTTGACTGATTTGTGTGTGGTGACACTGGAGCAAGCCAGGGAATTGTTGAATGCCTCAGCAGTATTTCAGTCACCACCGTTACTAATTGTCGAGGTGGTTAGTCCAGAGTCGGTGAAACGGGACTATCGTTATAAACGCTCGGAATATGCGGCCTTAGAAGTTCCTGAATATTGGATTGTAGATCCGCTAGAAACAAAAGTTTCAGTGTTACTACTGGAAGATGGATTTTATGAAGAAACAGTTTTTACTGCCACTCGGCAAATTGTATCACGGACTTTTCCAGAATTAGCGATCATAGTTGATCAGATATTCACCGCCGGGAATCTGAATCAGGGGAGACACGATTAATCGCGTCTGTACAGGAATTATTTTTCTCCTGCCCCTGCTCTCTTCTTATGCAGGTTGCGGTTCAACCAGATTTTCTATGCCCTGAACCACTTTTGCCGATTCAATTTTGTCACCAGCCTTCAGTTTATCCAAAACTTCTCTGCCTTCAGTGAGATAGCCAAAAACGGCATAACGACCATCCAATAGGTTACGTCCGGCGGGGGTGAGTTCTGGTTCAAACAGAAAGAAGAAAAATTGTGATGAACCACCATTTACTTCACTTTCGGGACGAGCCATCACCACTGCACCAAAGGCAGAAAAAGGCAGAACTGGCATATCAACGTAACGGCCAGCTTCTTCTAGAGTAATGCCATAAGTAGGTGCTTTATCGCCTTCAACTAGGACTTCTAAAGGGATGGCGCGATATTCGCCTGTTGTTGGGTCAATAAAACCCACGTCTTTTCCAGCCGGATCTCCAGTTTGGAGAAAGTAAGATTCTTCAGAACGGGTAAATTCTAAGCCATTATAAAAACCCCTCTTTACCAAATCTACAAAATTACCAGCAGTGATAGGAGCGCTGTAACCGTCTACTACGACAGTTAAATCGCCTTTGTTGGTTTTGAATTCTACAGTGGCACGCCCTTTAAGTTGTGGCAGGTTGCTGTACTCAGTAGGCACTTCAAAGGGGAATTGTTTCACCATTGACTCTTCTAACTGAGTGACGAGATTCAAAAGTTTGCTTCTCTCTTGTAGAATTTGTTCTTTATCTTTGCTCTTCGCCAATTCTTCCAATTTACCCACCCCAGATTTCAACTCGGTAATCCAAGCTTCGGCTTGGGGTTGGCGTTCTGCGGGAACGCTTGTTAAGATTTGGGAAGGTTTATCGAGAATGCGGGATGCTTTGCTAATGTCTTTGGAAATAGCACCCCAGCGCCGATTTGCCCTAAGTTGAGCAGAGATGTCCTCTAAACTGGCTTGTAGTTGCCGCACAGGTTTGTTATCTATCGGGAGTGCATACCGCAACAAAGCTTTGCCATCGGTAATTGCATTGCCAGATGGCAGTGCGGCGCTACTGGAGGGAGTCCACCCAGCTGTAGTTATGCCTAAAAATATTGTTATCAGCAGTATTGCCATTAGGCTGTTCTTCAGCCAGGATTTTAATAAGTTAAGCATGGGATAACTCAAATGCAGCATTAAATTGTTGACTGGACGTAACCCATCAATAATCTTCCCACGTTAGGTGATGAGTGGAGCAGAGGTCTAGGGCAGAGGATAAATGACTAATGAGAAATGACAACTAACTAATGACAAATGCCCAATGACGACCCTAGAAGGGTACAATAAATGCCGATTGTCTTCAAAAATTTGAAAGTTTCATGATCTCCAGTAACGACTTTCGACCCGGTGTTTCAATTGTATTAGATGGGTCTGTATGGCGAGTGCTTGAATTCCTGCACGTCAAGCCAGGCAAAGGTTCCGCCTTTGTCCGAACTAAGTTAAAAAATGTCCAGAGTGGGAGCGTGATGGAAAAAACGTTCCGAGCTGGAGAAACTGTGCCCCAAGCGACTCTAGAAAAAAGCACGATGCAGCATACCTATAAAGAGGGCGATGAGTTCGTCTTTATGGATATGGAAACCTACGAAGAAGGCAGATTGACCCGTGAACAAATTGGCGATCGCGTCAAGTACCTCAAGGAAGGTATGGAAGCCGAAGTTATTAAGTGGGGTGAACAGGTGCTGGGAGTAGAATTGCCTAAATCTGTGGTTCTGGAAATTGTCCAAACAGATCCAGGTTTAAAAGGTGATACTGCCACCGGTGGCTCAAAACCCGCAACTCTGGAAACTGGTGCAATTGTGATGGTTCCTTTGTTTATTTCCCAAGGAGAACGCATCAAAGTTGATACCCAAGAAGATAAATATATCAGCAGGGAATAACTTTTATCTCTACGGAGATGCAAGTCCCGATTGAAATCCCGACATCTGGATTAAATCCCTGCCACACTTAAGATGCTAATTTACGGATAGGTCGAGGTAATAAAAACTGTGCCATTGGACTTTAATGAAATCCGCCAACTTCTAGCAACTATTGCACAAACAGATATTGCAGAAGTAACACTCAAAAGCGATGATTTTGAGCTAACAGTCCGTAAGGCTGTGGGCATAAGCAATCAGGTGTTGTGGGGAGGTCAAGGGGCCTTAGGCGGTGTGGTAGGTTCGGGCTTGACATCGGGTTCATCTGGGGGAAACCAGGTGAACGCAAGTCAAGTAACGGAGGTGTCCACATCTCGTGTGTTTGAAAATACTGGAGCTAGCACACAATTGCAGTTGTCAGTAAATGCCCCCTCAATCATCGACCAGAGATTAGTAGAGGTGCCTTCCCCAATGGTGGGAACGTTTTATCGCGCTCCTGCACCGGGAGAAGCGGCATTTGTGGAAGTGGGCGATCGCGTCCGCAAGGGTCAAACAGTCTGTATCATTGAGGCCATGAAGCTCATGAATGAAATCGAAGCCGAAGTCTCTGGACAGGTGATGGAAATTCTTCTCCAAAATGGTGATGCGGTAGAATATGGTCAACCTTTGATGCGAATTAACCCTGATTAAGTATTAATGTATATATCAAGTGAGTAATTGTTAAAACTTTCAGTCTTTGCGGGTTAATCCTGATGAAACAAACGTTGCCTTTACCACCAGAAGTGGTGCAACAAGTAGCTGAATACTTCAGTCTGTTAAGTGAGCCAATGCGCCTGCGGCTGCTCCACTTATTACGGGATGAAGAAAAATGCGTTCAAGAGTTGGTAGAGGCAACACAGACTTCTCAGGCAAATGTGTCAAAACACCTGAAGGTAATGTGGCAAGCAGGTATCCTTAGCCGCCGCAGTGAAGGAACTTGCGCCTATTACCGGGTGGAAGATCAAATGATTTTTGATTTGTGTAATCGGGTTTGCGATCGCCTTGCCACAAGGTTAGAGCAGCAAGCCCGTAATTTTCGTGTGTTAAATAGTAAACGTTAGGTCAGTTGTAATTTGTCATTTGTCCTTTGTCATTTGTCCTTTGCCAAAAACCAATGACTAATGACTAATGACCAATGACCAATAACCAATGACTAAAGCGGATAATCTTTCTGAAAGTTTTCACGAGTTAGTGGTTGTTGTAACTCTACACCCTCGCCGCCTAAAACATCCAACGGTTTGCCGTTCACGTCAATATATACCTTGGCTTTGGGATTCAAAGTTGTTGCAGTATAAACAACTTGTCCGACGCGGCCCATCATTGAGGTGCTACCGCCACCACTGGTAAAATCTTCAGATAAATTTACGTGAACCTCATCATTTTCTGCTTTCAGCCCCAATAACTTGGTTCCTTTGGGGATGGTGGTAGAATCTGTTCCTTCTGTTGGGCCTGCCAATAAAGTTTGGAAAGCTGCTTCTAAAGGCTGGTTGGGTCGTATAGAAGCGACTTTAACAGGTTGAGGGACTAAAGTAACATTTTTGTCTGTTGGTCTAAGCCAATAGACGTTAGGGGTTTGCTCATTACCTGGCTGCCTAGTTGATGGCTGTGCTGGCTGTTCGATGCGCCCAGAGGGGTTTGATGGTGTAGGAGTATTGCTAGAGTGGGAAGTAAACCAAGCCACACCGCCACCTACCGCTACAACCACTGCTGACACGGCTGCAATTGCGCCTGAAGAAATACGATTAGATCCTTGTTGGTCTTTCATGTTCAAAACCTTCCTAACTGAGGGCTGATATGGTAGTTATGTGAGGAGCAGCCTGGTTAACGACGATACTTATAACTGAAGAGTTTCTCACAACCGGGAGGAGGCTCGATGTCTTTTAATTCTGTAATCCCGTAATTCAATTTTAGAATTTTTACTTCTAATTCGTCACCTACCAAATTATGTAAATCTCATTCTTTCTGGAGATGATTGAAGATTAAATTTACGATGCAGAGGAACGCGGAGTATTTCTCACAAAAGTCCCTCTGCGAATTTCTAAGCTTCCCTTTGCGTTTCTACCCTACGGGAAGGCGTTCGCGTAGGGTAGAAGCGCCTATGCGTTTAATCTTTACCCTCTATTGCTTCGTTAATCCACTGTTTGAGTGTTGTTGTAACTTCATCAATGGCAATTTCTTGAGATTTACGAGTAGCTCTTTCTACAACTTCGACTTTGCCATTGGCGATCGCCCGCCCGGTTACAATCCTATAAGGTATGCCAATCAAGTCAGCATCTTTAAATTTGACTCCCGCCCGTTCATCACGGTCATCAAGTAGGGTTTCAATTCCCGCTTGATTGAGTTCTGTGTAAAGTTTTTGGGCGATTTCGATTTGTTGAGCATCCTTAATGTTGGGAATTGTGATGATCGCATGATAGGGTGCGATCGCAACTGGCCAAATAATCCCATCTTTATCGTAAGATTGCTCTACGGCAGCTTGTGCTAACCGCGACACGCCTACACCAAAACAACCCATAAATAGGGGCTTCTCTTCACCCTGTTCATTGGTATAAGTTGCTCCCATCGCTTGGGAATATTTAGTGCCTAATTGGAAAATATGACCTGCTTCAATTCCACGGGCGCTTTGTAAGGTTTGTTCTGGGTTGTGGATGGCGCGATCGCCTGGTCTTGCCTTCCGTATATCTACTAATCGCTTTGGTACTTGAAATTGCTCACCCCAATTAGCGCCAACTACGTGATAACCAGCTTCATTCGCCCCTGTAACAAAGTTTTTTAAATCAACGGCCGTTTGATCCACCAAGCGCAAAAACTTGGGATGGATCTGTTTATTGGCGGTAATATACTCATCTGCGATGTCTGGCGCAATGTAGCCTAAAGGTAGAGATTTAGCTGTCCATGCTTGCTGGGCTTCTACATTTGGTACATTCAAACTAATAATAGTTTTAGCGCCATATTCAGAAGCTAATTTGGTCAATTCATTTTGCAACTTGACTTCATTAACTTCCTGATCGCCTCGGATGCTCACCAGAACTAACACCGTTATACCATTATCATAAACCGTCTGATAAAGGACGTTTTTCACCAATTGAGTGGGAGAACAGTTGAGGAGTTGACACACCTTTTCAATCGTTTCTGTTCCAGGTGTATCGCGTTTCTCATAGCTTGTAAACCGTGAGGTTTCGGCGTCAATTGGTAAAGAAACAGCCTTTTCTACGTTAGCGGCGTATTTACCATCCTCAGTGTAGAGAACTTCGTCTTCGCCAGCTTCCGCTAAAATCATAAATTCTGTGGAACCAGAACCACCAATTGCACCAGAATCAGCTTCCACTGCCCGAAAAGCTAAACCAGAACGTCGCAGGATATTGCTGTAGGCTTTATACATATCCTGGTAAGTTTCTTTGAGGCTGGCTTCATCGGTATGGAAAGAGTAGCCGTCCTTCATGATAAATTCCCGTCCGCGCATTAAACCAAAGCGGGGACGAATTTCATCGCGGAATTTGGTTTGAATTTGGTAGAGGTGCAGTGGTAGCTGGCGATAAGAGCGAATCATATCACGAGCGATCGCTGTGATTACTTCTTCATGAGTGGGGCCTAATCCTAATTGTTGCTCACGGCGGTCAATTAGGGAAAACATGATTCCCTCAGCTTTGGTGTAAGTGTCCCAGCGTCCCGATTCTTTCCATAAATCAGCCGGTTGTAATTGTGGTAGGAGACATTCTTGTGCGCCTGTAGCGTTCATTTCTTCTCGCACAATCTGGGAAACTTTTTGCATTACCCGCCACATTAAAGGCAAATAAGCATAAAGACCACTACCGATGCGACGAATGTAGCCTGCACGGAGTAATAATTTATGACTAGGAATCTCAGCATCAGCTGGATCATCCCGGAGTGTAACGAATAACATTTGTGACAGTCGCATCGTTTATAGCCTTTCTTTGATCACTAATTTCTATGTCAACTAAAGTATGAAGTATTAAGGATGAAGTACAAAGTACACAGCGTTATTTCTTTTTCATTTTTACTTATAGCTTTCCGCCTTTTTTGATCGCAACTTTAGGAGAAAACTACCTTGGCAGACGTAATTTATCAAGCACAGGCACCCTTAGAATTCATTCCTCCGGCGTTTAACCCCTTATTGCTACGGGTTGTCCATCTGTTGCTACCCAGTTGGATAAACTGGCAAACATCGATTACCCAAATTGAAGCAGACAACGTAGAGGTTCTGGTGGATCTCTATCGCCAGTTTCAGGAAGGTAAGATCCGTTTTATGCTGGCATTTCGCCATCCGAAAACAGACGATCCGTTTTGTTTAGCCTACTTGTTGTCTCAACTTGTGCCAAAGGTAGCGCGATCGCAAGGTACAACACTACAACATCCCATTCACGCTCATTTTATCTACGATCGCGGCATTCCTCTATGGGCAGGTTCCCATGTTGGCTGGATTGCTTCTCATTTAGGTGGGACTCCGATTCAGCGAGGTAAGGCTGACTGGACGGGGTTACGTTCGGCGCGTGACTTATTTGCTAATGGGAAATTTCCGATGGCTGCTGCGCCAGAGGGTGCAACCAATGGTTTATCGGAGAATATTAGCCCCCTGGAACCTGGTATTGCCCAATTGGGCTTTTGGTGTGCTGAAGATTTGTACAAAGCTGAACGCCCCGAACAGGTTCTAATTGTACCAGTTGGGATTAAATATAGTTACGTTGATGCTCCTTGGGATGCGATCGCCAATCTTTTAAGTGAATTGGAAGCGGCTAGTGGTTTACCTGTGAATTCAGCAGAAAATGCTTCTATAGAGTCGCTTTATCCCCGGTTGTTGGCTTTGGCAGAACATTTACTTTTGCTAATGGAAGAATTTTACACCCGGTTTTATCATCAAAAATTGCCAGATGCGAAGATTGTCAACGGGCAAATTCCCGATAGAAATGAAGCGTTAGCAGTTCGTTTACAAGCTTTGTTGAATGCAGCGTTGTTAATATCAGAACAGTATTTTAATTTGCAGTCAAAAGGTAGTTTGAGCGACCGTTGCCGCCGAGTAGAACAAGCGGGTTGGAATTATATATTTAGAGAAGAATTTAAGGATGTCAAAGGAGTATCTGCGGTTGAAAGAGCTTTAGGCGATCGCGTTGCAGAAGAAGCCAATGCCCGGATGTGGCACATGCGTTTAGTAGAAAGTTTCGTGGCTGTTTCTGGTAATTATATTCGTGAAAATCCAACAGTAGAAAGGTTTGCTGAGACAACTTTAATTTTATGGCAAATGATTGCTAAAATCAAAGGAAATAAAGCTGTGCAACGTCCACAATTGGGTAAGCAAAAAGTAAAAATAACTGTGGGTGAACCGATATCTATTTCTGAGCGTTACCCAGCGTATAAAGAAAATCGTTTAGGTGCTAGACAAGCTGTTGCTGATGTGACGAACGATTTGCAACACGCGTTAGAAGGATTGATTTGACTATTATAGTAAAATAAGCGACTAAGGAATAGAACTAAGGAAGAGAATTTAAAGGTAAATAACTGACAAATAACTCAAGTAACTTCATACTTGAAATAGTTAATTAAATGGTGATAATCATGCAACAAATTACTATCGATGCAGCATCACAACACTTACACGAATTAATCGAAGCAGCAATCAATGGTGAAGAAATTATCATCACCAAAGATGAGCAACCAGTAATTAAGCTGACTCCGGTGATTTCTGAGAAAAAACGCTCTCCTTTATTTGGTAGTGCCAAAGGTTTGATTACTATAACAGATGACTTTGATGAGCCATTAGAAGAGTTTCAGGATTATATGTAATGCAGGTGTTATTAGATACTCACACTTTGATTTGGTTCTTTCAAGGAGATGCACGTTTTAGTGACAAGATGAGACTATTAATTAGACTTATCCGAAAATGGTAAATGTATACGGCAAATGGATTTCAGCGATTATAATGGAATGTGCGATCGCTAGATTAGGTATACGAAAGAATAAGGGTTTGAGCATAAATTACGGCTAAATTATCAGTTTAGGGGCAAAAATATTGGTAAAGATAAAATTTATTTGCTACGAACAAATTTAAATATTAATAGCTAGTGAAAGTAAACAATTAAGCCGTAGCCTGACTAACCCACAAACGGTCATAATTACCTGGCTATACTTGTGCCTTGCTAAACGAAATTTCTCACTAG
>NNBU01000890.1_pt1 | contig 14902 bp, 9 predicted proteins | sample 1173781 | NCBI WGS metagenome assembly NNBU01 (sample SAMN07173937, study PRJNA388173) | plant metagenome | biome: Plant school; feature: Soil; material: Symbiotic tissue of Blasia pusilla L.; isolation source: symbiotic tissue sample KVJ2 | host: Blasia pusilla | place: Norway: Troms, Kvaloya...
GTCGAGAACGCCTCCTTCATGCCCTGGCTTGCCGGCACGGCACTGCTGCATTCCGCACTCGTCATGGAAAAGCGCGATGCGCTGAAGATCTGGACGGTGCTGCTCGCGATCATCGCCTTTTCGCTGTCGCTTCTCGGCACCTTCCTGGTGCGCTCGGGTGTTCTGACGTCGGTGCATGCTTTTGCCACCGACCCGACGCGCGGCATCTTCATCCTCGGCATTCTCATAATTTTCATCGGCGGCGCCTTCACGCTGTTTGCGCTGCGCGCCCCGAGCCTGAAATCCGGCGGGCTGTTCCAGCCGATCTCGCGCGAGGGCGCGCTGGTGCTGAACAACCTGATCCTCACCGTCTCGATGGCGACGGTGTTGATCGGCACGCTCTATCCGTTGCTGCTGGAGACGCTGACCGGCGAGAAGATTTCCGTTGGCCCGCCCTTCTTCAACATCACCTTCGGGCTTCTGATGGTGCCGCTGCTTCTGGCCGTTCCCTTCGGGCCGTTCCTCGCCTGGAAGCGCGGAGACCTCTTGGCGGCCTTGCAGCGGCTTTATGTGGCGGCGGCGCTATCACTCGTGCTCGGTCTCGGTCTCTGGTATTCGCAGCATGGCGGGCCGGTCATGGCGGTCTTCGGGCTGGCGCTTGGTTTCTTTGTCATTGGCGGGGCGCTCGCCGATCTCTGGACCCGGGCCGGCTTCGGTAAACATCCTGTTGGCACCGCCTGGCGGCGCCTGAAAGGTCTGCCACGTTCGGCCTTCGGCACGGCGCTGGCCCATTTCGGCCTGGGTGTAACCGTCATCGGCATTGTCGCGGTCTCGACCTTCCAGACCGAACATGTGGTGGAGATGAAGCCGGGCATGACAACGGAAGCCGGTGGTTATGTGCTGACCTTCGACGGTATGCGCGCAGCCAAGGGGCCGAACTATACCGAGGACCAGGGCCATTTCACCATTCGCAAGGCAGGTGTCGCAGTGGCCGATGTCTGGTCGGCCAAGCGGCTTTATCCGGCACGGCGGATGCCGACGACGGAAGCCGGCATCGTCTCCTTCGGCTTTAGCCAGCTCTATGTGTCGCTCGGTGATCCGATGGCCGATGGTGGCATCGTCGTGCGCATCTGGTGGAAGCCGTGGATCCTCTGCATCTGGTACGGCACGCTGGTGATGATGGCGGGCGGGATCGTCTCGCTGTCCGACCGGCGCTTGCGCGTCGGCGCGCCGAAGCGGGCGAAGGCGGCGGTGAAGGCTCCGCTGGAGGCGGCGGAATGAGTGTGGGCAAGAACCCCTCCCCAACCCGTCCCCGAATCTCGCGCCCTTGGGGGGAGGGACTTTTGCGCCGCGTGCTTCCTTCGACGGCAAGACGCGTGGCTTCCGCGGATCTTCTCCCCCCTTGTGGGGGAGATGGCCGGCAGGCCAGAGGGGGTCTTAAAGCCGTGTTCATAATGCTCGCCCTGCTGCTCACCCCGATCCATGCCTTTGCCGTCAACCCAGACGAAGTGCTGGCCGACCCGGCGCTCGAACATCGTGCGCGCATCATCTCGGCGGAACTGCGCTGCATGGTCTGCCAGAACCAGTCGATCGACGATTCGAATGCCGAACTGGCGCGCGACCTGCGGGTCGTGGTGCGCGAGCGGCTGGTGGGCGGCGATACGGATGAGCAGGTCATCGACTATGTCGTATCGCGGTATGGCGAATTCGTGCTGCTGAAGCCGCGGCTGAGTGTCAAGACGCTGGCGCTCTGGGGCGCACCGGCGGCGCTGGTGCTGATCGGGTTGATTGTTGCTTTTGTCGCGGCGCGCCGGCGCGCGGTGCAGCCGTCGGCGAAGCTTTCGGCGGACGAGGAAGCGCGGCTGGGCAAACTGCTCGACGGGGAGTGATTGAACTTATCTCAGCACGATGAACGGATCGAGCCTCAACAGAAACTCTGCTTCTGTCAGTTGGCGTGTGATGACGCTGGTGATCTGTTCGGCGACAAAAATGTTGTCTTCGGTGGTGTTCAGCCGGATGTCGTAGCCGTTGATGTTCAGGAACATCACCCCGGAAAGCCATGCGGTGCGCTTGTTACCCTGTTCGAAGGCGTGAGCGCGGCAGAGCGAGACAATCATCTTGCATACAAGAGCGCCGACGTCGCCCTCTCGATCGTAGAAGAAGACCTGGCGCGGTGCCATCACTGCGCTTTCCAGCGTCCCTGAATTGAGAACGGCGTGGCTTTCGCCGGTCAGCACCACTGCACCCCTGTTGAGCGCAATCACCTCATGGACCTCGATCCATGCTGGCTCCAGGCTCACTTGGCGAGAAGATCCATGAGGATCTTGTGCCTTTCGTGCTCAAGTCGAACAACATCCTCCGCATCCGGCCTTGTCTCAGACTGGCGGGCAGGTCGGCCGGTAGGACGGTTTTCGTCCGTTGCCGTTGCCGGATTGGGTTTGTTTTCGTCGATGCGCGTCTTTGTCATCGGTCACCTCGCCACCATTATAGAGAAGATCCGGCTGATTTTCCACCGGCGCGGTAAACCCCTTGCGCGTTGCCGATTATGGGGCTGAGAACGAAGGGGTTTCTGCGCGCCCATTCCGAACTGCTCTGGCCCTTCTCCTCGCTTTGCCAACATTACCAACAATTCATCCGCCGTACAGTTCGCCGTAACGTGACGCGGCCTATATCTCTCCTCATCCACCGCTTCGAACCGCCGGACAGTCTGGCGGCTCCAGTCAGAAGAACAGATGAAGGTAGATCCCATGTTACAGATCAAAGGCCGCTCTTTCCGCTCTATCCTGAAGTCCTCCACCGCCGCCGGCCTTGCGGCCGTGACGATTTTGACCGCAGCCCCCTTTGCGGTCGCGCCGGCATTCGCGGCTCCTGTCGAAGTCAACGCACCGCAGGTGCCGAGCTTCGGCGATGTGGTTCAGGCCGTTCTTCCCGCCGTCGTTTCCGTGCGCGTTCAGTCGAACGTGCAGCCGGCGTCGAATGACGAAAGCAACTTCTCCTTCAACTTCGGCGGTCGTGGTTTCGACGAACTGCCGGACGATCATCCGCTGAAGCGCTTCTTCCGTGAATTCGGCGGTCCGGGCTCGGAAGGTCCTGGCGGTCCGGAAAATGGTCCGCGCGCCGAGCGTGGCCCGCATGGTGGCCACGGCGAACGCGGCCCGGGTCGTCTGCGGCCGACCGCGCAAGGCTCCGGCTTCTTCATCTCCGAAGACGGTTACATCGTCACCAACAACCACGTCGTCGACGATGGTTCGGCCTACACGGTCGTGCTGAACGACGGCAAGGAATATGACGCCAAGCTGGTCGGCAAGGACAGCCGCACCGATCTGGCGCTGCTTAAGGTCGATGCGCCGAAGGAAAAGTTCACCTATGTGCAGTTCGCCGACGACTCGAAGGTTCGGGTCGGTGACTGGGTCGTGGCTGTCGGCAATCCCTTCGGTCTCGGCGGCACGGTGACGGCAGGTATCATCTCGGCCCGTGGCCGTAACATCGGCTCCGGCCCCTATGACGATTACCTGCAGATCGACGCGGCGGTGAACCGAGGCAACTCGGGTGGTCCCGGCTTTAATCTGAACGGCGAAGTGGTCGGCATCAACACCGCGATCTTCTCCCCCTCGGGCGGCAACGTGGGTATCGCTTTCGCCATCCCGGCTTCGGTTGCCAAGGACGTGATCGAGAAGCTCAAGGACACCGGCACGGTGTCGCGCGGCTGGCTCGGCGTGCAGATCCAGCCGGTGACCAAGGACATCGCCGATAGCCTGGGTCTTGCCGAAGACAGTGGCGCTCTCGTGGTGGCTCCGCAGGCTGGCTCGCCCGGCGAGAAGGCTGGCATCAAACAGGGTGACGTCGTGACCGCCGTCAACGGCGATCCGGTCAAGGATCCGCGTGATCTTGCCCGCCGGATTGCAGCTTTTGCCCCTGATGTCACGGTCGACGTGTCGCTGTGGCGCGATGGCAAGGCGACCGAGGTCAAGGTCAAGCTCGGCGAACTGCCGGCCGAACAGGCGGCAGCCGAGCCCGGCGAAAACGACGCCGCACCGGCACCGGGCGCAGAACAGGAGCTGTCGAGCCTCGGCCTCTCCGTTCGGCCCGCCGACGGTGGCAAGGGTCTGGCGATCGTCGATATCGATCCGGACAGCGATGCGGCCGACAAGGGCTTGAAGGCCGGCGAGACCATCACTTCGGTCAACAACCAGGAGGTGTCCTCGGTGGCCGATGTGCAGAAGGTGATCGACCAGGCGAAGAAGGACGGCCGCACCCGGGCGCTCTTCCAGGTGGAATCCGAAGCGGGCAGCCGCTTCGTGGCACTGCCGATCAACCAGGGTTGATCGCGATCTGAGAAAGGGGCGCCGGCGGTCGAGAACCGGCGGCGCCCTTTTTCGTGTCCGGCGGTCTGCAACCGCCGCCATCCGGGAAAGGACGAAGCATGGGGATCGTGGAACAGGGACGGGCGTCTGGCAGTGAAACCGGCTATACGGTGAGCGGTGCCGACGCTAATGTCGCCCACATGAAAATACTTGTGATCGAAGACGACCTGGAAGCTGCAGCCTATATGACCAAGGCCTTTCGCGAGGCCGGCATTGTTGCCGATCATGCCAGCGACGGCGAAAGCGGCCTCTTCATGGGCTCGGAAAACACCTATGACGTGATGGTGGTCGATCGCATGCTGCCGCGCCGCGACGGGTTGTCCGTCATCAGCGAGTTGCGCAAGCGCGGCATCGACACGCCCGTCCTCATTCTCTCAGCGCTGGGTCAGGTCGACGACCGTGTCACCGGCTTACGCGCCGGTGGCGACGACTATCTGCCGAAGCCCTATGCCTTTTCCGAATTGCTGGCGCGTGTCGAGGTTCTTGGCCGCCGCAAGGGCAAGCCGGAACAGGACATGGCCTACCGTGTCGGCGATCTCGAACTCGACCGCCTGTCGCATGAGGTCAAGCGCGCCGGCAAGGAGATCCTGCTGCAGCCGCGCGAATTCCGTCTGCTCGAATATCTGATGAAGAATGCCGGCCAGGTGGTGACCCGCACCATGCTGCTCGAACATGTCTGGGACTATCACTTCGACCCGCAGACCAATGTCATCGACGTGCATGTCTCGCGGCTGCGCTCGAAGATCGAGAAGGATTTCGACCGGCCGCTTTTGAAGACCGTGCGCGGTGCCGGCTACATGATCAAGGACGAAGGCTGACATGGCGCGTCTGCCGAGGAGGTCGAGGCTCGGCGTTGTGCTGCGGTCTACCGCCGTGCGCCTGTCGGCGCTTTACATTGTGCTCTTTGCGCTGTGCGCCGCCTTGCTGGTCTTTTATGTGACAGGTCTGTCGGAACGCATACTCAACAACCAGACGCGCGAGGCGCTGAGCCAGGAAGTCCAGGAAATCCAGAGCGCTTACGAACGCGGCGGGATCAACCAGCTGCTGCGCACCATGGAGCGCCGCGCCCGCCAGCCGGGCGCCAATCTCTATGTGATTGCCGGGCCGAACGGCGAGGTCCTGGCCGGTAATGTCGCTTCCGTGCAGCCGGGGATTTTTGACGAGGAAGGCTGGACCGAGTTCCCCTTCCGCTACGAGCGTTACAGCGACACCGGCAAGGTCAGCCGCCATCTGGCAACGGCTCATGTCTTCTTCCTCGACAATGGCTTTCGCCTGCTGGTCGGTCGCGACCTTGGCGAGCCGACACAATTGCGCCTCCTGGTGCGCCAGGCGCTGATGGTGGCCCTGCTGATCATGGGGATCGGCGCCGTGGTCATCTGGTTTGCCATCGGCCGCAATGCCTTGAAACGCATTGATCGCGTCTCGGCCGCCAGCCAGAAGATCATGGCCGGCGACCTCGCACAGCGTCTGCCTGTCTCCGGTTCTGGCGATGAATTCGACCGGCTGTCATCGTCACTGAACGACATGCTGGGCCGCATCGAACAGCTGAACGAGGGGCTTCGCCAGGTCTCCGACAACATTGCCCATGACCTGAAGACGCCTTTGACACGGCTACGTAACAAGGCGGCCGATGCCCTGGAAGAGGATGACGGCCCGACGCGGCGGGCAGCCCTCGAAACCATCATCGCCGAATCCGACCAGTTGATCCGCACCTTCAATGCGCTGCTGATGATTTCCCGCGTCGAGGCGGGATCGATTGCCGCCGAACTTTCCGACATCGACATATCTGCGATTGCCGCCGACAGTGCCGAGCTCTATGAGCCGGTGGCGGAAGAGGCGGGACAGACGATGATCTGCGAGATTGCGCCTGGCCTGTCCGTGCGCGGCAATCGCGAACTCGTCGGCCAGGCATTGACCAATCTGATCGATAACGCGATCAAATATGGGAGCCAGGGTGAGGGGGGCGCGCCGATCCGCGTGCGCGTGATACGCTCTTCTGAGGGTGTCGAGATCTCGGTCTCTGACGAAGGGCCGGGGGTTCCCGAAGACAAGCGGGCGGAAGTGGTCAAGCGCTTCGTGCGGCTGGACAAGAGCCGCTCGAAACCGGGCACGGGCCTCGGCCTTTCGCTGGTCGAGGCGATCATGGCGCTGCATGGCGGTCGGCTGACGCTGTCCGAGACGCGCGCACATCCCGATTATCCCGGCCTGACGGCAACCATGGTCTTTCCCGGAATGAAGCCGTAAGACCAAGTGCCACACTTGGTATAACCTGACCCGGTTTGAGATTCGCAAGAGATCTCGATCGGGAGAGGAGACATAGATGGGGAACGGCAGGACGAGCAGATTGTCCGATGTGGCCGACGGCGTGATCCGTCCGCTGAACCAGACGGAAAGCAAGGCGACGACCGCCCTGCTGAAGGACCTCACAAAGCAGGAACCGGCCCTTGCCGAATATCTGACGGCGGAAGGGCCGCTTCGGAGCTTCGTCCTTTCGGCCTTCACCCTCTCTCCCTATCTGCGCGATGTCGCCAATCTGAAGCCGTCCCTGCTGCTCGATGCGGTGGCCTTGCCCCTGGAGCCGCAGATTGTCGATGCGATCGCCGAGGCGCGCCATGCCTGGGCGCCCGACGCATCCGGAGCTGCGCCCGGCGAAGCGGAGGTCATGGCACGGCTCAGGCGTGCCAAGCGCAAGGTCGCCTTCCTCACCGCGCTCGCCGATCTCGCCCGTGTTTTCAAGGCCCGCGACACGACGGCCTGGCTGACGGCGATTGCCGATGCGAGCGTGGCCGCTGCCATCGACCATCTGCTGCTGACGGGGCACGCGGCGGGCAAGCTGAGGCTGAAGAACCCGGAACGGCCATCCGAGGGCAGTGGCATGATCGTGCTTGGCATGGGCAAACATGGCGCGCGCGAGCTGAACTACTCCTCCGACATCGACCTCGTCATCTTCTACGATCCCGAAGCCGGCATCCTGAAGGACCCTGACGACGCCATGGAGACCTATGGCCGGATGATGCGTCGTCTGGTGCGCATTCTGCAGGAGCGCACGGCGGACGGTTATGTCTTCCGTACCGACCTGCGCCTGCGCCCCGATCCGGGCTCCACGCCGCTGGCAGTCCCGGTCGAAGCGGCGCTAATCTATTACGAGGGCAGGGGGCAAAACTGGGAGCGGGCAGCCTTCATCAAGGCGCGGCCGGTCGCCGGAGACCTTACGGCAGGCGAGGCTTTCCTCAGGGAACTCGTGCCCTTCGTCTTCCGCAAATATCTCGATTATGCGGCGATTGCCGATATCCATTCGATCAAGCGGCAGATCCATGTGCACAAGGGCCATGGGGCGATTGCGGTGAAGGGCCACAACGTCAAGCTCGGGCGTGGCGGCATTCGCGAAATCGAGTTTTTTGCCCAGACCCAGCAGTTGATTGCCGGCGGTCGCATGCCGGACCTGCGCATCCGGCCGACGGAGGAGGCGCTGAAGGCGCTGGCCGCCGCCCGCTGGATCGATGCGGCAACAGCGGAGGAACTGACGGACTGCTACTGGTTCCTGCGCGATGTCGAACACCGCATCCAGATGGTGCATGACGAGCAGACCCATGTTCTGCCCGACACCGAAGCCGAGCTGAAGCGCATCGCCTTCATGCTCGGCTTCATCGACACGACCGCCTTTTCGACGGTGCTCGAGACCACGCTGAAGACGGTGGAGCGGCGGTATGCGCGGCTGTTCGAAAAGGAGGAGGGGCTGTCGAGCGCGACGGGCAATCTCGTCTTTACCGGCCAGAAGGACGACCCCGACACGCTGCAGACGCTGAAAGGTCTGGGCTTCGAGCGGCCGGAGGATATTTCGCGGGTGATCCGCACCTGGCATTACGGCCGCTACCGGGCAACGCAATCGGTCGAGGCGCGCGAGCGGCTGACCGAGATGACGCCGGACCTGCTCAAGGCCTTCGGCGAGAGCCGCCGCGCCGACGAGGCGCTGCTGCGCTTCGACAATTTCCTCTCAGGCCTTCCCGCCGGCATCCAGCTTTTCTCGCTGCTTGGCAACAATCCGGCCCTGCTGGAGCTAATGGTCAACATCATGGCAGCGGCACCCCGGCTCGCCGAGATCATCGCAGAGCGGCCGCATGTCTTTGACGGTATGCTCGATCCAGGCCTGCTGGTTGAACTTCCCACCCGTGATTATCTCGGCAAACGGCTGAAGAGTTTCCTGTCGAGCGCACGACACTACGAGGAGATCCTCGACCGGCTGCGGATCTTTGCCGCCGAGCAGCGTTTCCTGATCGGCATCCGGCTCCTGACCGGCGCGATCGGCGGCGCCCTGGCGGGCAGGGCTTTCACGGATCTGGCCGACCTCGTGATTGAGACCGCCCTGTCGGCTGTCATCGCCGAGATGGAAACTGCTCATGGAAAGGTGGCGGGTGGGCGCGTGGCACTGGTCGGCATGGGAAAGCTCGGCTCCTTCGAGCTGACGGCCGGCTCCGATATCGACCTGATCCTGCTGTATGAGCATGACGACGAGGCGAACGAGAGCGACGGGGCAAAGCCGCTCGACACCTTGCGATACTACACGCGCCTGACCCAGCGGCTGATCGCGGCGCTCGCCGCACCGACGGCGGAGGGCGTGCTCTACGAGGTCGACATGCGGCTGCGTCCCTCCGGCAACAAGGGGCCGGTCGCGACGCGGCTGAGGGCCTTTGCGAAATACCAGCGCGAGGAGGCCTGGACCTGGGAACACATGGCGCTATCGCGGGCGCGTCTGGTCTGTGGCGATGCAAGCCTGGTTGCTGAGGCCGAGGCGATTGTTGCGGACGTGCTCGCTAGCGTGGGCGATGAACGCAAGATCGCCCGTGACGTTGTCGAGATGCGCGATTTGATCGAGCAGGAAAAGCCGCCGCGGGATCTCTGGGACATTAAGCTGATCCCAGGCGGGCTGATCGACATCGAATTCATCGCCCAGTATCTCGCCTTGGTAGCGCCGGCGTCCGGACGGGTGCTTCGTACCAATGGCCTGTCGACCGCCGAGGCGCTGAAGGCGGTGGGCGATCTCATCAACTCTGATGATCGGGACCTGTGCCTGGAAGCGCTTCGGCTCTACACCGACCTGACACAGGTGATCCGCCTGTGCATCGACGGGCCGTTTGATCCGAAAACCGTCCCGGCTGGCCTTCTCGACCGGGTAGTCCGGGCGGCGGAGAGTCCCGATTTGCGCAGCCTGGAAGCCGAGCTGAAACGCTTGTCGAAGGCGGTGCGCAAGGCGTTTTTGCGGGTGGTGACGAACGGCTGAGTCCGATTGATTAGCCGCTCCCAAAAATCAAAAAGACAGCTAATACAGTAATGGCTAATTAACCGATGCATTGGATAGTCGACTTCAGATTGAAGTCGCGCGGGCTGGGCCGTGCTTTCACAAGGTGAAGTGAGAGATGAAGAATATACCAATCGTCGGCAAATTCATTGCCATCATGGCCGTCTTCGGGACCTTCTCGATCGGCGTTGCCTTCTATACGGGCGCGCAGATGAAGGGCATCGACACCAGCTACAGCAACCTGCTGGACGGAGAATCCAGTGCGGCTCTGTATCTGGCACGCTCAAACCGCTCGATGCAGAACATGCGGGCCGCCATAGGCGACCTGATGCTTTCGCGAACGGCGGAACTCAACGCCAGCGCGGAGAAAGAAATTGTTGCCGCGAAGGAGAGTTTCGTCAAGTTCATCGATAGCGCGGCGAAGGCCGCACCGGAGAATACCGAGATCGCCGGTCTCAAATCCGGCGTCTTGAAGATCATTGACGAGACCTGCGCAGGAACCCTGGCGGCGGCACGCACGGCGACGGAAGAGCAGGCGGTCGTTGCCAGCCAGAACATGTTCCTCAAGGACTGCCAGCCGGAATTTACCAAGATTGCGCCGAAGTTCACCGATGTCACCGCTAAGATGACCGAGTCGGCGACAGCGTCCAGTGCAAACCTCACCGAGCAGAGCAATGCTGCGGCGCGCAACAGCCTGATCGGCGTGTTGAGCGGTGTCGCCATCGTTCTGGGCATTGGCTTCATGGCGATCCGCAGTTGGCTGGTCCGTCCGATCCGCTCGCTCTCCGACACCATGGTGGTGTTGGCCGGCGGTGACCTTTCGATTGATGTCGACGGTGCCGAGCGCCGCGACGAGGTTGGCCTTATGGCGCGCTCCGTTCAGATTTTCAAAGATACCGGGTTGAAAGCCCGCGAACTGGCGGCCGAAGCCGAATCCGCCCGCAGTCAGACGGAAGCCGAACGCCTGCGCGCCGAAGAGGCCGACCGCAAGCGCGCCGCCGAAATGGCGGAAGCGACCTCCAGCCTCGCTGAAGGTCTCGAGCGTCTGTCGGACGGCGATCTTGGCTACCAGCTGTCGACCCCATTTGCGGCCGATTTCGAAAACCTGCGTGCCAACTTCAACACGGCCGTCGACAAGCTGCGCCGCACGCTCGGTGCCGTTGCCCAGGCGACCGGCGCGATCGACGGCGGCTCGCGTGAGCTCAGCCAGAGTGCGTCCGATCTGTCGAAGCGCACCGAACAGCAGGCCGCCTCTCTGGAAGAGACCGCAGCCGCGCTGGACCAGATCACCACCAATGTGCAGAACTCCTCCAAGCGCACCGAGGAAGCCCGGGCCGTGGCGATGAAGGCGACGGAATCGGCGAAGAAATCCGGCGAGGTTGTGGCCGATGCGGTCGATGCGATGCAGCGGATCGAAAGCTCGTCGAGCCAGATCTCCAACATCATCGGCGTGATCGACGAGATCGCCTTCCAGACCAACTTGCTGGCGCTGAATGCCGGTGTCGAGGCAGCGCGTGCCGGTGAAGCCGGCAAGGGGTTTGCCGTCGTCGCCCAGGAAGTGCGTGAACTCGCCCAGCGCTCCGCTCAGGCGGCGAAGGAGATCAAGGGCCTGATCAGCAAGTCGGCGGAAGAAGTCGAAAGCGGCGTCAAGCTGGTGACCGCGACCGGCGAAGCGCTGAAGGTGATCGGCGAGCACGTCATTTCGATCAACGGTCAGCTCGACGCGATCGCCACCTCGGCCCGCGAACAGTCGGTCGGCCTGTCGGAAGTCAACACGGCGGTCAACCAGATGGACCAGACGACGCAGCAGAACGCTGCCATGGTGGAAGAAGCGACCGCGGCCTCCGCCTCGCTCGCCACCGAAGCCGACCGCCTGCGTCAGCTGATCGCCCAGTTCCAGCTTGGCACTGGTGGCCAGTCTTCCGCCAGTCAGGCTGGCTCCCGCCATCCGGTGGCGGCAGCTGGCGATCATCAGCCCGTTGCCTCTCCGGCGCGCCGCATGATGAAAAAGGTTGCCGGCGCGCTCGGCATGGGCGGCGGCGCCAAACAGGGCGAGAGCTGGGAAGAGTTCTGAGATCAGACAGGTTGCCTCGCCGCAACGATCCGATGCGAAGGGCCACCCGTTCCTCTGAACGGGTGGCCCTTTTTTGCTGCTCGGGAACCTGCCAGGCGGCGCCTCAGAAATCGACTTTCCATCCGGAGCGCAGCCGGACGTCGGGGTCTTCGCCTTCGGCGGAGGCGCTGCGCAGCAGGGAGGCGATGCTGCCGGGCAGCCAGAGTTATTTGACGTCCTGGCCGTCCCAGCTGACCGGGAAGGCACCGTCGGTTTCCGAATCGGCGTCGGACTTGCTCTTTCGGGTGGCTGCGAGTCGCCAAGGGCCGCCGCTTGGGGGCGACGGCCCTTGGCGAACGAGAATAGACGTTGCCGACCTCATCCGAGTTTGCGGGCTGCCTCGACGCGCACTGCTTCCGGGATGACGACCGACACCACGGTACCCTTGCGCTCGCGCGACAGGATCTTCAGCCGGCCGCCATGCATGGTGACGAGCGAGCGGGAGATGGCGAGGCCGAGGCCGGAGCCGCCATTGCTCTTGGCATATTGGCTCTGCACCTGTTCGAAGGGATGGCCGATTTTCGACAGCGCCGCTTTCGGGATGCCGATGCCGGTGTCGGCGATGGTGATGACGACGTTGTCGCCGACCTTGCGGGCACGGAGCGCGATCCGGCCGCCGGGTTCGGTGAACTTGACCGCATTCGAAAGGATGTTGAGCAGGATCTGCTTCATCGAGCGGCGATCGGCGATCATGGCGAGACCCGGTGCAACGCGCTGCTCGATCCGGATCGCCTTTTCTTCTGCTGGAATGGCGGTCAGGCGCAGGCTCTCCTCGATCAGCGGCGATAGATCGATGGTCTCGCAGCGGATCTTCATCTGGCCTGCCTCGATCTTCGACATGTCGAGGATGTCGTTGATGACGTTGAGCAAATGCTTGCCGCTCTCGTGAATGTCCTTGGCATATTCCTCGTATTTCGGCGAACCGATCGGGCCGAACATCCCGGCGAGCAGGATTTCGGAAAAGCCGAGGATGGCGTTGAGCGGGGTTCTGAGCTCGTGGCTCATGTTGGCGAGGAATTCCGACTTCGCCTTGTTGGCGGCCTCGGCGCGCTGCTTTTCGGCGAGATATTTCTCGTTGGCGTCCGAAAGTTCGGTCTTCTGGCGCTCCAGGATTTTCTGCGAGGCTGAGAGGTCGCCGATGGTGGCCATCAACCGGCGTTCCTGGTCGCGCAACCGCTCCTGGTGGCGTTTGAGAAGGGTGATGTCGGTACCGACCGAGACGAGGCCCCCGTCGCGGGTGCGCCGTTCGTTGATCTGCAGCCAGGTTTCGTCGGCGAGTTGCACTTCCGAAGTGCGCGAATTGGTGCCGTCATCGGCATCGGCTATGCGGCGCTGGATGATCGGGCGACCGGCAGCAGCCAGCACCAGGGAGCGTTCCTTGCCGGGCACGAGGACGGCGTCGGGCAAGTTATAGACCTTCTGGAAATGGCCGTTCCAGGCCACCAGCTTGTCGTTCTTGTCCCAGAGCACGAAGGCTTCCGAGGTGCATTCGATGGCATCGGCCAGCCGCTGGTCGGCTTCGGCGTAACGCTGGGCCAGGCGATGCTGTTCGGTGACGTCCATGGCAATGCCGATGACATGCAGGTCGCCGGTATTGGTGCAGAGGATCTGGGCGCGGGCACGCATCCAGACATAGTGTCCGAGGGCATGGCGCATGCGGAAGATCTGGTCGATATGGCGCGACTTGCCGCGACCGACGGAGCGGGCCAGCGCATAGAGATTGCCGTCATCCGGATGCATCAGGCGGGCCGCATCGGCAAAGGCGAGCGGCTGGGTGGAGGGCTCAAGCCCGAGCATCTCATACATCGAGCGCGACCAGATCAGCTTGCGGCTTTCGAGGTCGAAATCCCAGAGACCGCAGCGGCCGCGGGCAAGCGCCGTCTCGACGCGCATGTTGGATTCCATGAAGATCTCGTCGGCATCGCGGGCGCGGTTCACCTGATGGTAATAGGCATACAGGATGACCAGCAGGATCAGCGATATGCCGGCAAACAGCGTCACGTTGAGCGAGATCTCGCGGCGCCAGAAGTCGTCGAGCCCCTGCATGGAATGGGCGGCGAGCAGAAGCGCGCCGTCGGTCCCGACCGGGGTGACGATGGCGTAATGCGCCTCGCCATTGAACACCGTCTCGATGGCACCGGCGCGTTTGCCGGAACGCTGGATGGTGGTGACCTCGGGCAGGATGGCGGAGAGCATCAGCCCGACCTGGGCGGAAGCTTCGGTCGATGCGCCGAAGATCCGGCCGGCCTGATCAACGAGCAGCACGAAGGCGCCATCGGCAAGATGTCCGTCGTCGAGATAGGTCGACAGGATGCGTTCCGCCGTGACGCGGTCACCCGTGGCAAACAGGTCGGCCTTGTCGGCAAAGGCGGCTTCCGCGGTGGAAGCCATCAGCGATGTCGTCATGCGGATGGCATCGTCCATGCGCTGCTGTTCGGAGAGAATACCGACAGTGCGCGACAGCGCCACCACGGCCAGGAAGGCAAGGATGAGCATGGGAATCGCCCGCCGAAGGATGGTTTCCATCCTCTGCGATGCAGAGCTCGCCCGCCCGATGCTCTGGCCGCCGGCCGAAGCCGGCTGGCTGAATTTACGCCCCAATTTTCCCAGATAAGTCCCTACATCGGGAAATTTAGTGCGCAACCGTTCATCGGCTGCGGTCGCCCGCCGCGCGTCAGACATCGTCCCTGCCTCTATCCCTCGTGTGATTCGAAAGCGCCGCTCGCCCGAATCTAGGGCCAAGGAATCATGTGCGATTCGCCTTGTCCAGAGCTGCCGGATTAAGAAAACATTAACCCCTTACGGCGACTCCGCTTTTTTTGTTGCAGACGCGGCAAGCGGCTGAATCTGATGCAGGAATCGGCGGTTTCAGGGACTAGAGCCGTTCATTTTTAAATGGAAGCAGTTCTGCCGGAGCAGGTTTTCGTCGGGGCAGTGGCGATCGGCGACGTGCATACCCGGATGTATGTGCGAGCCGATCGCCGCTGATCCCGGCGGAAAGATGCCCGGCCCTTCGGGTTGGCTGAAACGGGCCGCCTGATCGGCCGGCCGGCTTGGCCGTAGGCTGTGGCTACGACACGCGCCGGCCGGTCGAYCATCCGACYCCGTTTGAGCCAACMGRACTGATTCCATTTAGAAATGAACGSCTCT
>NNBU01000736.1_pt1 | contig 14879 bp, 27 predicted proteins | sample 1173781 | NCBI WGS metagenome assembly NNBU01 (sample SAMN07173937, study PRJNA388173) | plant metagenome | biome: Plant school; feature: Soil; material: Symbiotic tissue of Blasia pusilla L.; isolation source: symbiotic tissue sample KVJ2 | host: Blasia pusilla | place: Norway: Troms, Kvaloya...
GCGCAAGGCTATGCCGTGGTTCGCGTGACCAAGGTCGTGCCGCGCACGCCCCCGGCGCCGGACCTCGCGAAGCAGGAACAGGCGCAGGTCGGCCAGTCGGTGGCCGCCGCGGAAGACGCCGCGTACTACAGCATGCTGAAGGATCGCTTCAAGGCAGAAATCCTGGTGCCGAAGCCGGCGGACACGCTGCCTGTTGCCGCAGGCCGCTGATCCAGCGCTCCCTTTGCGAAAAAGCCCGGGCCATCGGCTCGGGCTTTTTCATTTGGTGCGCCTGAACCGGTCGCCCGAGGGACAAGCCAGGCCAGCGCTTCTTGCCAGAATCGCCCGCATGGGAACCCTCTATCTCGTGCGCCACGGGCAGGCCAGTTTCGGCGCTGCGGACTATGACAACCTGAGCGAGCTCGGGCACCGGCAGGCGGTGCGCCTCGGCGAATACTGGCGCGAGCGTGGCATGACTTTCGATGCCGTCATCACTGGCACCTTGAAGCGCCATCGGCAGACCTGGGAGGGCATTACCAAGGGCATGGGCCTGGCGCGCGACGATGTGCTGCCATGGCCCGGACTCAACGAGTACGACAGCGAGGCGGTCATCGCCAGCATCCACGAGGGCAAGCTCGAAAAGCCCGATTCACCCGAGATGTACCGTCATCACTTTCGCCTGTTGCGAGAGGGCCTGGGTGCATGGATGAATGGCCGCACGGCGCCGGTCGGCATGCCCAGCTATGTCGATTTCCTGGCAGGCGTCACGACAGCCCTCGACCATGTGCGCGACAGGCATCACGGTGCAAAGGTGCTGGTGGTGTCGAGCGGCGGGCCCATCAGCACAGCGGTCGGGCATGTGCTCGGCACGACTGCGGAGACGACGATCGAGCTCAACCTGCGCATCCGTAATTCGTCGGTGACGGAGTTCGCTTTCACTCCCAAGCGGCACATGCTCGTCACCTACAACACCTTGCCGCATCTGGACGGCCCGGCGTACGAGGACTGGGTCACCTACGCCTGACGGCCTCAGGCCTGCCACACGCCGTAGCCCGCCTTGCGCAACGCAATGCCGAGGTCGACCTCCATCAGGCGTGCGTCCTCGTAGGTCAACGGGTTGTAGCGTTCGTACAGCGCGGGGAGCAGGTGCAAGCCGAAGGCCTGCACGAAGCTGTTGGCTTGAATGCCGGCCTTGTGCTTGTCGAAACGGATGTCGGGGTCCAGGCCGGTCATGCCGACATAGACGAAGGGCTTGCCAAGCTGGTAGTCCGGGTTGGCGCGACGGAAGCGGCCGTTGTTCCAGACGCGGTCGTCGAGTTCGACCACATACACGTGATACCTGGCGCGTGCTTTGCGAGGCAAGGCGTCTGTGGCGGCCGCCCGTTTGATGCGGCGCGGCGCGTCATCCGTAGCGGTCGCCCGCTTGACGCGGGGCGGCCGCGAGGCCATCAGCTCTTGCGCTTGATGAGGCCGTAAAGCACCAGCAGCACGATCGCTCCCAGCACGGATGCAATGAAGCCTGCGCCCTGGCCCGCGGTGTACCAGCCCATGGATTGGCCGACGTACGTGACGATCAAGGAACCCGCGATGCCGATGAGGGTGGTGACGATGAAGCCCGCGGAGTCGTCGCCCGGCTTGACGGCGCGCGCCACAAGACCCACGACGAACCCGATCAGGATGGTCCAGACGATGCTCATGAAGAAATTCCTTTGGTGGTGAACTGGAAGTAGCGGCAGGCCATGCCTCGGCGGTTTTTGATGATAGCGGAGCGATTTTGGCGCACATGTCCGCCAATGCGGATGAAAAAGCGGGTCAGATGTTGTGCCTGTCTGCGTGACTCCGAGACTGAGTGACCATGAGGCTGCGCGGCGTCCTACAGGCGCATTTGCGGTGCGGGGTTAAACCCTGAACATGCTTGAAAAACTGCCTGATGTCATTGGTCACGCGCTGCACGGCGTGCGTGCCGGTCTGGACGAGATCGTCTTCAATACGCTCGGCCTGCGCGAAGGCATGGCGTCGATCGAAATCACGAGCGCTGCCTTCGTCGACCACGGGCCTCTCCCGACTCGGTGTACCGCCGATGCCCCCGAAGGCGAAGGCGTTTCGCCGCCGTTGCGCTGGACCGGGTTGCCTGCGGGAACCGCGTCGCTTCTGCTGATCGTCGAGGATGCCGATTCCCCGACACCCAATCCGCTGGTGCATGCGATCGTGGTCGATCTCCCGCTGACGGATGGCTTGCTGGTCGAGGCGGCGATTCCGAGTCCAGGCAATGAAGGTACGGGTTTGAACGTCGGCCGCAACTCGGCATTGCAGGCCGCCTGGCTGCCGCCCGATCCTCCTCCTGGTCACGGCGTGCATCGCTATGCATTCCAGTTGTTCGCATTGGGGCAAGCGCCGGATTTCTCCGATTCGCCGGGGCGGGACGAGGTCGTCGAAGCGCTTCGCGCACATGCCATTGCCAGCGGACTGCTGATCGGCACGCATGAGCGGCCCGACGGTTCAATCAAGATCGAGGATGCAGTAGTGACCTCCAGCGGCCCCTTGGCGCCGGCTGCTGGTTGATGTGGCGTTCAAACCGCGTCTTTTGATGGGAGATGTCGAAATCCGGATTTTTAACGCTATAATCTGAGGCTCTATGGTGGCTGTAGCTCAGCTGGTAGAGTCCCAGATTGTGATTCTGGTCGTCGTGGGTTCGAGTCCCATCAGCCACCCCAAGTAATTCAACATTCCTTGCTATCACCTCGATAGCGAGCGAGTCTCAAAATTCCCAAAATGGGAATTCGAGCAGCATCCCACCTCGCGTGTTTGCAGGCTGCTCGGCATTGATACTTTTCGATACGTCTTGTGTTTTTTGTGGCACCATCGCTGTGCGTACAGAATTTTCCATTTCCGAAACACAAAATGACTAGCGATCAAGAAAAGAAGTGTCACGCCATCATTCACACGCACGCTGCAGCGGCGGCCGCAGGAAATGCTATTCCTGTTCCCGGGCTTGGTATTGCTGCCGATATGGTCACCATGACGTCAATGACCATGAGCCTCTGTGCTGTCTTCGGTGGAAGCTTGACGCAAGAGGCGGCTAAGGGCTTGGCCATTGCGGCCATCAAAAACACCATGCTCAAGCAGCCGATCAAGACCTTGACGAAGGAATTGTCAAAGTTCATTCCTATTCTGGGCCAGATCGTTGCTCCCAGTATTTCGGTTGTCATGCTTGAAGCCGCTGGCTGGACGCTGGCAAAAGAACTCGAAGCGAAATTCAAATCGAACGCGGCATAGGGCGCTCGAAAGAGCATCCAGAGCGAAATGAGTGATTCAGCGATCTACTCGCCGGCGCCGTGATCATTGTTCTTATATTTTGGATTCTGGTTTTCGCGATGCTTGTCGGCCTTTTTGCCGGAGGCATTGCCCCTGAATCGCCGTTCTTCCTGAAGTGCATCACCGCATTCAGCTTCACCCTCTTGGCACTCTCGCTGGGTTTTTTCGTTGACAAGCTAAACGGCGGCTCGAAGGGTGGCGGGATGCTTCAGGTCGCGCTGGTGATCGCAACCGGCGTGGCTTGCTTTGCTCGCAGCGGGGCATGGCTCGTGGACTTCTTCCAAAGCAAGCAACGGAAGCTGGTCGCTCTGAAGACCGCATTCCTGATGCTCGACTTGGGGATTGCCTATGTCCTGTTCAAAGACTGAGGCCTAGAGCGCGTCCCGCTGCACGGTCTTGGACCGCTCGTACACCTTCGCGGTGGTGCTTGGGTTGGCATGAAGCTCGGGCAACTCCCCGTGTTTCAGCTTGAAGTAGGTTGTGTAGTGGCCTCGCAGGTCATGAAATGTGAAGCGCTCCGCAATCACCTTTGCGTCGAGCGCCTTTTTCATCAGGCGTTGCCACATCCCCTTGAATCCGGCCTCGGAATAAGGATTGCCGGTGCGAGGTGCGCGGAATACGGCACCCATCGGCGAATAGCCCTCCAGCGCTTTCATGCGGTCGAGCACCTCTTGCAGCGCGTCGCTCACGCCTATGAGCTCGCGCTTCGACTTCTTCCCACGCTGCTTTGCGCGTTGGAGCCGCACGACGTGCTCATCGACCTGCGGCCAGTGCAGCTTGAGAAATTCCGCTCGTCGGTTGCCAGTGAGAGCCGCAAATTGGGCCATGCTGACCAGCACCACGTTGCTGGCGCCCTGCTGGAGCGCCCATGCGACAAAGGGCTCGAACTCCTCCATTTCGACCAGGCGGTCGCGAGATTCTTCGGGATTGCGCCGGACCTCCTTGCACGGGTTGCGGTCGATGTCGCCCAGCTCGACGGCGAGGTTGAACAGGTTGGACAGCAGGGCCACTTCCCGGTTGGCCACGATGGGCGCGGAGGCTCGATGTACGCGCAGGTAGCGGGCGATGTCCTTCGGCTTCGTCGCGGCCACTACACCGCGGGCGAAGACCTTCTCCAGCTCCTTCCAGTTGTCGCGGTACTGGTCCTTGGTGCTTTCGGCCAGGCGCTTGAATTCGGGCCGCTCTTGGTAGAGGCGCCAGAGGCGCGAGAACTGCCCTTCATCCGTCGATTTGTTGCTCAGGTCCAACACCTGTTGGATGGCGGCGCCCTTGTTGCGGCCGAGGTTGATCGGCTTCCCATTGAAGGGGTGGTACCGGTACGTGAAGCCGCCGTTCTTGAGGGGGCGGGCTTCCATGCGCGGCAGTAGGCCGAGCTGCGACTGTCGGTCACGCTGTCTCATGCCTGTTTGCCCCAGTTCAGCCCGTTCGATGCCTCTTCCCGGCCTTCGCCGGGCTTGTTGGTGGCCTTGGCCAGCGCCGCACGCGCGGCGTCGCGGCCGACGATGGCGGTGCCGTCGATCGGGTGCCGGTGATGTGGAATCCCAAGGTGCTCCAGCACGCGCGCTTGGGCGGCGTACCGGCTGCGCCTGGTGATGCGTTTCAGTTCGTCGGGGGTGAGCTCAAGTGGCTCGTTGGCTGCGGAGGGCATACTGTTGAGGCCTACAGAGGAGAAAGAATGTCAGGAGCGAACGTCAAGACTTGGACCGCTGGCGAGTTGCAGCGGCTGGTTGATTGCGAGCTTGTTGATGCAGAAGAGGCCATCGCGGCGCTCGGCGCCGCTGCGCCAAAAAACGACCTGCTCCAAAAGGTGATGGCCATTCGCAGGGCCAAAGCCCTGGTGGTCGCAGCCCGGAAAATGGTGGCCGACAGGGCGGCCACGGTGCCGGTCCAGCCAGAGTCTTTCGACGAGGAGCTCGGCGCGGAGGCTTCTGCGCCTCGCCCATGAGCAAGGCGACGCGCACGGCGCGCCAGCTGCAGCAGATGCTGATTGAGCGCATCGAAGCGCTGCCCGACTTGGCCGGGCAGGTCACGGACGTGCACCTCGGCGGTGTGCGGTGGATGGACGGGGGCGAGGGCGGCCCGACTTGGACGGTGCCGATCCTTCGTGATCGCGACCAGCACCGGCCGGACATCGCGCGCATCATTCGACAGGCACAGATGGAGTTCGACCTCGACGAGGATTGAGGTCATGCCGTATCCGTCTCCCGGGGGGCAGCTGCCGGTTCCGGGTCGCCGCAGATCCAGACCAGCGCGTTGCGCGGCAGCGTCCGCTCGGCCGGAAACGGCCAGCCGGGGGTATGGGTGCGGAGACGCACGAGGTCTCCAGTGCGCTCGAGCTCGATTCCGAACTCGTCCTCTCCCTTGACCTTGTAGGTGCGCGTCATGCCTGGGCCGCTCCGCCAGAAGGCTCGCACAGGCTGCGGACACGGCAGCGCTTCGCGTAGAGCGCCGCGCGCGTGAGCGGTGGCCGCGGCTCGTTGGCGTCCGAGAAGATGGTGATCGGTTTTCCGCCGCGTGCCTGACGCAGCCAGTCAACGATGTGCGTCACGTCCTTGAATGACGTAAGAGCGGCGGGGGCGGAGCTCTTGGCTGTCTGTGGGCGCTGGCCGCCTCCGAAGAAGCTAAACGGGTGCTTCATACTGGTGCCCTCGACGGAGAGGGAATCACGTGGAAAAAGAGTTTTCGAATTGGCCGACTGCGATAGGTATGGGCGTGGTGCTCTTGTTGCTGCTGGCCTTCGCATTTACGGTGACGGGCCAATGGCACTGGTTCGGCGACCCGGCTGCGGCGAGTTGGGTGCAGGCAATCGTTTCTATATTTGCAATCTGCGCTGGCGCAGCGGCTGTGTGGTGGCAGGTTAGGCGGCAGGCGGTTGCACAGTCCGTCGCGGAACGAGCGGAACAGGTGCGCAAGCTCCAGCTCATTGGCGCAGCTGTTTTCTATTGCCGATTCAGCATCGAAGTCATGTTCAGGTTGCAATCCCACTCCATCAAAGACGAGTTGAACGAGCTTCGTGTTGGGCTTGACGCTCTGCAGGCAATTCCTGTCCTCGAGTACCCTGACTGGCGAGCGTTTCAGGGTGTTGCAAATGCAGCGGCGGCGCTCACCAGCAACTTTGCACGCATCGAGCAGCTCGACGGGGATCAGTCGGACAATGGAATAACTCGACGTCTGTCTTCTATCAACACCGTGCTTGGTGCCCTGGAGAACGCTGAAGCAATGACCCAAGTTGCATTGAGAGAGCGCGGTGCAGATCTGAACCCTATCTGTATGGGGATCAACAGCGACACCATTTACTCGCGCAGCCATGCGATGTGGCGTGGTGGGTAGTCCGTTCTTGCGGCTCTCGCTCACGGTCGCCTCAGTCGAAGTGCTCGGCCGCAGCCGCTTCCACGTCATCGGCATCGATGTCGATTTCTAGCCGGGTGCGGCCGACGTACATCGCCATCAGGATGGAATCGAAACGGCTGATGACATCAGGCCGCGATGCAGGAGTGAGCTGCCGCCCGTCCAGGCGGAGCGCGTAGACCTCGCCCTCTTTCGTCACCGATAACTGGTAGCGCGCATTGGCCTTGTTGCCGCGCGCGCCATACGACGACGAGCCGGGCGACGTGTCGCTGTCGAGGTGAACGTAGTGAGTACCCCAGTCGCTGACTTCCAGATGAGCGAAGAAGGCCTCGCTCTTGTCCTTGTGGAAGCCCTCGCGGGCGCTCTCCAGTAGCGTGGAGAGTTTCAGCACTGGCGGTATGTCCGGCATCGTTTCTCTCGCAACCCGGTCCAGCGCGGCATTGATCGTGCTGGCGTTCTGCCCGTGGACAAGGGCGGTCAGCGACTGGTTCAGCATGTGCTGAAACTTCACGATGTCGTCGATGGCGAGGCCGTGCGGCAGAGCCGCGACCAACTGCGCTTTGATCGCATCGCGGAACGCGCTGCGGTAGCCGGTGGCGTCGCTGATCGCGTCCTTGATGGCCTCGGAGAGGTGCTTGTCGAGGATCGGGCCCAGCTTCTCGGGCGTGAGAGCTGCAGTAACAGCCGCCTCGAGGTCGAGATTGATTCGGAGTTCCATGTTTATCAGCTTGTTGAGGGAAGAAAGAAGGGCGCCGCTCGCGCGGGTCGGTCGGGAAGGGAGGAGGGATGGAGGAGGGGTGCCCAGCCGACGGTTCGCCCGAAACTGGTCAGGTCGCGGCCGGCGCGAGCTTTTTGCACGGCAACGGCTTGATGTGCTTGCCGAAGAAGCTGCCGATGGAGTCGGCGGCCATCAGGTCGGCGTACACCTTCGCGTCCACGTTCGGGTACTGGTAGACGGTGCCGGGCCCGCGCGCGAAGGTCGCGGCGAGGGTCTTGCTCGCGGGGTCGTAGCCGATGGAGGTCAGCTGGTTCGACTTCACCGGCTGCATCGCGATGACGATCAGCTCGGCGTCGACGGGTGCAGCCGAGGCGGCGGAAGAGGGCTTGGACATGGGTGCTCCTGTCGGTGGTGGATCAGGCCGCCAGCGGCTGCATGTGCGCGGCCTTGGCCTCGGCGGCGCGGCGCGCCAGGGCGTCGCAGATTTTCGGGAACTGGTGCTCGTGATAGAGCGTGGCGCCGCGCTCGCGAGAGGCGGGTTCGATGCCCAAGCCGCGCAGCTGCTCGGCGGTCAACGCGAAGCCGAGCCGCTCGGCGATGACGCCAATGCGCAGCGTGGGCGCGCCCTGGTCGGCGGATTCGTTGGCGGCGGGCGCAACCGGCAGGGCCTGCTGCATCGGCGCCGGCGCAGCAACTGGTGCGTGCACCGCACGGCGCACGGAGTAGCTGGCCAGCGTCGGCCGCGGGCGCACCGGCTCGGCCTCTTGGCGCTGCTCTTCGTCCTGCGCGGCTGGCGCGTCGGTCGGCTCTGCTGCGGGCGCAGCGGCGGGCTGCTGCCGCTTCAGCTCGGCGAGTTGGGCCTGCAGCCGTTCGTTCTCCAGCCGCAGCTCTTCTGCGGCGGCGCGATCGCGCGCTTCGGCGATCATCTTTTCCAGGGCGCGGATGGTCGCGTCCTTCTGTGCCGAGGCGCGCACTGCGAAGTCTGCGAAGACCTCCGCGCTCACGTCGATGTCCCGCACGTAGGCCAACCCGGCTTCGATGCGTTCGATGGGCAGCCCCTCGGCCATGGCCACGTAGCCCTCGATCTTGGCGATGGCGTCCAAGTGCTTTTGCTTGCGCTCGGCTTCCTGCTTGTCGCGCTCCGCCTTCTCGTCGGCCAGCTTCTTCTCGTGCGCCTTGATCTGGCCGTCGATGAAGTTTTCGACGGGCTCCACGATGGCAATGAGGCGCGTGGCCTCGTCTTCGATGACCTTCTTGCAATCGTTGAGTTGGTCCTTCGTCTTGTCGCGCAGGCGCTGCACTGCAAAGCGGCCCGACTCGCGCAGCTCCAGGCGCGCGTCCTTCGCGCCCTTGAAGCCCTTTGGGGTGCTCATGTCGAAGACGACGTTGCGGTGGCGATCAGCCAGCGTGGTGACATCGGTCTCCAGCGGAGAGAAGAGAGCCAGCGCCGCCTGGGCGATGGTGTGCGGCTTGACGGCTACTTCATTGGGGGTGGGGGTGGATACCTCGGACATAGGGCCTCTCAAAAGGGGTTGTCGACAACTGCATGACCGCGCGCGGGCGCGGTGGGCTCGGGGAAGAGGGGAGACGTGGGAGCGGGCGCTGGAGCTGTGGCTGGCGCTGGCGCAGCGCTCGCGACGGGTGGCGCCGGTGAATCGGTCGGCGCGACCTTGGGAGCGCCAGACATCTTTGTGGGCGTGCGCAGCACCTCGAGGTGGCTGTCCACCAGCCGCATGAAGCCGATCAGGTCGGCTTCAAGGGCGGCGATGGCGTCCTCGTTGCGGTAGATGCGCTTGACGAACAGGTCCTTGCCGACCGGTTCCAGCCACGGGCAATACACCACCAAGTCGCACCACTGGCGCCCGGTGATCCAAAGGCCGCCGTTGATCTGGTCGATGTACTCGAGGTGTGCGGTTTCCGGGCTGGCCCAGACCTGGCCCAGCTTGTCGCAGGCGAGCGGGCACTTGATCTCGACCATGCCGTCGTCGTCGATCAGGCCGTCGGACGAGTAGCCGAACCGCTCGTCATCGGTCAGGATCAGGCTCACCTCCTCGACCAGCGCGCCCGTGCGCGTTTCGTAGACGACGCGCGCCCGGGGTTCGAGATCCCGGCCGCGGCGCATCGCATAGGTGACGAAGGTGTCATCGAGCGGCTCGCGGCTGATGGTCTCGATGGCAACCAGCCAGGCGTACTTGATCGCGGCCGCGCCCGGCTCCTCGGTGGGCTCGCCATTCAGCGCCTTGGCGATGGCGGCCGCCATGGGCTTCTGCTTGTAGCCGGCCTTGGCGCGTGCGTCGGGCTCGGCCATGCCGAGCTGCAGGGCTTCAACGTAGAGGCGCTGTTGGTCATTCAAGCCGCCGACCTTCTCGCGCGCTTCGCCGAATCGGGAGGCGGTGGCCACGCCGCAGCGCGCGCGCAGCCAGTCTTCGCTTCCCTGGGGATGGTTCAGCAGGATCACGGGCGAGCTCCTGCCTTCAGCTTGCGGCGGTGGGTGATCACCGCGTCCTTGAACTCGTCGTAGAGGTCGCGGCGCTTCGTCTCCGCCAGGGCGACAGAGCCCTCTGCCCACAGAGCTGCGGCTGCGGCGTCGGTCTTGGTGCCCTGGAGGCGATGGAACAGCGAATCAGCAAGCCGGTCGGCATCGCTCGCTTGCCTCACGTCGCCGGGGTCGGCGCCAGCGCCGTTGCCATCGTCATCGTTCTCTCCGATGGCCACGTTGAAGATCAGCTTCAGCAGGTAGCGCTGGCCGTAGGTCATGGCCGAGCCTGAGGCGTGAGTCTTGGTCATCACGTCGCCGCCCTTGGCGCCCTTGCCGTCGGCTGGCATGTCGCACCGGTAGGTGCGCATGTGGCCGGCCGCGTGCGAGACGTAGCAGAGGATTCGGACGTGGCCCTCCTGATCGCTGGTGGCGGTGTCGAAGCTGAGCGCGAAGCCGTTCTTCGTGTAGATGGGGCGCAGGGCTCGGTTGAGCTGCGCGTAGCTGGCGTAGGTGCTGCGGGTCTGGGGATTGACCGCGTCGGCCGAGATCGGTCCCATCGCGGCCTGCGCCTTCGTCATCGCCGCGTTGAACTTCTGCTCGTTGGCGCGTGCGTGCATGCGCTCGTGCATGCTCAGCAGACGCTCCATCTTGTCGACGTCGACGTTCGGGTCGTTGGCTGCGGCCGTGATGGCGTGCATCACCGTCGCAATCTCGTTGCGCGGCGGCAGGATCACGGGCGTCCTGGCCACGAGAACCTCGGCATCCGCTTGAGCAAGTGCGGCGCTCACTTCGCGATGCCCCACAGAGCGAACCAGGAATCGCGCGGGCCCTCGCCGTACGTGGCGAGAAGAACGGCGGACAGGATTAGCAGCAGCACCAGTGCGCCGATATACAGGTTGTCGCGACCGGTGGATGGGAACCAGAGGCCGCCGATGGCTTCGTCGTTGGCGGCCGGCGGGAAGCTGGTCGGCGTAGCGGCGGCGCCGGCCTGCGGGCGCGGCGGGTGGACAAGGCGAACGCTCACGATGCGATCCTTTCGAAGATGAGAAGGGCGATGACGAAAAGGCCGGCAAGGGCGGACGCGGCGATCACCGCCGCTTCTTCAACCTGCTGGCGGCGCGGCACTTCAACGAAGAGGCGCGTGGTGCTGGAACGCTGCCCGGGGCCGAAGGCGTCTTCGAGCGAGCGGGGGAGGCGGCCGGGACGGTGGTCGTCCGCGTTCACGGTGCCCACCAGCGTGGGCTGGTCGGCGGGCGCGGGGACGAGCGGAAAGGCGTAGCCGAGGCGCTTCATGACTGGCCTTCCGCAGCTGTGCATTCGTTGCTGCCCGACTGCGCCGCAGCGAAGCCGTCGCGCCACCCGGCCTTCAAGGCGCGCTCGAACGCCCAGTCGTCGTAGGGATTAGTCGCGTTCGGTGCAGCGCCATCCTGGAAGGCTTGGACGCCTTCATCGAAGGCCGCGTCGGAGTCCGCATTGCGCGGCGCGAGCCGTGCTGCGCTCATGCTGCGCACCACCCGAAGTGAGCCGACATGGCGCGCACGCGGCGCGCGTCGGCGTAGCGCTGGCGCAAGGCTGCGATCTGGCGCTGCAGCTCCAGCCCGTGGGCGATCAACGTCGCCATCATGCGAGCCTCGCCGAACGGTTGTGCGACAGATCGCGGTTCAGCGCGGCCGAGGCCTGCGTGCGGTCGAGAGCACCAGTGTCCTTGGCGACCGCGTAGGCGCGGTCGAAGGCGATCAACTGCTCTTCAGTGAACTCGGGGAAGGTCGCAGCATTTCCGCGCTGCCGGGTGTGGGGCTGTGCCCCTGGGTCGTTGTGCATTTGCGCTCCTCGCAGGCCAGTTGGTGGCCGTGAAAGGTAATTTAGCGAAACGCAAAATGACTGTCAATAGCGAAACGCGAAATGAATTCGATGCTGCTTCCGACCTCCGCGACGGCGGACGCAAGAAAGCCCGCGCGTGGCGGGCTTGATGACGGTGCCCCCGTAGGGGTCGCTGAAGGGGAGGGCGGTGTCTATGCGGCGAGACGTTCTTTGTGGGCCACATGCTCCGCCGCGGCGATGGCACTGTCGAGAACGAGCGTATCCACCTGACTCTTGTCGGCCATGGCTTCGACTTGGTAGACGATGCGCCGCTGGATTGCGTCTGTCCGGCTGCCGATCATCACCAACTCGAAGTGCTTTGGCCGCTCCTCTTCCAGTAGGCCCAAGCTCTTTTTGGGCTTTGCGATAAATCGCTTGAGGGTTTGGAGTTCGAACAACTTTCCAAGCGCGCGCTCCGCATTGACCTCACTTGAGCGCGCACTGCGCACGACCTGGAGGAAATAGCATGCAAAGTTCTGCCCAAGGAAGTCGACACGCATGGGCGCAGCATCCCGTCCCAGTGGCAATGTCCGATTGAACCGCGCGGTCAGGTGCTTCGCATTTACATCACGCTTCACAGCTGTCTTCACTCGTTCGACGATGTTGGCGTTGCGAGACTGCTCCGCGATTTCGTAGTGGGCGAGCAAAGTCCCGAGCGTGCTGTGCAACTCGAGCCCTTGTTGGATCGCTGCTTCGGTGCTGCGGGCGGTGAACTCGTTGACGCGCGCAATACTCGCGCCTTCGAAAGGGGGGATCCATGTCTGAGGATCTCCTTCACCAAGCCAATGCTGCGCGAGCGAAGCGCACAGCGCATGCGCGATTTCATAGATCGCCTTGCCAGCCAAGCCGAAGGCGTTTTCAATCTTTCTCTTGTCGAGAGCGCATCCAGCAATAACCTCGCCATCAGTCGTCCTTACAACAACGCCAGCACACAAGCGTTCAAGCGACACCAACTTTGGCGCGAACTCGATGACGGCGCGAACGCCTTCTACACGACCATTGCGGGCAGTGACAGCTTCGATCAGGTGGACAGTTGCGGGTGGCCCAGACGATTGCATAGGAGGGCGTGAGTGAGAGAAAGCCTTTGAGCGATGAAGTCTATCAATTCGGCTTGCTGCTCGGGTGTTTGCCACTGCTCGATGTCGGCACAAGCGGCCGCGTCTGGGATGCTCACCCTTGCCGCCATTGAGGTCAACCATGTCTGAGCGGATTCGAGGTGCGCTGCGCACGCCGCAGCATTCAATTTCACGAGCATGTCGGCAAGGATGTTGCTGGCGGATTCACCGACAAGCTCGGGGAGCCCGAAGAGTCCGCGAGCGCTTCCATGGAAGGCCTCTGCATGGTCAATGATCCAGAGAACATTCGACATGAAGACTATGTTGCTGAGATTCCGGTCCCGGTTCGCCATCCATTCGTCGAAAGTCGCTACTGGAATCAGGTGCTCCCACTTCATGAGCATCGCCTGCGCGCCGGGACTGCCTGAACGCAGTAGCTGACTGAAGTTCATTCCTCCCACATCGCGACTGGCGAAGGCGAGGGCGGCCCTGTCAATCGCCAGAAGCCGAGAGCCAGGCAGCGCACCCGCATCGATCTTCACCAGATAAGGCTCCGGCACCGGTAGCCCGAGCGACCGCCCGAGCACGGCACAAAGCAACTCAGCAACAACCGGCATTGGGTTCGCGATGCGAAGGTAGATCGAGACATCGTCTGTCGACGGATCCTCGCCGTCATAGGCCGTCGCAAGCCAGAGTTCGTCACCCTTGCTTTCCTCGCGATTCCGTCGCACCTGCTCTGCTCCCTTGTTCAGGGTCAAGACCTTGACCGGCTTCGGCAGCAGGTCGAACGCGGAGTCGTTCGCAGAACGAGGGGCTATTTCTTTTTGTGCTGGAAGCGCTGCGCCAGCTGCTTGATCATTTCCCAATCATCGTCTCCCAGTACGTTTTCTGCGCCATTAGGCGGAGTTGATCGATCACTTCGCGGGAGCGGAGGGCTCCTTTGGTCTGTTCAGTACTGCTCGCTCTTCCACACGGTCAAGATCTTTCCGATGACGTGGAAGTCGGGGTTGGCAGGAGAGATGTCGTAGGGCGGGAAGTCTTCTTTGTTCTTCGAGTGAATGCGCAGCACGAAGCCCGGTTTGTCGAAATTGGGCACGCGCTGAATGATCTTGATATAGCCCTGTTCGCCGATCCGAAAGAAGTAGATGCCCTCATGGTCGACCAGCTTGACCCCTCGATCCATCAGTAACGGGTCGCCAGGATTGAACATCGGCTTCATGGATGGGCCGAAACCGGTGACGATGCACAGGTTCTGCAAGCTGGTGTAGACGGGGACGTGCACCCTCAGCCACTCGCGGTCGACCCGCCAACTCTTGATTTCGCCCGAAGTCTCGCCATCGAGAACCAGGCGGCCGCGGGTGTCCATGCCGCCGCTGATGTCGTACTGGACGATCACAACCTCGTCACCGGTCGCGTGAGGTGCGGCAGCGGGCGATGCGGGGGCTGCGGCATTTCCGGTCGCGTTGTGCTCCGTATCCAGCCAACCTTCCGGCTTGCCGGCGGCGACTTCGATACGGCGGGCCGTCTCTTTGCGCATGCCGCGAGGCTTGCCAGTCTTCGAGTCCTTGGCGCCGTCGCGAAGGTTCGCGAACTGTGCGAGCGACATCTGCATTAGGCGCGCGGCTTCCGCTGGGCCTCCTGCCTCCTTCTCCACGAGTTTGAGGTTCAGGCGCCTGATTTCGTCGATGTCCTTCATGGGGAGGCATTCGATAGCAAAACGCGAAAAACGTATATGCGCGTTTCGCTATTGACGCTTATTTTGCGTAACGCTAAAGTACGGGGTATGGACCTTCGCACATACCTTTCCGCCGCCCCTCGTGGCGAGGCTTCTCGCCTGAGCAAGCAGATCGGCGTCTCGCCCGTCTTGATCTCGCAGTGGGCCTCCGGCACCCGTCCGGTGCCGGCCGAGCATTGCCCAGCCCTCGAGCTTGAGACAGGCGGCGCGGTGAACTGCGAGGCGCTCAACGCGAGCGAACCGTGGCGCCGCATTGCCGACAAGTCCTGGCCGCACCCGAAGGGGCGCCCGGTGCTGGATTTCGCGCAGCAGGGAGCCTGACCCATGAGCGAGTTCGAAGCCATCGGCGCGGCTGCGCTCTTCATCGTGATCGTCGGGGTAGTGCTCTGG
>NNBU01000696.1_pt1 | contig 14874 bp, 14 predicted proteins | sample 1173781 | NCBI WGS metagenome assembly NNBU01 (sample SAMN07173937, study PRJNA388173) | plant metagenome | biome: Plant school; feature: Soil; material: Symbiotic tissue of Blasia pusilla L.; isolation source: symbiotic tissue sample KVJ2 | host: Blasia pusilla | place: Norway: Troms, Kvaloya...
CTGGCCGACACCCACACCCCKGCGCGMCAYGTACAAGRAGCACCACTGGCAGGTGGTGGGCCCGACCTTCAACCAGCTGCACCTGATGTACGACCAGCACTTCGAGGCGCAGGTGCTGCTGGTCGACATCCTGGCCGAACGCATCCAGCTGCTGGGCGGCATTGCGCTGGCCATGGCGGGCGACATCGCGGAGACCACGAAGATCGCGCGCCCCCCGCGAGGACGCGAACCGGCCGCGGTGCAGCTGCGCCGCCTGGCCGAAGCGCACGAGCACATCATCATCGAGGCGCGCAAGGCGGCCGACGAGGTCGACGAGGCGGGCGACCCGGGCAGCAACGATGTGTTCGTGAGCAATGTGCTGCGCACCAACGAGCTGCAGGTGTGGTTCCTGACGGAGCACCTTGTCGCAGCCTCGCCCGTGACCACCTGATCCTCTGAACGCCCAGCGGGGAGCAGCAGCCCCGCCGGAGGGTGTTTTTTCGCGCAGGGCCCCCGGCCCGTTGCGCGCCCCAAGCCGGTGCACCCGGATTGGCACGTCGCTTGCATAACCTGACCACTTGCTCTGATTAAGCGGTCAAACACACCATGCGCGTGCTCGTCGTCTACTGCCACCCGGTCGAAACCAGCTTCCATGCCGCCCTGCACCAGGAGGTGCTGAAGAACCTACGCGCCGCCGGGCACGAGGTGGACGACTGCGACCTCTACGCCGAGGGCTTCAACCCGGTGCTGTCGCGCGAGGAGCGCCTGGGCTATCACGACGTGCCGGCCAACCAGCTGCCGCTGAAGTCCTATGTGGACCGGCTGCAGTGGGCCGAGGGCATCGTGTTCTGCTTTCCGACGTGGTGCTTCGGCCTGCCGGCCATGCTCAAGGGCTACTTCGACCGGCTCTTCATGCCGGGCGTGGCCTTCGACATCAGCGACCCGGCCAACGTGAAGCCGATGCTCACGCACATCAAGCGCATCAGCGCCGTGGTCACCTACGGCCGGCCGCGCTGGGTGGCCATGTACATGGGCGACCCGCCGCGCAAGATCGTGACGCGGTACATGAAACGGCTCACCGGCTGGGGCGCCAAGGTGGACTACCACGCCCACTACCACATGAACGTGGCGACCGAACCCCAGCTCAAGCGCTTCATGGCGCGCGTGGGCCAGGCCATGGCGCGCTTCGCATGAGCGCGCAAGGCCCCGCGCCCACCCTGCTGAACAACGTGCGGCTGCCGCGCTGGCTGCTGCCGACCGACTGGCCCCAGCACGACGGTGTGCCGGCACTCGCGTGCGTGGCAATCGAAGCTGGCCGCGTGCAGTCGGTGCGCCCGGTGACTGACGAAGACACCCACACCCCCTCGGGCTGGGACGTGGCCGGCACGCTGGCCCTGCCCGGCTTCGTCGACGCTCACACGCACCTGGACAAGGCCTTCACCCTGCCACGCATGAAGCAGGTGCAGCCCGGCCTGCTGGGCGCCATCGACGCGATGCTGGCCGACCGCGTGCACTGGACGCCCGCCGACGTGCGCGAGCGCGCCGCGCGCGGACTGCAGTGGGCCTGGGAATGCGGCACCACGAACGTGCGCACGCACGTCGACTGGTGGGAGCCCGACACGCTGCCCATGGCCTGGCCTGTGATGGCCGAGCTGGCACAGGAGTGGGCCGGCAGGGTGCGCCTGGAGCAGGTGAGCCTCATCAAGCTGCCGCTGTTCGAAGACGCGGCGCAGGCCCTGCGGCTCGCCAGGCAGGTCAAGGCCACCGGGCCGCATGCGCTGCTGGGCGGCTTCGTGCACTCCACCAACTGGAGCGAGAACGCGCTGCGCAACCTGCTGGTGTCGGCGCAGGCCTGCGACCTGGACATCGACCTGCACGTGGACGAGGAGCTCAACGCCGCGGCGGTCGGCCTGCAGACCACGGCACGCATCCTGCGCGAGATCGGCTACGAAGGCCGCGTGGTCTGCGGCCACATCTGCGCGCTGGCGGCCCAGCCCGAGGCGCAGGCCTTTGCCACGCTCGACGCGGTGGCGCGCGCGCCGATCACGGTGGTCTCCCTGCCCGCCACCAACCTGCTGCTGCAGGACGCCGTCACCGGGCGCACGCCGCGGCTGCGCGGCATCACGCTGGTGAAGGAAGCGCGCGAGCGCGGCATTCCGCTGCTGTTCGCGAGCGACAACGTGCAGGACCCCTTCTGCCGGCTCGGCAGCTTCGACCCGGTCGAGGCGCTGGGCACGGCCGCGCTGGTGGCGCAGCTCGACGAGCCCTTCGACACCTGGTCGCAGGCGCTGTGCCGCAGCGACTGGCTGCGGCGCTCGCCGGCGCCGGCCCATCCCACGCTGGTCGGCCAGGCGGCCGACCTGGTGCTCTTCACCGACGCCGACCGCCACGGCTGGCCCTCGCGCACCGCGAGCCGCGTGGTGCTGCGCGACGGCCACGTGGCGCGCGGCGCCGTGCCCGCGGCGTGGCTGCAGCGCACCGGCGACGCACTTTGCGTTCAGTGACCCCACACACGAACCACCGACAAGGACCCCCATGCTCCACGGCTACATTCCGCCCCACCGCTTCCTCCCCTACCTGAGCTGGACCGAAATTGCCGCGCTGCCCGACCGCGAGAACACCGTCATCGTGTTGCCCTGCGGCGCCATCGAGCAGCACGGCCCGCACCTGCCGTGCTCGGTCGACAGCGTGATCAGCTCGGGCGTCATGGGCAAGGCGCTGGAGAAGCTGCCGGCCGACGTGCGCGCCTTCGCGCTGCCGACCATCACGTACGGCAAGTCGGAAGAGCACCTGCACTTTCCCGGCACCATGACGCTGACCGGCACCACGCTGCTGTCGACGGTGATCGAGATCGGCGAGTCGGTCTACCGCTCGGGCTTTCGCAAACTGCTGTTCGCCAACGGCCACGGCGGCCAGCCGCAGGTGCTGGAGATGGCGGCGCGCGAACTGCGCCTGCGCCACGGCGACTTCGTGATCGTGCCGCACGGCGTGTCGCGCTTGCCCAGCGCGGCGAGCAAGCAGGTGAGCGAGCAGGAGAAGAAGCTCGCGATGCATGCGGGCCACTCCGAAACCGCGCTGATGCTCGCGCTGGCGCCCGACACGGTGCACATGGAGCGCGCGGTGGCCAACTTTCCGCCGCCCTTCCCGATCAAGCTGCTGTCGGCCGACGGCCGCCCGGCCTGCGCCTGGACCGCGCGCGACTTCGGGCCGAGCGGCGTCATCGGCGACCCGACCACGGCCACGCGCGAGCAGGGCGAGGCAATTCTGGACACGCTTTCCGACAGCTGGGCCCAGGCGCTCACCGAGCTGTACGCGCTGCGCTGGGTGGTGCGCGAAGAAGCGACCTGGGAGCGCGGCCACCAGCAGGGCTTCATCCAGCAGCACTTCGAACCGGCCTGAGCCCGCCTGAGCCCGGTTTTTGCATCGCTCCCTTCACCGTTTTCCCTTTTTCAACTTTCCCAGCCTTCGAGAGGTCCACTTCATGCGCTCCTTCGCACTGTCCCTGGCCGGCGCCGCCGCCATCGCCTTCCTTGCCGCCGCGCCCGCGCAGGCCGAAGACAAGTTCACCTACATGACCAACTGGTACGCGCAGGCCGAGCACGGCGGCTTCTACCAGGCGGTGGCGCAGGGCATCTACAAGAAGTACGGCCTGGACGTGACCATCAAGATGGGCGGCCCGCAGGTCAACATCACGCAGATGATGGCCGCCGGCCAGGCCGACTGCATCATGGGTTCGAGCGACATCCAGATGATGCAGGTGCGCGAAGGCGGCGTGCCGGTGGTGAACGTGGCGGCCTTCTTCCAGAAGGACCCGCAGGTGCTGATCGCGCACGACGACGTGAAGAAGTTCGAGGACCTCAAGGGCAAGACGCTGCTCATCGGCGCGCAGGCGCAGCGCGGCTACTGGCCCTGGCTGAAGGCCAAGTTCGGCTTCACCGACGAACAGACGCGCCCCTACACCTTCAACATCCAGCCCTTCGTGGCGGACAAGAACGCCGCGCAGCAGGGCTACCTGACCTCCGAGCCCTACGCCATTCAAAAGGCCGGCGTGAAGGGCACGGTGCTGATGTTCAGCGACCACGGCTTCCCGGCGTACGCCACCACGGTGTCGTGCATGGAGAAGACGCTGAAGGACCGCAACAAGCAGGTCGCCGCGTTCGTGAAGGCCTCGGCCGAAGGCTGGAAGAGCTACCTGGCCGACCCGGCGCCCGCCAATGCGCTGATCAAGAAGGACAACCCCAACATGACCGACGACCAGCTGGCCTACAGCGTGGCCAAGCTCAAGGAGATGGGAATGATCACCGGCGGCGACGCAGCCAAGCTGGGCATCGGCGTGATCACCGACGCGCGCGCCAAGGCGAGCTACGACTTCCTGGTGACGGCCAAGCTGCTCGACCCCGCGAAGGTGGACCTGGCCAAGACCTACACGACCGAGTTCGTGAAGGACGCCAAGGTTCTGCCCTGACACCCTGGACCTTGTTCAGCCCTGAAACCAGGCGGCCGCGCGTTGCGGCCGTTCTCGAAAGGCCCTTTGCATGAATCGCATCGAACCCCACACGCTGGCGCCACCGCCGGAACTCGCGCCGTCGGTGCCCGCCGTCGAAATTCTCTCGGCCGAGAAGACCTACCCCAACGGCACGCAGGCGCTGCTGCCGGTGGACCTGTCGATCGCCGAGGGCGAGTTCATCACGCTGCTGGGGCCCTCGGGCTGCGGCAAGAGCACGTTGCTGAAGATGGTGGCGGGCATGCTCGAACCCAGCGACGGCCGCCTGCTGGTGTGGCGCAAGCCGGTGAGCCAGCTGCACGACAGCCAACGCAAGATGTCGTTCGTGTTCCAGTCGGCCACGCTGATGCCCTGGGCCAGCGTGCAGACCAATGTGCGCCTGCCGCTGGACCTGGCCGGCGTGCCGCGCAAGGAGGCCGATGCGCGCGTCGCGGAATCGCTCGCGCTGGTGGGGCTGGAGAAGTTTGCCCACGCACTGCCGCGCGCGCTCTCGGGTGGCATGCAGATGCGCGTGTCGATTGCGCGCGGCCTGGTCACGCAGCCCGACCTGCTGCTGATGGACGAGCCCTTCGGCGCGCTCGACGAAATCACGCGCCACAAGCTCGACGCCGACCTGCTCGACCTGTGGCGCAAGAAGAAGCTCACGGTGATCTTCGTGACGCACTCCATTCACGAGGCGGTGTTCCTGTCGAGCCGCGTGGTGATGATGGCCGCGCGGCCCGGCCGCGTGGTGGAGCAGTTCCAGATCGACGAGCCCTATCCGCGCAGCGCCGACTTCATGGTCACGCCCGAGTTCGCGCGCTACGCCAAGAAGCTGCAGGACAGCCTGCTGCGCGCCAGCACCACCGAAGAGGAGGCGGCGCCATGAAACCCGCGAAGAAGCCGAGCCGCCCCCTGCTCAGCCAGCCGCGCGTGCAGCGCGTGCTGTACCCGGTGCTCATCGGCGTGGTGCTGGTGGCGCTGTGGCAATGGATGGTGGTGGCGATGGAGCTGCCGCCCTACCTGGTGCCCTCGCCCTACCTGATGATGCAGACGCTGGTGACCGACTGGGCGCCGCTGGGCAACGCGTTGCTGGTCACGCTGAAGATCACGGTGCTGTCCTTCCTGCTGGCCACGGTGGCGGGCGTGCTGATCTCGTTCCTGTTCGTGCAGAGCAAGCGCATCGAGACCGCGCTCTTTCCGTATGCGGTGCTGCTGCAGGTCACGCCCATCGTGGCGGTGGCGCCGCTGATCATCATCTGGGTGAAGAACCCGGTGGCGGCCATGACGGTGTGCGCGGCGCTGGTGGCGCTGTTTCCCATCATCAGCAACACCACGCTGGGCCTGCGCAGCATCGACCCCGACCTGCAGAGCTACTTCAAGCTGAACCGCGCCACGCGCTGGCAGCAGCTGGTGCGCCTGCGCATTCCGAGCGCGCTGCCGTACTTCTTCGGCGGGCTGCGCATCTCCAGCGGGCTGGCACTGATCGGCGCGGTGGTGGCCGAGTTCGTGGCCGGCACGGGCGGCTCGGGCGCGGGGCTGGCGTACCAGATCCTGCAGGCGGGCTTCCAGCTGAACATTCCGCGCATGTTCGCTGCGCTGCTGCTGATTTCCCTCACCGGTGTCGCGCTCTTCGTGCTGATGGCCTGGCTCACCAAGGTGGCGCTGGGCTCGTGGCATGCGAGCGAACTTTCCCAGGATTGACCTAGACCATGAACGCTCCCGCTTCCGTCATCGAGCAACTGCTGCTCGAACTCCCCGACCTCGACTGGATCACCGACGAAGGCCGCGTCACGCGGCTGTCGCAAGACTTCTCGTGGTTCAGCCCGGTGCTCACGCGACAGCTGAAGGACAAGCGCGCCGACGTGGTCGTGCGCCCGCGCACCGAGGAAGAAATCCGCGCGGTGGTCGGCGCCTGCGCGCGCCGCGGCGTGCCGATCACCATCCGCGGCAGCGGTACCGGCAACTACGGCCAGACCACGCCGCTCGCGGGCGGCGTGGTGCTCGACATGACGGGCTACAACGCCTGCCTGTGGGTGCGGCCCGGCGTGGCGCGCGCGCAGGCCGGCATCCGCCTGGGCGAGCTCGAGAAACAGACCAAGCCTACGGGGCAGGAGATGCGCTGCGTGCCCTCCACCTACCGAAGCGCCACGCTGGGCGGCCTGTTCGGCGGCGGCTTCGGCGGCGTGGGCTCCATCAACTACGGGCCGCTGAGCGCGCCGGGCAACGTGATCGGCATTCGCGCGATGACCATCGAGGCGGAGCCGCAGATGGTCGAGCTGCGCGGCCCCGACGCCATGCGCATGCACCACCTGTGGGGCACCAACGGCCTCGTGCTGGAGCTGGAGATTGCGCTGGCACCCGCGCACCCGTGGCTCGAGACGCTGGTGACCTTCGACAGCTTCGAGAACGCGCTGAACTTCGCGGACAAGCTGGCAAACGCGCCCGGCATCGTGAAGCGCGGCGTCACCTTCTTTGCGGCGCCCGTCGCCGACCACCTGGCGCAACTGGCGGCGCATCTGCCCAAGGGCTGCCACACGGTGCTCTCGCTGGTGGCCGAGTCGAACGAGCCAGCCATGATGCTGCTGGTGGAAGCGCACGGCGGCACGGTGGGCTACCGCAAGACGGCCGCCGAAGTGCAAAAGAGCAACCGCACGCTGATGGAGTTCACCTGGAACCACACCACGCTGCACGCACTGAAGATCGACCCGACGCTGACCTACCTGCAGAGCGGCTTCATTCCCGACAAGCACGTCGAGCAGATCATCGAGATGGAAAAGCTGCTGGGCGGCGAGGTGATGATGCACGTCGAGTTCCTGCGCAACGTGGGCGGCCTGCTGACCTGCAGCGGCCTGCAGCTGGTGCGCTTCAGCACCGAGGAGCGGCTGAACGAGATCATCGACATCCACCGCGCGCACAACGTGCACATCAACAACCCGCACGTGAACATCGTGGAAGACGGCAAGGCCGGCGGGCCGCTGCCGCCGGAAGTCATCGAGGTGAAGAAACGCTTCGACCCGATGGGGCTGCTGAACCCGGGCAAGCTGCGCGACTGGCCGGTGAAGGCCGCGCAGCCCGCCTGAGCGTCAGCGCCGGCGGCGGCCGAGCACGAAGGCCGCGGCCACGATGGCCATCGCGAGGATCCACAGCGGCCACAGGCCGAAGGGCGCCACCCAGCGCGCATACGGCGTGAGTCCGCGCCGGCCTTCGACGCTGGCCTCGAGCACACCGCGCGTGAGGCGCGGCAGCGCGTGCGTCACGCGGCCTTCGGCGTCGATGACGACCGTGGCGCCGGTGTTGGTGGCGCGCACCATGGGCCGCGCGAATTCGAGTGCGCGCATGCGCGAGATGGACAGGTGCTCGTCGATGGCCACCGAGTCGCCGAACCACGCGATGTTGCTCACGTTGAGCAGGATGGTGGGGGCGGTGGCCTCGTCCTTGAAGTTGGCGCCGATCTCGTCGCCGAACAAGTCCTCGTAGCAGATGTTCGGCGCAATGCGCTGGCCCTGCCACAGGAACTGCGCCTGCGCGAGGCCGCCGCGCGAGAAGTCGCCCAGCGGAATGTTCATCATCTGGATGAACCAGCGAAAGCCCGTGGGAATGAATTCGCCGAAGGGCACGAGGTGGTGCTTGCTGTACGTGTAGGCCTGGGCGGCGCCGGGCCGGAAGCCGAGCACCGAGTTGCTGTAGGTGCCCTGCCCGCCCATCGGCAGGCCGACGATGGCGGCCTGCGTGCCCTGGCTGTAGCGCGCCTGGATGGCTTCGAGGTAACCCGCCGGCAACTGCTGCGGCAACAGCGGCAAGGCAGTCTCGGGCGTCACCACGAGCGAGGCCTTGGCGTCGCGCAGCTGTTCGCCGTACCAGCGCAGCGCGGTCTCGATGCCGCCACCGGGAACGAATTTCTCGTCCTGCGGAATGTTGCCCTGCAGCAGCGCGACCTGGAGCTTGCCGGTCGCGCCCTTGTCGCCTTGCACGTCGCTGCGCAGCGAAGGCACCAGGTGCGGCACGGCGAACACCAGCACGATGAGCACCAGACCTTGCGCGAACTCGGCGGTGCGAACGGGCCGATGCAGCGCGACCAGTGCCGCGACCAGCGCCGCCGCCGCGCCGATGCCATACACGCCCACCCACGGCGCCAGCGCAGCCAGCGGCCCCTGGACATGCGCATAGCCGCCGGCGCCCCACGGGAATCCCGTGAACCAGCTGCCGCGCACCAGTTCGGCCAGTGTCCACAGCGCCGAGAAGACGAGCGCGCCCGTCACCCGCCCCCTGGGGCCGCGCACCACGAACCATGCGGCGGCTGCGGCGTAGTAGAGCCCGAGTGCCGCGGCCAGTGCCACCACGGCGATGACGGCCAAGGGCGCCGGCAAGCCGCCGTAGGTGTGCAGGGAAATGAAGAGCCACCAGAAACTGCCGGTGAGCCAGGTGGTCGAGAAAAGCCAGCCGTGCAGGCCGGCACGGCGCCAGCCCGCGCCCTGCGCGCGCAGGCCGTCGAGCAGCCACACCAGCGCGCCCAGCGACAGGAGCTGCAGCCACCAGAGCGTTCGGCCGTCGGCCGGCCATGCGATGGAGAGCGCCTGCGCCAGCCCGGCCAACCCGAAACCGAGAATGCGGAACCAGGCGGCCTGGGGGGAGGCGGTCACACCTTGCGCCGTGCGCGCCGTCGCTGCTGCGGGCAGCGGCATCAGTCGGCCGCGTCGCCGCCGCGGGCCGGCGACACCTTGAACCAGCGCACGGCGCCGCCCTTGGTGTGCAGCACCACGAAGTCGAAGCCGCCCATGGCGTGGTGCTCGCCGCGCTTGGGCACGTGGCCCATCTCGTGCGCGATGAGGCCGCCGATGGTGTCGAAGTCTTCGCTGAGCTGTTCTTCGTCGAAGGTGATGCCGAAGGCCTCGGCCACGCGCTCGATGGGCGTGTCGCCCGACACCCGGTAGGTGTGGTCGGCCAGGCCGAAGATGTCGCCCTCGTCCTCGGCGATGTCGAACTCGTCCTCGATCTCCCCGACGATCTGCTCGAGCACGTCCTCGATGGTGATGAGGCCTGCCACGCGGCCGAATTCGTCGATGACGATGGCCAGGTGGTTGCGGTTGCCGCGGAATTCGCGCAGCAGGTCGTTCAGGCCCTTGCTCTCGGGCACGAAGGTGGCCGGGCGCAGCAACGCGCGGATGTTCAGGCCCGGCGCGCGTTGCAGCTTGAGCAGGTCCTTGGCGAGCAGGATGCCGATGATGTTTTCTTTTTCGCCCTCGTACACCGGAAAGCGCGAGTGCGCGGTGTCGATGACGAGGTGCAGCAACGCGTCGTAGGGCGCGTCGATGTTCACCAGGTCCATGCGCGGTGCGGCGACCATGACGTCGCCGGCGGTCATGTCGGCCATGCGCAGCACGCCTTCGAGCATCACGCGCGACTCGGCGCCGATCACCTCGTTGTCCTCGGCGTCCGCCAGGGTTTCGATCAGCTCGTCGCGCGAGTCTGGTCCGGGGTGGATGAATTCGGCGAGCTTCTGCAGAAAGCCGCGTTTGTCTTCCCGTTCAACGGGAGCGCGTTCAGGGTGAGGTTCGGCCACTGCGGGAGGGCTTAGTTGAGGAGGGGCAAGGATAACGGATTGCACATGACCGGCGCCATCGCACGGGCGTCACAAGCCGTTCGGCGCGCCTGCGCGGGCTCAGGAGCCCGATTTTCTGCGTGCGGCGCGCATGCCGCTGCGCACTTCCTGCAGGCTGGCCAGGAAGGACCAGAACTGCTTGGCGCGGCTCTTGAGGGCGAAGTCGACCGCGGCGTAGTGCGCCAGGGCAATTTCGCTCATGCGGCTGTCGAAGGTGGCGCTGGGCAGTTGCAGATGGGCTTCGGCCTCGGCGCCGCTGCGCACCACGGTCGCGCCGGCGTTGCGGGCGATTTTCAGCATGGCGGCGTTTTCGCTCAGCGCATGAATGAAGAGCATGCCCACGCCTTCGTTGCGGGCCACCACCACGGCGCGCTCGAACAGGCGGGCACCGTAGCCCCGGCCGCGGGCGTGCGCCGAGACGGACACGCCGAACTCGGCGCAGTCGCTGTGCTGGTCGCCGGGCGCGAAGGCCAGGTGCGCCATCGCAATGAGGTCGAGGCGACGGTTGTAGATGCCGAAGAGCTCGTCGCGCTCGAAGTCGAGGCCGTCGACGTAGCGCTGCACCTGTTCGTCGGCCGCCGCATAGCCGAAGCGCAGGTAGCGGTCGTGCGGGGTCAGGTCGAGCAGGTGGCGCGCGATGCGCTCGCGTTCGCGCGGGCCGATCGAGCGGATCGGCACCATCACGGGTTGAGGCGCGCTGGCGGCGCGCGGTTGCGCCTCAACCATCGGCGCCCTGAGGAAAGAGCCGAGGCCGAGAGACGCTTTGAGGAGGGTCTTGGCGGTGAGCATGGGTCGAATTTAAGGGTTTTCCCTTAATCAACAAGTCTGCAAGGTCAATCGCCGGACACATTCGTGAATCAATGCCGAAGCGCGTGGCGCTCGCGCAACCGGATGTGGCTAAACCGGCACAGCTGTGGTGGCCTTGACACGGTCGAGCACGAAACTGGTCTTGCAGTCCTGCACGCTGGGGTGCTTGAGCAGGGTGTCCATGATGAAGCGGCTGTAGTGGGCCATGTCGGCCACCACCACGCGCAGCAGGTAGTCCATGTCGCCGGTGAGCGCGGCGCACTCCACCACCTCGGGCCAGGTCTGCACGCTGGCGCGGAACAGGTCCATCGGGTTGCGCTTGTGGCTTTCGGTGTGCTTCTCGAGCCGCACGTTGAGGTAGGCGGTGAGCCCCAGGCCGACGGCTTCGGGCTGGACCAGCGCCACGTAGCGGTCGATGACCTTGTGCTCCTCGAGCCGCTTCACGCGGCGCAGCACCGCGCTGGGCGACAGGCTGACCTGCTCGGCGATCTGGTCATAGGTGGCGCGCCCGTCTGCTTGCAGCATGCGCAAAATGAGCCGATCAATCTTGTCTAGTGCTTCCATTCTTCTATTTTTGCAGTTTTACTGCGCCAAGGCCAGGCTGAGCGCCCGGAAACGCAGAAAACCTGAGAGGCATTCGGCCTACATTGCATGACCGGCCGACTTCGCCCTGACGTCGCGCCTTATTCATCGAAACCCCACCTCTTTCGGAGACCGCACATGAGCCATGCCGACGCACCCGCCTTCACCCCCTGGGAGAACCCCATGGGCACCGACGGCTTCGAATTCATCGAGTACGCGGCACCCGATCCGGTCGCCATGGGCAAGGTCTTCGAGCGCATGGGCTTCACGGCCGTCGCCAAGCACCGCCACAAGAATGTGCTGCTGTACCGCCAGGGCACGATCAACTTCATCCTGAACGCGGAGCCCGACTCCTTCGCGCAGAAGTTCGCGCGCGAGCACGGTCCGAGCGTGTGCGCCATCGCGTTCCGCGTGCAGGACGCCAAGCAGGCGTACGAGCGCGCCACCTCGCTCGGCGCCTGGGGCTTCGCCGACAAGGCCGGCCCTGGCGAGCTGAACATCCCCGCCATCAAGGGCATCGGCGACAGCCTGATCTACCTGGTGGACCGCTGGCCCGGCAAGAACGGCGCCAAGCCCGGCGACATCGGCAACATCGGCTTCTACGACGTCGACTTCGAGGCCTTGCCCGGCATCGCGCCGGAGCAGGCGCTGTCGCCGTTCGGCAACGGGCTGACCTACATCGACCACCTGACGCACAACGTCTACCGCGGCCGCATGAACGTCTGGGCCGGCTTCTACGAAAAGCTCTTCAACTTCCGCGAGATCAAGTACTTCGACATCGAAGGCCAGGTCACGGGCGTGAAGAGCAAGGCCATGACCAGCCCCTGCGGCAAGATCCGCATCCCGATCAACGAAGAGGGCAAGGAACAGGCCGGCCAGATCCAGGAGTACCTGGACATGTACAAGGGCGAAGGCATCCAGCACATCGCCATGGGCTCGGACGACCTGTACCAGACGGTCGACGCGCTGCGCGCGAAGGGCGTCACGCTGCTGGACACCATCGACACCTACTACGAGCTGGTCGACAAGCGCATTCCCGAGCATGGCGAAAGCGTGGCGGAGCTGCAGAAGCGCAAGATCCTGATCGACGGCAAGAAGGACGCGCTGCTGCTGCAGATCTTCAGCGAGAACCAGCTCGGCCCGATCTTCTTCGAGTTCATCCAGCGCAAGGGCGACGACGGCTTCGGCAACGGCAACTTCAAGGCGCTGTTCGAGAGCATCGAGCTCGACCAGATGCGCCGTGGCGTGCTGAGCGCCGCAAAATAAGGCTCCTTCCCCAACTGCTCCAGGAGCCCGGCATGCGCAGCTGCACGTTTTCGATCGGTCTGACTTCCATCGCGGCGGCAGCCGCCATTCTTTCCGGTTGCGCCATGGGGTCGTCGGCCCCGGTGGCACCGGCGGCCATGCCGCTGGTGGCCGGCTCGCACCTCGATGCCGTGCAAAAAGCCGCGGTGCTTCGCATCTGCACGCCGGGCGACTACAAGCCCTTCAGCTTCCAGAAAGCAGATGCCTCGTTCGAAGGCATCGACGTCGACCTGATGACGGGTTTCAGCGCCAGCCTGGGCGCCAAGCCCGAGTGGGTCAAGACCACATGGGCCAACCTGCTGCCCGACCTGGCCGCCGGCAAGTGCGACATCGCCGTGGGCGGCGTGTCGGTCACCACAGAGCGGCAAAAGCGCGCCTTCTTCAGCGCGCCCTACATGGTCAACGGCAAGACGCCCATTGCGCGCTGCGCCGACGTGGGCAAGTACCAGAGCGTGGCTGCCATCGACCAACCGTCGGTGCGCGTCATCTTCAACCCGGGCGGCAGCAACGAACGCTTCGCCCGCGCCAATTTCAAGCAGGCCAAGCTCACGCTGCACGGCGAGAACGTGACGATCTTCGACGAGATCCTTGCCAACCGCGCCGACGTGTTCGTGACCGAAGCGGCCGAGGCCATCACGCAGCAAAAGCTCAAGCCGGGCCTGTGCGCGGTCAACCCCGACAAGCCGCTGCAGTACGGCGAAATGGCCTGGATGCTGCCGCGCGACGACGTGGCCTTCAAATCGTACGTCGACCAATGGCTGCACCTGCAGCAGGCCGGCGGTGACTTCCAGCGCACGATGGACCGCTGGCTCAAATAACTCTCTAGCGATCGCTTTCATTCATGGACACCCCTGCCGCCGCCGTTGTCACCCCTGCCGTCTATGGCGCTTCGGACCGCCCGCCGCGCGGCGACTACTCGCGTGGCGGCACCGTCCTGGCCGACTACACCTGCCCGCAGGACTGGGCGAGCTACACGCCGGCCGACCATGACACCTACAAGCGGCTCTACGAGCGGCAGGCAGCGCAGCTGCCGGGGCTGGCATGCGACGCCTTCATCAAGGCGCTGCCGTCGCTCGGCGTGAAAGACCGCATCCCGCGCTTCGACGAACTCAACGAGCGGCTGCACCGCGCGACCGGCTGGGAGATCGTGGCGGTGCCGGGGCTGATTCCGGAGCTGCCTTTCTTCACGCTGCTGGCCAACCGCAAGTTCCCCGTGACCGACTGGATCCGCAAGCCCGAGGAGTTCGACTACATCGTCGAGCCCGACGTGTTCCACGACCTCTTCGGCCACGTGCCGATGCTGTTCGACCCGACCTTCGCCGACTACGTGCAGCGCTACGGCGCGGGCGGCATCAAGGCGCACGAACTGGGCGCGGGCGAGAAGCTGGCACGGCTCTACTGGTACACGGTGGAGTTCGGACTGATTCGCCAGCCCGACGGGCTGCGCGCCTATGGCGCCGGCATCCTGAGTTCAGTGGGCGAGCTGAAGCATGCGGTGCTCAGCAACGAACCGCGCCGGCTGCCGCTGGACCTGCTGCGCACCATGCGCACGCGCTACAAGATCGATACGTACCAGGCCAACTACTTCGTGATCGACAGCTTCGCGCAGTTGTTCGACCTGACGGCGCCCGACTTCACGTCGCTGTACGAATCGCTGGCGCTGGCCCCCGACGTCGAGGCCGGGGTGCTGCTGCCGGGTGAGTCGGGCACGGCCTGATTCTTTTGCGGGGATGGTCGCCGCGCAGCTATCGCGAGCGCGACATCCCATGCGCGGTCCCTAGGACAAGCCCGCTGGCGGGGGAGGCACAGTGCCTCCCACAATCCGCGCCAAAGGAGCTTGCATGCAAACATCGGCGCAACACAGTTATCCGGCGGGCGTACCGCTCGAGATCGATCCCGAGCAGTACCGGTCCCTGCCTCACATGTTCGACGAGGCGTTCGGCCGCTATGCAGACCGGCCGTTCTCGGTCTGCATGGAGCGCTGGATGTCGTACGGCGAGCTCGACACGCTGTCGAAGGCGCTGGGCGCCTGGCTGCAGTCGCGAGGTCTCGAGCCGGGCGCACGGGTGGCGATCATGCGGCCCAACATTCCTCAGTTCGCGGTCACCATGTGCGG
>NNBU01000519.1_pt1 | contig 14741 bp, 9 predicted proteins | sample 1173781 | NCBI WGS metagenome assembly NNBU01 (sample SAMN07173937, study PRJNA388173) | plant metagenome | biome: Plant school; feature: Soil; material: Symbiotic tissue of Blasia pusilla L.; isolation source: symbiotic tissue sample KVJ2 | host: Blasia pusilla | place: Norway: Troms, Kvaloya...
CGTGGGCTCGGAGATGTGTAAGAGAGAAAGGCGTGACGCTGGACGTGTACGTGTGCAACTTCGGCGGCGACCATTCGGCCAAGGCGCATGCGCTGATGGAATGCATGGTGTCGTTGTTCCAGCCGCGTCACAGCGAGCGCAACGAACTGCAACGCGGGCGCGTGGCAGCAGGCGCGCAATGACCCCGGTCCGCGCAATGGTGCTGGCCGCCGGGCGCGGCGAGCGCATGCGCCCGCTGACCGACACCTGCCCCAAGCCCCTGCTCGAGGTGCGCGGCAAGCCCTTGATGCAGTGGCCGATGGAAGCGCTGGCCGCCGGCGGGTTCGCCGGGCTGGTGGTCAACACCGACTGGCTGGGCGCGCAAATTTCAGATCATTTCGGTGTAACACCCTTGATGGACGCGGGTGTAGCGCTATCAATTTCATACTCCGACGAAGGCCGCGACTTCGGCGGCGCGCTGGAGACGGCCGGTGGCATCGTGCGCGCGCTGCCGCTGCTGGGCGAGGTGTTCTGGGTGGCGGCCGGCGATGTGTTCGCGCCCGATTTCACCTTTACCCAGGCCTCGGTCGAGCGCTTCGTCGCCAGCGGCAAGCTCGCCCACCTGTGGCTGGTGCCCAACCCCGAACACAACGCGAAGGGCGACTTCGGCCTGGCACCCGACGGCCTGGCGCTGAACACGGCGCCCGAGAAGTTCACCTTCTCCACCATCGGCCTCTACCGCGCCGCGCTGTTCGCGCCGCCCTACTGCGACATTCCGGCCGGCAACCCCGAAGGCCGCAAAGCCCCCTTGGCCCCGATCCTGCGCGCCGCGATGGAGCGCCGGCAGGTGAGCGCCGAGCTCTACGCCGGCCCCTGGACCGACGTGGGCACGCCGCAGCGGCTGCAACAACTCAACGCCGGCCTGGTGCCGGCGCCCGACGCATGACGATCGCCCCGCTGCCCGACGCGCTGCGCCTGCTGCCCCTGCGCATTCACGACCTGGCCCTGGAAACAGCCGCCGAACGCAACGGCGGCGCACCCGAAGACCCGCTGAGCGCGCCGATGTACGAAAGCGACTTCACGCGCCTGGGCCTCGCGCCCATGCGCCAGGGCTGGCATGTCGAGTATTTCGGCGAGACCTGGGGCGAGGCCTTCGAGGAAACGCTGGCCTGCCTCGCCCGCCAGGAGGTGGCCGACTGCATCACCTCGCTGTCGTTCAGCGGCGTCGACAGCGGGGCGAACGGCACGCGCGACTGGACCTTCGCGCCGCTGCTCGACAGCGCGGTGATGTTCCCGCGCCTGCGCTCGCTGTTCATCAAGCCCACGCAGCCGGAGGACCACAACCAGTCGCTCGTGTGCGCGAGCGGCCGCATCCTCGCGGAAGGCGGCGACATCGCGCGCTGGGTGCGCAAGACGCCGCGCCTGAGCGAGCTCACCGTGCCGAACGCGCCGGACGCCGACTTCTTCGCCGTGCCGCTGCCGCAGTTGGGCAGCCTGTGCATCGGCGCCCATTTCGACACCCAGGGGTTCATCCGCAACCTCGCGGGGGCGGCGCATCTGCCGGCGCTGCGGCTGCTGGACTTTTCCGAATCCACCGAGCAGCAGATGGTGTGGCCGCCCGACCGGGCGCCCGGCGGCATCACACCCTTCGAGGACTACGAGGCCCTGCTGCAAGGCCCCATGGGCGCGCAGCTGCGCGTGCTGAGGTTGCGCAACACCTGCCTGGACCTGGCGCAGCTCGAACGGCTGCAGGGCGTGCGCAAGGGGCTGCAATTCATGGTCATCCAGTCAACGATCGGCGGGTACGTCAGCCACTTTGCGCAGGATGTGTTCCCATGGCGGCACCTGGTTCCCGCGGACCCCGGACTTGCACCGTATCGAAAGTGAAAACCCATGCTCATTGACACCACGATCTACGCCGAGCGCCGCGCGCGCCTCGCCGCGCAACTGGGCAAGGACGGCATCGCCCTCATTCCCACGGCCCCCGAGCGGCAGCGCAACCGCGACAGCGACTTCCTGTTTCGCCACGACAGCTACTTCTACTACCTGACCGGTTTCACCGAGCCCAACGCCTGGCTGGTGCTCTCGGGCGACGGCCGCGCCACGCTGTTCTGCGCGCCCAAGGACCTGGAACGGGAGATCTGGGACGGCTTTCGCCTCGGCCCCGAGGCCGCGCCCGCCGCGCTGGGCGTGGACGACGCCCTCTCGATCAACGAGCTCGACACGAAGCTGCCCAAGCTGCTCGAGAACAAGTCGACCGTGTGGTTTCCCTTCGCCACGCACAAGGGCCTGGAGACGCGCATCGACGGCTGGCTGCAGTCGGTGCGCGCGCGCGTGCGCTACGGCGCGCTGTGCCCCGAGGAGCAGCGCGACCTGTGCGGCCTGCTCGACGAGATGCGCCTCGTGAAGGACGCGCACGAGCAGGACGTGATGCGGCGCGCCGCGCAGATCAGCGCACGCGCGCACATCCGCGCGATGCAGCTGTCGGCGCGCATGCTGCGCGAAGGCAAGGACGTGCGCGAGTACCACCTGGACGCCGAGCTGCTGCATGAATTCCGCCTGGGCGGCTCGCAGTACCCGGCCTACGGCTCCATCGTCGCGGCGGGCGCCAATGCCTGCGTGCTGCACTACCGCGCCGACGCCGCGCCGGTGCGCAAGGGCGAGCTGGTGCTGATCGACGCGGGCTGCGAGCTCGACAGCTACGCCAGCGACATCACGCGCACCTTCCCGGCCGACGGCAAGTTCAGCGGCCCGCAGCGCGCGCTGTACGACCTGGTGCTGCAGAGCCAGTACGCCTCGGCCGCCGCCACCAAGGCCGGCAACCGCTTCAACGACCCGCACGACGCGGCGGTGAAGGTGCTGGCGCAGGGCATGCTCGACCTGGGCCTGCTCGACGCCAACAAGGTCGGCGGCCTGGACGACGTGATCGACTCGCGCGCCTACTTCCAGTTCTACATGCACCGCACCAGCCACTGGCTGGGCATGGACGTGCACGACTGCGGCAGCTACGTCGAGCCCACGCAGGTCGGCGAAGTGAGCGAGCGAAAAGATCCGCTGTCCAACGAAGTCATCAAGAACCGCCCGAGCCGCATCCTGCACCCGGGCATGGTGCTGACGCTGGAGCCCGGCATCTACGTGCGCCCCGGCGAGGGCGTGCCCGAGCAGTTCCACCACATCGGCATCCGCATCGAGGACGACGCGATCGTCACGACCACGGGCTGCGAGCTCATTTCGCGCGGCGTGCCGGTGGATGCGGACGAGATCGAGGCGCTGATGCGGGCTTGACCGCCAGCGCGCAGCCTCGCAAAGGGCTGCGCTGGCACAGGGCTCAATCCAGCAGCAGGTAAAGCAGCCCGCCGCCCACGGCGACGAGCGCCGCGGCCGACCCGATCCACGGAAACCGCCGCGGCGCAAAGCCCAGCAGCCCGACCGTCGCCAACGCCGCGGCCGTGAGCGCACCCAGCCACAGCACCCAGCCGATCGAACTGCCCGCGGCCTGCAGGCTCGCCGCCAGCGACAGGCACAGCAGCACGGTGCCGCCCAACTGCAGCCAGCGCCGCCACGTGCCTGGCGAGCTGCCGCGGCCGTAGACGTCTTCGCTGTGGCGGTCCATCGCCAGGCTCAACGCGCAGAAGCCGGCAAGCGAGGCGGCGAACACGAGGGCCAGGAGCAGCGAATCCATCACGAACCCTGTTCCGAGGTGACGAGCGCGGACTGCGCCGCAGGCGTGGCCTTGGCCGCCGCCGGAGCGGCCTTCCTGGCCAGCGACGTGCGGCGCTTGCGCTCCACGATCCAGACCGCGCTCGCCAGGCCCAGGCCCAATGCAATTGCGACGAGGTCGAAGCCGGCCACCGCGCTCGGGCCCGAACGCAGGCTCACGGTCAGCGGCGCGGGACCCGTGAACGCGTTGAGCACCGGCAGCAGCACGAACAGCAGCGCGCCGAATGCCAGCTGCGCCTGCCACATGCGCAGCGTCGGTCGCAGCAGGCCGAGCACGGCGGTCGCGCCCCAGACGATGAAGAACCAGCGGATCTCGACCGCGCCGCGCTCGGCCACATCGACCGGCACCAGCCGATTGGCCCAGAAGAAGGCGGCCATCGCCACCGGCAGGCCGGCGACGGCGCCGACGTTCAGCCCGTCGACCAGCCGCAGGCCGAAACCGATGCGCCCGCCCTGCTTGAGCGCTTTCGCGAACTTCTGCCGCTCCTTCACGGCCCACAGGAGCAGCCCGGTCGCCACCATCAGGCAGCCGGCCAGGCCCGAGAGGAAGAACAGCGCGCGCACCAGCGGATCGCCGAAGCGCCCGATGTGCAGGCCGTAGAGCACGCCGCGCGTCTGCGCGGCCGGCCGGGGCACGTCACCGAAGGCGCCGATCAGCGCGCCGGTGGCGCCGTTGAACTGCATCGACGGCTGGTCGTACGACAGCTGCGGCCCTTCGGCGCGCGTGAGGGAGACCACCGCGTTGGCATCGTTGGGCTGGTGCACGGTGATGCGGCCCACGGCGGCGCCGTTCCAGTGCGCCGAGGCCTGGGCCAGCATCGGCGCGAGGGGCGCCAGCGGCGCCTTGGTGCCCGAGGCCTTGAACTGGTCACGGCCGCCGCCCGGGAAGGCTTCGGCGAAGAAGGCCTGCTCGCCGCCGCGGTCCTTGTAGGCCACCTGCGGGGCCCAGGGCATGTACATGAACATCAGCGTGACCAGCCCGGTGTACGTGATCATCAGGTGATAGGGCAGCGCGAGCACCGCCGTCACGTTGTGCGCGTCGAGCCAGGAGCGCTGGCCCTTCTTCGGGCGGAAGGTGAAGAAGTCCTTGAAGATGCGCTTGTGCGTGACGATGCCGCTGAAGATGGCCACCAGCATGAACATCGCGCAGAAGCCCACGATCCAGCGTGCCCACAGCGCGGGCATGTAGTGCAGGTCGAAGTGCAGGCGGTAGAAGAACTCGCCGCCGCGGGTGGCGCGCGGCGCGGACATCGATTCGCCGGTGGCCGGGTCGAGCGAGGCGCGGTCGAAGCGGCGGCGCGGCCTCTCGGCGGGTGCGGCACCGGCGGCGGCGGGCGCCGGCGCGGCGAGGTACAGCACGTCGGTCGAGGGCTGGCGCTCGGTCGGCAGGTTGATGAACCAGCGCGGGCTGCCGGCGCCGTGCCGCTGCAGATAGGCCACGGCGCCTTCGGCCGCCTGGGCCGGCGGCACCGCGTGCTGCGCCACCGCGTGCAGCTCGGGCTTCATCCAGAACGTGATCTCGTCCTTGAAGTACGAGGCCGTGCCGGCCGCGAACACCATGAACAGCACCCAGCCGACCAGCAGGCCCGACCAGGTGTGCAGCCACGCCATCGACTGGCGGAAACCTTCCTTCATGCGGCGCCCCCGGCAATGCGCAGGAGCACGAACAGCAGCACGGCGAGCGGTGCTGCGGCAACCGCCAGGCCAGCCCATGCGCGCACGGCGGTGCGCGCGGCAAAGACCCACATCACGGCCAGCGCGAAGACGATGAAAGAGGCCAGCATGCCGGTCATGGCGGCTTCGCTGCGCGCCATGCCGAAGGCGGCGGGAAGGCACAGCGCGAGCACGGCGGCAGAGAGTGCCGCCACGCCGTAGCCGCCGGCAATGGCGGCCACCGCGCGTGACGCCACGCCGAGGCGATGGCGAACGCTGGTGCTCACGCCGCGCGCCGGACGGCGCGCGAGGTCGTTCGGAAATTCATGGAAAAGGGGATGAGGGAATATGCTTGAAGATGAGAATCATACGCATTTGGCGCAATTTACCCAACCTGTCCCTCACCCGCCCCGCCTGCGCGCCGGGGCAATGCGGCCCCGGGAGCGCCCCGTTCCCGCCGCCTACTTCGCCTGCAGCAGCGCGCCCGCTTCCAGCAGCACCAGTTCGTTGTCGTCGGCCTTGTTCGGCTCGCGGCTGCTCGAGAAGGGCAGGTTGTTGTCGTTGCCGACCACGATGTGCGTGGCGTCGACCACGTCGACGTTCTCGATGGTGAAGAACGGGAACTTCAGCACGCCGTCGTTCAGCGGCTTGCGCGCAAGCTTGGCCGGATCAGCAATGTTCAGCAGGTCGATGTAGCCGATCTTGCGCACCGGGCCGCCCACGTTGGCGTCGCTCAGCTCGACCTTGTAGACGCGCTTGAACTTCGCGATGTCGTGGAAGCAGTCGGTGCGCTTCTGGCCTTCGGGGCAGGCCTTGTCGCTCGTGCCTTCACCGTTGTCGCGCTCGATGATCAGGCCCATGGCACTTGTGCCATCTCCTGCCTTCCCGTCGATCATGTTGAAGTCGCCGATGGCGTTGCCGTTGGCTTCCAGCACGTACTTCCAATGGCGCCCCGTCCACTTCTCGGTGGCCACGTCGAACTCCAGCACGCGCAGCGCCTCCTTGCCTTCCACGCGCTCATAGTCCTTGGCCTCGGCGTTCCACACCGGGCCTTCGAGCAGCGCATACAGCTTGCTGCCGTCCTTCGAAGACGCCATGCCCTCGAAGCCCTTGGAGCGCGTGACCTGGAAGTCGACGGCGCCGCCCGGCGCGCCCGGCGTGGTCACCGCCGGATGGTCGGGCGATCGCACGGCCTTGCCGTCGACCAGCGTGTCGAACACCGCGAGCACCTTGCCCTTGAGGTCGGCCTTGATCAGGAAGGGGCCGAACTCCTCGCCGATCCACAGCGCGCCGCCGGCGAACTGGAAGCTCTCGGGGTCGAAGTCCGAACCCGTCAGGTAGCGCTGCTTCGTGCCTTCGTGAACGATGCGAAACGGCACCTTCTTGTCGGGGTCGTGCAGGAACACGGTTTGCAGCCGGTTGAACTTGCCGCTCTTGAAGTCCACCTTGTAGTGGTTCAGGTAGAGCATGAAGTCGGGCGAATTGGCCTTGGTGCCCGCGCCGTTGTCGGTGAGGATCCAGAACTTGCCGTCGTCCATCTTCTTGATGCCCGAGTGGCCCTGCAGCGGCTGGCCCTTGAAGGGCACCGACATGCCCGTGCCGCGCCCGGCCGAGAGGCCTTCGACGGTGCCGATGGCCTCGACGCGCCTGGGCGTCGTGAACTTGCCGCTGACCTGCAGGTCGGCCGGCGCGTCCTTCGGCGCTGCCACGAAGCTCTGCGCGGGCAGCACGGCGTGGCCGGCGAGCGTGGACGGAAAGGCGGTCTGCGCCGCCGCGCTGCCGCAGGCGAGTGCGGTGGCCAGGGCAATGAAGGAAAGGGAAGCGAGGCGCGTCATGAACGTAGAAGTTCCAAGTCGAAAACGCGTGACCATGCCGGGCAGGCATGACGCAGCCATGACATCCGTTCAGGGTGCGATGTCCACCGTCACCTCGCGCGATTCGGCGCGTCCCTGGTCGTCGACCGCGCGCAGCACGTAGCGCCGGCCGGACTCCGAAAGGCTCGGCATCCAGGTGATGCCTTCTCCGGGCGCGGCACGGCCGATGAGCGCGTCGTCGGCGAACCAGTACACCGCCTGCGTGCCTGCGGCGGCCTCGGCGCGCAGCACCAGCGGCTCGGGCTTGTTCACGCGCAGCGTGTGGCGCACGCCGCGCAGCGGCGAGGTGATGAGCGGCGCGCCCTCGGGTGCTTCGCCGTCCTTCTCGCAGCCGTCGGCCGGTGCGCTCGCGCGCGGCAGGCCGGCCTGGCGGAACAGGCGGCGCATGTCGCTGCCCCACTGCTCCACCACCTGCTGTCGCGCGTTGGGCTGCGGGCCGCACACCACCTTGCCGGTGGTCTCGTCGACCCACACCGCGCGGTGCAGGTTGCTGACCTGGATCGGCGACTTGCCGGCGATGAACCACGTCGTCGCGCGCACCGGGCACAGCGCATCGGGCAGGCCGCCGGTGGCGGCGCACACCTCGACCTGGCGCAGGTCCGGCGGCTGGCGCGACGCGACTTCGCCCGGGTCGAGCCGCTCGGCGCGCAACGCGTCGACCATGCGCAGGAACAGCGGCGCGGCCGCATCCACGCCCACCAGCGCGGGGTTGCTGGTGCCGTCGAAGTTGCCCACCCACACCACCAGCACATGACGGCCGAACACGCCGGCCGTCCATGCATCGCGAAAGCCCCATGACGTGCCCGTCTTCCACGCGACGGCGGGGCGCGCGGGCAAGGTGGTGTCGGGACGCGGCGTGTGGCGCAGCATGTCGAGCGTGATGAACGATGCCTCTTCGCTCAGCAGGCGCAGCGGCTGCACGGACGGCTCGTCGGGTGCGGGCTGCGTGTAGCGGATGGGCTGCGAAATGCCGCCGTTGGCCAGCGTCGCATACATGCCCGCGAGCTCCTCGGGCGTGACCTCGCCGCCGCCCAGCACCAGCGCCAATCCGTAGTGCGATTCGCTCTGCAGCTTCTGCACGCCGGCCAGTCGCATGAAGTCGTACAGCCCCGGTTTCGAGAGCTTGGCGGCCACGGCCACCGCGGGAATGTTGCGGCTGCGGATCAGCGCCTCCTGCGCCGACAGCGGACCGGCGAAGCGGTGGTCGAAGTTCTCGGGCGTGTAGGGGCCGAAGGACGTGGGCGCGTCTTTCAGCATCGTGCGCGGATGCAGCAGCCCCTGGTCGAGCGCCAGCGCATAGATGAAGGGCTTGAGCGTGGAACCCGGCGAGCGCTTGGCCAGCACGCCGTTGACCTGGCCCGCGATGGCGTCGTTGCGGAAGTCGGCCGAGCCGATCATGGCGCGCACCTGCATGGTCGAGGCGTCGAGCAGCAGCGCACTCGCGTTGGTCATGCCCACGTCGGCATGCGTGCGCAGGTACTGGCCCATCACGCGTTCCAGCGTGGACTGCATGCGCAGGTCGATGGTGGTGCGCACCTCCTGCACGCCGCGCTCCTGCGCAAGCAGCATGTCGGTGGCGTGCGGCGCAAGAAAGGGCAGGCTGCCGCGGGACTGCGCCGACAGCGCGAGCTGCGCGTCGGGCGCATGCTGCTTCGCGGTGGGGTCGCGCTCGGCCCACAGCGCCCACAGGCGTTCGCGCGCCGACTGCAGCTCGGTGTTGCGCCCGCGCTCGGCAATGCGCTTGACGGGGTTCTGCGGAATCACCGCGAGCGTCAGTGCCTCGGGCAGGCTGAGCCTGGCGGCGTCCTTGCGGAAGTAGATGAGGCTCGCGGCCTGCACGCCTTCGATGTTGCCGCCGTAGGGTGCGGTGTTGAGGTAGGCCTCCAGGATGTCGCGCTTGCTGAAGCGTGCTTCGAGCCACAGCGCGGCGAAGATCTGCGCGATCTTGCCGGTGGGCGTGCGGCTGTCGATGCCGTACACGCGGCGCGCGAGCTGCATGGTGAGCGTGGAGCCCCCCTGGCGGCGCTCGCCGCTGGCGATGCGCCACGCGCTGCGCGCCAGTGCGGCGGGGTTGACGCCGGGGTGTGCGTAGAAGCGGCGGTCTTCGTACAGCAGCACCGCATCGACCAGCGTGGGCGAGATGCGCGCGAGCGGCACCCAGAGCCGGTACTGTTCATCGCCCGCAAGCGTGAGCCGCATCAGTTCGCCGCCCTGGGCGTAGACGGCGCGGGAGCTGCCGACGGTTTCGCTGAGCGGGGCGTGCGGCCAGAGGCGCAGCAGGGCAAGCAGCAGCGCGACGATCGCGAAGGCGATGAGCGTCTTGCGCCCCCGTGCCTTGCCCCCTCTCCCGCGTGCGGGAGAGGGGGCAAGACCGAAGGCCTCGGTGGTCACTCAGTTGCCCACCACCTGGAAGCGACCACCCGCCGAGCGCGAGAACACGCGCCGGTCGTACATCGCCTCGCCATACGCGGCCGGCACCACGTAGTCGCCCACGTTGGTCGCGCGCGCCTTGTACGTCACTTCGAGCAGGTCCTTGCCAACGCCGCCGTAGAACACCACGCGGTCTTCGCGGATGTCGGCGTACTGCACCTGCCACGAGCCGCCGCCGCCCAGGCGCTTCTTCCAGATCGGTGCGTCGGCGTTGGCATCGTCGTCGTCGCCCACCGCCTGCAGCACCGGCTCAAGCCCGCCGGGCAGCACGTCGACCAGCGCCACGTCGGCGATCTGCGCGCGGTCCAGGCTGCGCACGCGCACCCGCACCGTGACCTCGTCGCCGAGCTTCACCTTGGTGACCGGGTTGCCCTTGGCGTCGAGCACCTCATGGAATATTTCCATGCCCTGGTTAACCGGCGTGGCGGGCACGTTGCGCTCGAAGCCCTGCTCGGCCCAGCTGTAGTAGAGGTTGAAGTCGCTGTCGTTCGACAGCTTCAGCTTCGCGGTGCCGGCCGGTACCGCGGCGCGCGTGATCGGGTTCACCGCACCCAGTGCCAGCGAGGCGGCCTGGCCCTGCACGTTGACGGCGCTCGCCGTGAGCTTGCCTTCGGCGTTCTGCCCCACGGCCTCGAAGTACGAGTCGACCGCCAGCAGCATCGAGGCCGACGACAGGCTGTTGTACCAACCGTCGCGCACCATCGCGGCCATGCCTTCCCACACGGCGGGCTTCAGCGTCTTCAGGCGCGCCGGAAAGTGCCGGCCCACCAGGTGCAGCGTCATGCTGTCGTGCACCAGCGGGTCGTAGTAGGCGCCCCAGACGTTGCGGCGCTGCTTCTTCTCGGTGCGCGCGAGCAGGTCGCTCCACACCGGGTCGAGCAGCTCGTTGGCGACCTGCTCCTGCTTCACGAGCTGGTAGCTCGCGGCGAGGTACACGGCGCCCAGGTCGTCGTTCCAGCCCTGCGTTTTCTTGTTGCGCCAGGCTTCGCGCAGGTTGGCCAGCGCGGCCGGCGCGATGATGCCCTGGCGCGTCAGCAGGTAGGCCGCCTGCGTGCGCTGGCGCCAGCCGTCGAGCGTGGCGTCGCCGCTGCCGAGCCAGCCCTGCAGGTAGGTGTTGGCCTTCTGCAGCAGGTCTTGCGGCACCGGCAGCTTGTGGTCCCTGGCCTCGACCAGCAGGTGCACCGCATAGAGCGTGGCGAAGGCGTCGGTGCCCGCGCCGGGCCACAGCGAGAAGCCGCCGTCGGCCGTCTGCCGTGCGCGCAGCTGCACCAGGTAGCGCTCGAAGGTCTTGCGCGCCTCGGGCAGCGGGCCTTGCTCCGCGGTGCGGCCGCGCGCCATCTCCTTCACCAGCTCGGGCCGGCCCGACAGCAGCACCGCCGGGAAGGTCTGGCTCGTGATCTGCTCGGTGCAGCCGTGCGGGTAGGCCTCCAGGTACTGCATGAGGCCGGTCGCGAAGGCCCAGGGCGCGGCCGACACGGCCACGTCGCTCTGGCGGAAGTTCGGGTACAGGTCGGCCTTGCTGCTGAGCTCGCCGGCGCGCTGGAAGCTGCCAGCCTGCACCAGCGTGACGAAGGGCGATGCGGGCCGCACGCTCACCTCGGTCGACAGGCGCGCGCTGAAGGTCTTGTGCGTCGAGGTGAACACCAGCGCCGAAGAACCCAGCACCGCCTGCTCGCCCGGCCTGGCGCGCACGTTGAATTTGGTGCTCGCCTCTCCGCGCTCGTTGACCTTGAGCGTCTGCGTGGCGTCGCCCACCACTTCGAGGCCGCCCGAGGCGGTGAGCGTCAATGCGATCGGCGCTTCCTTGCCGGAGCCCGCGATGTTGTTCGCCAGGCCCACGCCCACCTCGACCGTGTCGCCCGGCGCCATGGCGAGCGGCGCGTTCGGCAGGATCACCATGTCGCCGCGCACCACGGTGCGGGTGCTCTTGGCAGCGGTGGTCTCGTCGTTCACCGCGACGGCCATCACGCGCAGGCTGCCGTTGAAGCTCTCGGGCACGGTGTAGCTGAACTCGCGGCTGCCGTTCACGTCCACCAGGCCCGACCAGTAGGCCACCGGCTTGTCGCGCTTGCGCTTGAACGGGTTCAGGTGCTTGCCGAGTTCGCCTTCGCCGTCACCGCCGGGGGCGGCGCCCTGCATGAGCTTCTTGAACTCCGGCAGGATCAGGTCGAGCGTCTGCAGCGTGCCCACTTCGAGCGCGCGCTTCTGGAAGAAGTGCTTCAGCGGGTCGGGCGTCTTGTAGCGCGCCACCTGCAGGATGCCCTCGTCCACCGCGAACACCACGGCGCGCGTGGGCGTGTCGCTGGTGAGCTTCATCTTCACCGTCTGCCCCGGCTTCACCAGCTCGCTGCTGGTGAGCTGCAGGTTGGCCGTGCGTTTGGTCAGCGCGGTGGCGAAGGGCACGATGCCGTACGACAGCGGGCTCATGTAGACCTCGTCCGAGGACGGGTCGCGCACGAAGTGCACGTTGATGTAGCCGGTGCCCTCGAAGTCCTTGGGCAGCACGATCTTCTGCACCGAGGCAGTCTTGTCGGTCTTGAACCACGCATGGGCATAGACCTTGTCGCGCTCGATGGTGATGAGGCCCGCGCCCACGTACGGCGCGCGAATGCTCACCGCTATTTCCTGGCCGGGCTCGTAGTCCTTGCGGTCGAGCGTGAGCTGCAGCTCTGCATTGCGGTCCAGCGAGCGCGACACGTTGGCGTTGCCCGCCACGCTGTACTCCACGCGGTTGAGCTCCTGGCCCTGCGCGTTGCGCACCACGTAGGCGAAGTTGCCGGGCGCGCCGGTGTCCAGCGACACGGTGTTGCCTGCTGCGGCAATGGCGAAGGGCTTCTCGTCGAGCACCACTTCCTTCTTGCGCGACTCGTAGCGGTACAGGCCGTTGTCCTGCTTGACGAGCACCGACAGCACCTTGCGCTCCACGCGCTCGAGCTTCAGCTCGGCCACGGCCGTCTTCTTCGCCTGCGGGTCGATGGCGATCACGGTGGCGTTGCGCGCGGCGCCCTTGCTCACGTAGCTGGTGTCGCCGTCGACCTTCACGCCCACCAGGTAGGGCATGTCGCTCACCAGGGTCTGCGCCTCGGCCGACACGCTGCGCCCGCCCTCGGGTTCGAAGGCCTTGGCCAGCACGTGCACCTGGTAGGTGGCCGCGTCGAAGCGCGACAGGCGCAGGTCGAACTCGGCCTTGCCGTCGGCGCTGGTCTGCACGCTACCCAGGTCGTCGACCTGCTTGTCGGCGGCGCGCTGCGGGTCGAAGAAGGCGTAGTCGGTGAACGCGCGGAACACCGGGAAGCCCGGGCTCAGCGTGAGCGTGCCTTCCACCTTGCGGTCGGGCGCGGGCGTGCCGAAGAGGTTCTGCACGTCGACGAGGGCCTTCAGGTCCTTCGGCTTGACCCAGCCTTCGGCCGCCTCGCTGCTGAGTTTGGCGGTGACCTTGGTGCGGTCGGGCAGGAACTCCTGCACCTTCACGGTGGTGCTGCCGATGAGCAGGCCTTCGACTTCCGGCGTGCCGGGCGACGATTCGCGCGGCAGGTAGAGGTTGACGGTGTAGTTGCCGGTCGGCGAGCTGTCCTGCGTGGTGTGGGCGATTTCCGCCGCGCCGCCGGGGCCGAGCTTGAGCTTCTCGCGGCGCACGCTGAGGCCGCGCGCATCGATGATCTCGGCTTCCAGCGGCAGGTCGCGCAGCGAGGTGCCCCAGTTGCCGGCCTTCACCATCATCGCGATGTGCATCGTGTCGCCGGGGCGGTAGATGCCGCGGTCGCTGAACACATAGGCCGTCATCTGGTTCGGCACGCCGGCCGCGCGCAGGCCGCCGACGTCGAAGCGCGAGATGTCCAGCGTGCGGTCGCTGCGGTTGAAGGGCAGGAAGCTCAGGTCGCCGTCCTTGCGCACGACCAGCACCACGGGCGTCTTCTCGCGCTGGTAGCCGGCCAGGTTGGGCAGCTTCGCGGCGCCGGTGGCGTCGGTGGTCTGCGACGCGACGATCATGCCGTTGCGGCCCCACACCTCCACCAGCGCATTGGCCACGGGCTGGCCGTTGGCGATGCTCTGCACGAACACGTCGCGCGTGCCGTCGAGCGACTTCTTCGCGACGATGCCCAGGTCGGTGACGAGCACCAGGCGCTGGTCGAGCTGCTGCTCGGGGTTGCCGGCTTCGCCGTTGCTTTCATCTCCGTCGGAGGACTGTTCTTCCTGCGGCTGTTCGTCTTCCGGCTGGGCTTCGCCGTCGCCTTCGGGTTTCTTTTTGGCCTTGGGGTCGTAGCCCTGCACCTTCAGCAGGAACACCCCGCGCCGATCGGCCACGTCGTTGCGCAGGTACTCCGCGAAGTCGACCGTCTCGTAGTGCGCCTTGCCGGCGGGAATGCTGAGCGGAATTTCCTTCTGGAAGCGGTCGACCAGGTTGTCCGACGTGAGGCCGCCGTAGAACTGCGGATGCGAGAAGTCGCCGTTGGTCTGCGTGACCAGGTGCTGCAACTGCTGCGGCAGCAGGCGGCCGATTTCCAGGCGGATGCCGGGCAGGTCGCGCACCAGGATCGGCAGCTTGCGCTCGCCCGACAGCGCGAGCAGCGAGCCCTGGCTCATGATGCTGAGCTCGGGCGCGAAGGTCTTGAGCAGGCGCACGTCCTGGCGCGCCGCACCCAGCTGGTAGCCGCCGGGCGTCTTCAGGCCCTTGGCAATGCGCACCAGCAGATAGCGCCCGCCCTCGGCCTGGGGCATGCGAAAGCTGACCATGTCGGTCACTTCGCGCTCGCTGGCGATGGGCTGCAGGTTGATCTTCTTCGCGCGGCGCTTATGCCGGCGGCGTCGGCTATTTCGCGCCCGACGGCTCGATCGACAGCTGCATCGTCCTCAGAACCGCGGTGGTGAAGGACGGGGTGATGCACGTCCAGGCCGGCGCCGGCATCGTCGCCGACAGCGATCCGGCCTATGAGCAGCGCGAGTGCGAGGCCAGGGTCACTGCGCTTCGAAGGCCGCCGTTGTCTGTGACGGGCGGCCTTCCTGCCTTGGGGCTCCCCGCATTCCCGTTACCTGAAGGACAAGAACATGGCAGCGGCATACATCGTTGCCGCGGCACGCCCGGCA
>NNBU01000794.1_pt1 | contig 14644 bp, 10 predicted proteins | sample 1173781 | NCBI WGS metagenome assembly NNBU01 (sample SAMN07173937, study PRJNA388173) | plant metagenome | biome: Plant school; feature: Soil; material: Symbiotic tissue of Blasia pusilla L.; isolation source: symbiotic tissue sample KVJ2 | host: Blasia pusilla | place: Norway: Troms, Kvaloya...
GCACGGTACGCAGGTGAAGCTCGCCCAGGCCGTAGAGCGCCGTCTCGTGGGTGGCCGTCACATGCTCGATGCGCAGGCAGGGGTCCTCGGCCGCGAGCTTGCCAAGGATCTCCCAGGTGCGCTGCTCGTCGCCATGGCGCCTGGGCGCCACGGCCAGGCCGTGCATCGGCACCGGAAACGCCAGCGGCGCGAGATGGACGTGGCTGTCTTCGGCCGCGTCATGCAGCACGGCGTCGAAATGAATGTCCTCGACCTTGGCCACCGCCACGATGTCGCCCGGCACTGCGTTCGACACCTCGACATGGTCCTTGCCCTGGAACATGAACAGATGCCCCACCTTGAAGGGCTTGCGGCCGTCGCCGATGTAGAGCTGGCTGTCGCGTGTGAGCGTCCCCTGGTGCACGCGCAAGATGCCCATCTTGCCGACATAGGGGTCGTTCGTGACCTTGAACACATGCGCCAGCACGTGCAGCGAAGGGTCGGGCCTGGCCTCCATGGGCGTGGCCGCCTCGCCCTCGCCAACGATGAAGTTCGGCGGGTTGGCCTCGGTCGGGTCGGGCAGGAGCTTGACGATCACGTCCAGCAGCTCGGCCACGCCGGCACCGCTGCGCGACGAGACGAAGCACACGGGAATCAGGTGGCCTTCACGCAGCGCCTGCTCGAGCGGCGCGTGCAGCTCGGCCGGATCCACGTCGCCCTCCTCGAGGTAGCGGTCGACGAAGGCCGCGTCGACCTCGACCACCTGCTCCACCAGTGCGCGGTGCGCCGCTTCGACGGGGCCGAAGTCGGACTGCCCGAAGCGGTTGAAGAAACAGTCCACCACCTGCTTGCGGACCCTGTCGGGCAGGTTCAGCGGCAGGCATTCGCGGCCGAAGGCCGTCTGGATGTCGGCCAGCAGGCCCGCCAGCGAGACGCCCTGCGCGTCGATCTTGTTGACGATGATCATGCGGGCGAGGCGGCGCGAGGCCGCGTACTCCATCATGCGCACCGCCATCGGCTCGATGCCGGTGGCGGCATTGATGACCACCGCCACTGTTTCGACCGCCTCCAGCGCCGGCAGGCTCTGGCCGAGGAAGTCCGCCCCGCCGGGCGTGTCGATGAAATGGATGCGCGTGCCCCCATGGGTGAGGTGCATCACCGATGCGTTGATCGAGTGCTGCATGCGGCGCTCCAGCGGGTCGTGGTCGCTGACGGTGCTGCCGCGCTCGACGCTGCCGCACGCCTTGATGGCACCCGCCTTGTACAGCAGGGCCTCCGCGAGGGAGGTCTTGCCGGAGGCTGCGGCGCCTACGAGCGCCAGCGTTCGCACCGCGTTCACTTCGGCCGCGGGGCCGTTCGACCGGTTGGGCATGTCTGCACTCCTTTGCGCGTCGGCAAGGCCGGCCCGGCGGCTCGCAAGGGCTTGGGTAATGCGTATTGGCGTCGGGTCAGCCTACGGGATTGACCGTGCCGATGCAAGCTGATTGCACCGCATCACGCGGACTTCACTTGCCGAACAACCGGGTCAGGCGTTGCCACATGCGCAGGAAGAAGCCTGCGCGTTCCACGTCGGCCTGCGCGATCAGCGGTGCCTCGCCCACCGGCTTGCCGTTCGATTCCGCGATGACCTTGCCGATCACCGTTCCCTTGGCCACCGGCGCCTCGAGGTCCGGCTTGACCTGCACCGAGGTGCTCACTTTCTGGCCGCGCGGCACCGTCACCGTCCAAGGCGAGCCCAGGCCCGCGGCCACGGTGTCGGCCTTGCCGAAGATGATCTTGGGCGTTGCAACGACCGCATTGGGCTGAATGGGGGTGGCCTGCTCGAAGTTGGCAAAGCCCCAGCCGAGGAGCGAGCGCGTCTGGTCGGCACGCGCCTGCATGCTGTTGGTGTTGAGGATCACCGTGATCAGGCGCATCCCGTTGCGCTTGGACGATGTGACGAGACAGTAGCCCGCGTCCTGGGTGTGGCCGGTCTTCAGACCGTCGACGGTGGGGTCGGTGTAGAGCAGCGCATTGCGATTGCCCTGCTTGATGCCGTTGTACTTGAACTCACGCTCCGCGTAGATCGGGTAGTAGTCGGAGCTGTCGCGGATGATCGCGCGCGCCAGGATCGCGAGGTCCCGCGCAGACGACTTGTGTTCCGGATCGGGCAGGCCCGTGGCATTCACGAAATGCGTGTGCGTCATGCCCAGGCGCTGGGCTTCGGCGTTCATGAGCTTGGCAAAGCCCTCTTCGGAGCCGGCCATGTGCTCGGCGATGGCCTTGGACGCGTCGTTGCCCGACTGGACGATGATGCCGCGCAGGATGTCGATGACCGTGGCCTGGCTGTTGAGCGGCAGGTACATGCACGACTCGGTGCTCGAGCCGCGGCACCAGGCGTTCTGGCTGACCGACACAAGGTCGTCCTTCTTGAGCTTGCCCGACCGAAGTGCCTGCTCGACCAGGAAGCTGGTCATCATCTTGGTCAGCGATGCCGGCGGGAGCGGTTCGTCGGGGTTGGCCGAGGCGAGCACCTCGCCCGATTCGAAGTCCATCAGCAACCATGCCTTGGAGGCCAGCGCGGGCGGCCCGCCGGCAACTGCGGTTTGTCCGGCTGCGGGCTCCGCGGCAGGCGCGGCGGCGGCAGGCTTCTTGTGGGCTGCTGGCTTGGCGGCGTGGGAGGCAGCGACAGCCGCTGCGCCGGGAACCAGGGTGCCGGATGCGATTGCGAACGCGAGCGGGAGAAGGGAGAAAGTCTTGAGTTGCATTGGCTTACAGGAGGGAAAACGGAGATTTCGGCGCGTCGAGCGACTTCGATTGTGCTTGGAGGATCAACAAGCGCAACGCAAGTTCGCCAAACAGGCGAGTTTTCTGGAGTTGTAAGCGGTTCGATACATGGAGGATGTGGCACCGGCGGAACCCCCCCGCCTCAGGCGGCCCCGGCTCACACGGATGAGCGGGACAGCGTGGCCAGTTTTTTTCGGGCGCTTTGCAGGAAGCCCACCCGCTCGACAGGCAGCCGGGCCTTCGTTTCTCCGAGCGCGATCAGCTCGAACGTGCAAGCCGCGGAAAGCTTGGCGGCGAGCGGGTCGCGCGGCGCGAGGCCGTCGAGCCTGGAAATCGATACGACATGCACCTTCAGATGGCGGTGGAGGGTTTTCGACAGCTTCTGGCAGGCCGCCGTCATGGCGGCCTCATCGGGCGTGAGCTGGCCGTGTGCGACCAGCAACTCCACGGTGCCGTCCTCGTCTTCGCCCAGCATGAAGGCGCGCACCACCGAGTCCTTGAACTTCGAGCGCAGCATCGAACGGATCGGTTCGGCGGCGGCGAACGACTTCAACGCGATGCTGCGCAGCTCGGCGTAGAAGATGAAGGAACGGTCGACCTGCACAGTTTCGGCAACTTCGGGCTCCTCCGCCTCCGCTCGCGCCTTCGGCTTTTGCCTTTTCAGCATGCCGCTGGCGACGAGGTGCTCCAGGGTGCGCGCCACGTCGGCGGCATCGAGCTTTGAACGCTGGGCAAGCTCACCGGTCGAGAACTGTTGGTCGGGAGCCGCGTAGACGACCTTCAGGAGTTTCTGCACCTCGGGGGCGAAGAGGAAATCGGCTGCGCTCATTTTTTGCTGGATCCTTACAACGAGGCTGCATTATCGAAGCGCACGACCGACGGAAACGCCGCCGTCACCCGGCGAACCGCATGATTCGAGGCAACACTTTCCCCATTGGCGCTGCGGGAACAAGCGCCTCGGCGCGACCCACTAAAGTCGGCTGCAATCGACCCCACAACTCCGACGCAACGAACATGCATGGACCCCAACCCTCCGGCACCTGGACCGGCCGTGAACCGGCAAAAGCCTGGGGCCCGCTGCAGCCCGGACGCAGCTATGAAGTCTGTGAGAGCTTTTTCGACTACGACGGTGTGGAACACCCCGTCGGTGAAAGTTGGCGCTTCCTGGGCTCCAGCTTCCTGCCGTACGACGACGGACTGTCGCTGTTCGTCTCGCTCGACGGGCGCAACGAATGGCACATCCGGCTGCAAGACAGGCCCACGGAACAGGCGTCGGTCGTTCGCAGGCTGGGCGACCATGTCGTGCCGCTCGACGCCTCGCAGCACAACGCTGCGGGCGCGCTGCCGGACGAGCGCGAATGGCATCTGGCAATGCGCCTGCGCGGGTGGCGCTGGTTCGCGGTTTATGCCGGGTTCGGCTTCGTGGCGGGGGCCGTTGGCGGGTCAGTCATTGCGGCTGTCGCGCTGCCAGACAGCCAGGTTGAAGGGGCCGCTGCACTGGCGCTGTGGACCGGGGCTTCGATGCTGCTGCCCGGGCTTCTGTTCGGCGGCATCGGGCTGGTGCTGGGCTGGCGAACACGGCGCCGCGTTCAGTGGGAGATGTTGGCGACGGCGTTGTCACCGGGCACGCCTGCTGAAGCCGTGAGGGCTTTCCTGGGTGAGCCGAATGGGGGGCGGATCGAGCTCTTTCCTGCGTCTGCTAAGGATGCTGCGACGACATGGGTGTATCGGCCGGCGTTGCACCAGGGATTGCGTTATCGGGGGCGACTGGCTGTGGACTTCGATATGCGCGAGCGGGTGGTGGCGCTGCGGAGGGTTTGAGAGCGCCATTCCAACGGGATGGACATGGCTTGGCTCGACCGATTTTCGGCCTCGAACTGCCATCAAGTGTTGGTGGCGGACTTGGGCGCACCCTCCGCGGCGGACGTTTCCTCAAATACGCTGCCGTCAGCACCGCAGGTCTCCGACCCGCGCGCAACCCCCGCATTCAGGCCGCGCGCTACTGCGCAGTCGTGCCGTCGCACAGCCGGAGTTGCTTTCGCCTACACGCGCTGCCTGCCCGCCCCGACACCGCGTGCGGCCGGGTCTTGCCCAAATAGCGTCTTCGCAACTTGTTGCTCACTCACGAAAGACCGCCATGGCTGACGACGCTAAGACCCCTTCCCAACTGGCCGACGAGGCCCGCCAGACCGGCCAGGACGCCGCCAGGGCCGCCAGCGGCTTTGCCGAAGAGGCCAAGGCGATCGCCGGTGACACGGTGCGCACCCTGCGCGCCGGTGCTGAAGATGCCAAGGCAGCTGCCGGCGAAGCGCTGGACACGGCGCGCGGTGTCGCCGCCGACGCCAAGGACGTGGCCGCGGACGCCGTGGACACCGGCAAGGCCTACGCCCGCAATGCGGTGAACGAATCGGGCAAGAAGATCGCCAGTCTCAGGGAGCATGCGGCGCACTGGCAGGAGTCTTGCGCCAAGCAGATCGCAGCCGAGCCGGTGAAGTCGGTGCTGGTTGCAGCGGCCGGCGGCGCATTGCTGGCCGGGCTGCTGCTGGCGTTCGACCGTTCGCCGCGCCGCTACTTCGACTGACGTGCAGATGATCCGCCGGCCTTCGTGGCTGTGGATCTCGAGGCCGACCAACGTGCCATGACTATCGTGCGGGACAACCCCAATGACTGAAGCGCTCACCCCCAAGGAAAGACTCGCCCTGTCCCGTGCCAGCCTGCTGGCGGCGATGGGGTACAGGAACGTGGCCACGGACACCGGCGAGCAGATCGTTCGCGTGGTCAAGGAACCCGCTGCAGCCGCCGACACATGGACCCGGCGCGTCGAGGAAAAGATCGAGCGCAGCGTGGTGGGAAGCTGGTGGCGCCGCAGCCATCTGAGCACGGTGACCGAACTGGGCAGGCCGTTTCTTCAGGACTACGCTGCCAGGCATCCGGCCAAGCTGATGGCCTATGCGGCGGGCACCGGGTCGTTGATCGTGCTGGTCAGGCCGTGGCGCTTGCTGTCGCTCGGCATGATCGTGGGGCTGGTGGTGCGCAGCACCGACATCGCCGGCATGGTGTCCGACTACCTGGTTCCGCAACTGGGAGACACCGACGCGCCGCGAGACGATTTTCTCGACCAAGCCCCAGGCAGGAGCGCGTGATGGAACCGATGAAGCCCATGAAGCCGATGGAGCCAATGAAGCCGATGCCTGCGCCGGACGACACCTGGTGGCCCGAAGGCTTGTCCAACCCGTCCAGCACCGGCGGGCAGGATGGTGTGCGCTATGCCTTCTTTCCCGAACAGCGGCGGCTGGTGGTGGCGCAAGACGGCCGCGTCAGGCAGTACGACACCGGCAGCCACCGGATCTCGGGCGTCAGCCAGCAACAGCAGAATTCACAGGGCGGGGTGCCGACCTTCGCAAGTCAAGACGGCCCGGTGGATCTGGCCTCGCTCAAAGAAGTCGGGTAGCAGCCGCCGAGCAGTTGCCCCTTTCTGTTTCTTCAGTCGACGAACGGAGCGGCGGCGCGCACCGGCAGGTGCAGGCGCATTGACGACGCGCCGGCAGCCGACTGCAAAGTCAGGGTGCCGCCCAATGCCTCCGCACGCGCGCGCATGTTCGCCAGCCCCCGTCCCGCTGACTTCGCGCTCACGTCGAAGCCCTTGCCGTTGTCGCACAGCGTGACTTCGATGGCCTCGTCCATCGGCTCGGCCGTGGTGCCCGGGCGAATGCGCCGTGCAGTGAGGCTGGCCCGTGTCGCGCCTGAATGCGCCGTCATGTTGGCGAAGGCCTCGAACAGCAGCATCTGTAGTTGGTGAGACTCGCGCGCGCTCCAGCCGGCCATGGGCGGCAGGCGGCCGACGTCCCAGTGCAGGTCGATGCCTGCGGCCTGCAGGCGCGGCCCCAGCCGGTAGCGCACGCTGCCCAGGGTCGATGCCACGTCGCCCTCGTCGGCATGCATGGCGTCCACGGTGAGCTTGAGCTGGTCGACCGCGTCGCGCAGGTGCAGCGTGACGTCGTCGCGCGCCGCGCCCGGCTGCTGGGCGATGCGCAGCAGTCCGACGAGCTGGCCGCCCAGCCCGTCGTGCAGGTCCTGCACCAGCCGCTGGCGTTCCTCCAGCGCGCCGCGCGCCTTTTCTCCCTCTCGTTCGCGTGCGAAGGCGGCCTCCAGCGCGGCGTTGCGCTCGGCGAGTTCGGCCTCCAGCGCGGCGTTCATCTGCACCATCGCACGGGCGTCCTTGCGCATGCGCTCCGCAATGACCCAGGCCAGCGTGACGGCGAACCCCACCCAGGCGAAGCGTATCCAGGGCACCATCGCATAGGCCTCGGGGGAGGTTCGCATGACCCACACGTCGCGCATGCCGCACAGCACGATCAGCACCACGGCCAGGCCCAGCACGCGATGCTCCAGCACGGCGCTGCGCAGCGCCACGCGCAGCACGACGACCATCATCGCCAGTGCGGCCAGCAGGGCCAGGCCCCGCCACAGCGGCATCAACCACAGCCAGGGCACCATGATGCCCAGCACCGCCGCCACCGGTGCCAGCCAGGCCATCAGGCCCAGCAGGCGCGCCAGCCGGCTGTCGCCGCGCCCCACCACCGTCAGCGCGAAGCGGCACAACAGCGGCACCGCCGCCTGGAACGCCGCCAGCGGGAGCACGCCCCACCAGGGCCAGGGCAGCGGCGCATGCGTGAAGAGCACGCGTGCCGTCTGCAGCGACCACAGCAACTCTCCGAGGCCGTAGTAGAGATAGATCGATTCGCGCTGGCGCAGCCACACCAGCAGCGACAGCGCGCCCAGCACGCCGCTCACGATGGCGATGAAGCGCCCGCCGCTGACCTGCCAGAACAGGGCGCTTTCGTACAAGGGAAGAATTTCGGTCTCGCTGCCCGCCACCACCGGCGACAGCCCGCCCTGGCGCGCGGTCTGCGCCGCAATGGCAACTTCCACGCGCCGCGGCGCCGCTGAACCGGTGGCCGGCAGCACGAAGTACTGCGGCGTCGTGGAGGCATCGTCGTAGGGCCCGGGCGGAAAGGCACCGAAGCGCGCCACCTCCCGGCCGTCCACCGAGATACGAAAGCTGTTGCCCACGCGCGGCACGAACAGCGCCATGGGGGCGGTGGGGTCGGCCACCGGGAGCTCGAACGCGAAGTGCGCCTCGCCGTCGACCGCGTCCCGCTGGTCCCAGTCATACGGCAGGGCCACGGTCTGCGGGGCTTGGGCCTGTCCGCGCACGGTCAGCGTGAGCCGGGCGTGGTCCACCACCGTCAGCGCCTGCGCGGATACGTGCCAACCCAGTCCCACCGCCGCGAGGAGGATCAGCAACAGCAGGCGCCAGCCGAGCGCTTCATTTCGTGGACCCATGACGGCGGCAACTGTAGCAACACTTGCTTGCAAAACTGCCGTTATTTTGCGCATGTACCGCCGCATATGCCTTGCTCGGTGGCGCGGTCGGGAGGGCTGCCACTGCATAATCGCGCCCTTTTCCCTTGGAAGCCGGATGCAAATCGAGATCGCGCAATCCACGCCCACGGCCGCCAGCATTTCGATGCTCGTGCAGGCGGGCTATGACTTGGGCGAGGTCGTCGAGAGTGAATTTCTACGGCGCAGCTTCAACCAGGTCTATCGACTGAGTTTTGCGAGCGGGAAACGCGTGGTGGCCCGGCTGTGCGCCGACCGGCCCCGCGGCGCGCCCAACGGGTTGTTCGAGTCGGCCGCGCTGCGGCACTGGGCCGGGGCCGGATGCCGTGTCTCGCGCTGCCTGCCGGCGGCCAACGGTGAAGTGGCCATCCAGGTGAAGCTGCCCGAGGGCTCGCGGGCGCTGATGTTGTTCGAGCACCTGGACGGCGAGTTCACCAGCGAGGCAGGCGAGGACATCGAAGCCTTCGCGCGCGGCCTGGCCGCCCTGCACATCGCCGGCGAGAGCTACGAGGGGCCGAGCAGCGCCTACTGCCTGGACCTGGACTACCTGCTGCTGCACCCGCTCGAAGGCCTGCTGCGCGCCCCGACCATGACGGCCGAGCTGCGCCCCCAGTTCGAGGCCCTGGCGCGGCGCCTGCAGGACGACATCCTGTCGCTGGGCGAACTCAGCCGCGTGCTCTGCCACGGCGATGCGCACGGCAGCAACAACTTCGTGGTGGACGGCATCGGCGCGCAGAAGGGCCGGCGCGAGGCCGTGTTCTTCGACTTCGACGAGGCCGGCCCCGGCTACCTGGCCTACGAACTGGCGGTGTACCCGTGGAGCCTGCATCCGCACACGCCCGACGGCGTGGCGAGCGACAAGGCCAAGGCCAAGTGGCTGCACTTCATCTCGGCGTATCGCGAAGTCAGGCCCGTGGCCGACGTCGACCTGGCCGCCATTGCGCGCTTCATGTCGATCCGGCAGTTCTGGCTGCTGGGCGAGTATTCGGGGCGCATCGACGTCTGGGGTTCGCAGGCCATTCCGACGGACTACCTGCGCCGCCAGATCACCATGCTGCGCAACTGGCAGACGCTGGAGCTGCCGCTGCTGCAGAGCTAGCTAGCCAACGCGGTTGACACCGCACCAGCGCGCCATGAACACCGCGAGCACCGCGGTGACCTGCACCACGCTGTCGATCGACACCCACTCGTCGATGCCGTGGATGTTCTCGCCGCCCGAGGGGCCATAGCAGATGGCCGGCGTCTCGCCGTAGAGGTTGAAGAACTTCGCGTCGGTGGTGCCGGTGAAGGCGACCGGCAACAGCACCTTGCCGACGATGTCGAGGTGGCACTTCGACAGCGCCGTGACGATGGGGGCGTCGGCCGCCACCTCGCAGCCGTCGGCCTGGAAGCCTTCGTACACGATCTTGTAGCTCAACGCGGCATGCGCGGGGTGGGCTTCGTAGGCGGCGGCCAGCAGCGCTTCGACCTCGGCCTTGACCTTCTCCACCTTCATGTCGGGGTAGAAGCCCAGGCGCACGTCGGCGCGGCAGGCCGAGGGCACGGAAGAGGCCCATTCGCCGCCGTGGATCTTGCCCAGGTTGAAGTTCACCGGGTGGTTGTGGTGCGCGAACGAGCGGTAGCGCGCGCCCGGTGCGTTCCATTTGTCTTCGAGCTTCTTGAGCTCGCCGAACAGGTACAGCGCGAAGTCGATGGCGCCCACGCCGGTCTGCGCCACGGAGGCGTGCACCGGCTTGCCCAGCACCTCGATGGCCAGCCACAGCACGCCCAGCTGGCAGGTCATGATGCCCTCGGCCGACACCGGCTCGGTGATGACGGCCGCATCGGCGCGGTAGCCCTTCACCAGGCAGGCCAGAGCGCCGTTGCCTGTGCACTCTTCTTCGATGACCGACTGGAAGTAAACGGGGGACGCCGGTTCCAGCCCCAGCGACTTGAGCGCCTTGTAGGCCATGGTGAAGGCGATGAGGCCGGCCTTCATGTCCGACGAGCCGCGCCCGTACAGCCTGTCGCCCTCGACCTTGCCGGAGAAGGGCGGGTGCGTCCACAGCACCTCGGCGCCCGTGGGCACCACGTCGATGTGGCCGTTGAAGATCAGCGAGTTGCCCTTGAACGGCCCGCGCGGCCGGTGGATGCCCACCACGTTCGTGCGGCCCTCGTACGAGACGATCGAGGGGGAGTAGGCCGGGTGGGCGCGCAGCTTCTCCTCGTCGATCTGGAACTCGTCCACCTGCAGGCCGAGCGCGCCGAAGGCGTCGGCCATGAAGCGCTGCGCGCTCTGCTCGTGGCCCAGCAGGGAAGGGTGCGTGACCAGCTCGCTCAGCATGGTGACCGTTTCTTCGCGCAGGGCATGCGCGGCGGCGACGATGGCGGCTTCATCGGCCCGGAAGGTGGTGGCTTCTTTCATGAGGCCATTCTTTCAGCAGTGCGCGGGGCGCGCCATGAGAATGGGCCGGCAACTGTTGCGGATGCGCCGCTCTCGTGCGCGGCGCATCCGTGTTCGCATGCCGGGTCAGGCGGCCAGTGCCGCCGCCTTCGGTGCGGCCTTCGGGGCGCGCGGAACGCTCGCGTCCAGCTGTTTCGCCAGCGCGCTCCATCGCACCCGCGCCGACACCACGCTTTCTTCCTTCACATGCCCGAACCCGCGAATCTGCTCGGGCAGGCGTGCCAGCGCGAGCGCGGTGTCGAAGTCGATGCGGTCGAAACGCGCCAGCACGTCCTCGACCATCGCGCGATAGTCGGCGATCAGCTGGCGCTCCATGCGCCGCTCGGCCGTGCGGCCGAACACGTCGAGTGCGGTGCCGCGCAGCCCGCGCAACTTTGCGAGCACGCGAAACGCATTCATCATCCACGGGCCGAAGCTCGTCTTCACCGCACGGCCTTGCGCATCGCGGCGGCCCAGCACCGGCGGTGCCAGGTGAAAGCGCAGCACCGGCGTGCCTTCGAACTGCTCGCCCAGCTTTTGCATGAAGCGCTTGTCGGTGTAGAGGCGCGCGACTTCGTACTCGTCCTTGTAGGCCATGAGCTTGAAGAGGCCGGCCGCGACGGCCTTGGCAAGCAGGGTGGTGCCGCGTTCGCGCTGTTCGGCGACGCGCACGCGTTCGACCAGGTCGGCATAGCGCTGCGCATACGCGGCGTTCTGGTACGACGTGAGGAAGTCGGTGCGGTCTGCCACCAGCGCTTCGAAACTCTGCGGCCGCTGCAGCGCCACCACCTTCTGCGGCGCGGCCGCGCGCGTCACCGCCGCGAGGTCCAGCGCCGCCTTGCGGCCCCAGCGGAAGGCCGACTGGTTCGCCTTGACGGCCACGCCGTTGATCTCGATGGCCTTGTCCAGCGCCTCGGCAGAGAGAGGCACACAGCCCTTCTGAAACGCGAAGCCCAGCAGGAACAGGTTGGCCGCAATGGCGTCGCCCATGAGGCGTGTGGCGAGCTGCGTCGCGTCGATGAAATCGGCGCGGCCTTCCACCGATTCCTCGATCAGCGCGCGCACCTGCGCCGACGGAAATTCCCAGTCGGGCTGCTGCGCGAAATGGCCGGTCGGCTGCTCGAAGGTGTTGACCAGCGCATAGGTGCGCCCGGGCCGCATGCGCGCAATGGCGTCGGGTGCGCCGGCCGTGAGCATGTCGCACCCGAGAATCAGGTCGGCCTCGCCCGTGGGAATGCGCTGCGCCTTCAGCTGCGCCGCGTCGCGTGCGATGCGCACGTGCGAGGTGACGGAGCCGTTCTTCTGCGACATGCCCGTCATGTCGAGCACGCTCACGCCCTTGCCCTCCAGGTGCGCCGCCATGCCGATCAGCGCGCCGATGGTGATGACGCCCGTGCCGCCGATGCCGGTGATCAGGATGTTGTGCATGCCTTCGAGTGCTGGCTGCGGCGGTGCGGGCAACGGCGGCTCTTCGGCTGCAGCCTTGGCCGCGACCGGCGCCTGCTTGCGCGGCTTCACGCCCTCCACCGTCACGAAGCTCGGGCAGAAGCCCTTGATGCACGACTCGTCGGCGTTGCACGCGCTCTGGTCCACGCTGCGCTTCAGGCCCAGCTCGGTTTGCTTGGGCAACAGCGCGGTGCAGTTGGACTGCTCGCCGCAGTCGCCGCAGCCTTCGCACACCGCGTCGTTGATGAACACGCGCCGCGCGGCCTGCGGAAACTCGCCCTTCTTGCGGCGGCGGCGCTTCTCGGCCGCGCACACCTGGTCGTAGATGAGCACCGACACGCCCTCGAACTCGCGCAGCGTGCGCTGCACCGCGTCCATGTCGTCGCGGTGGTGCACGGTGAGCACAAAGCCGTCGCGGTCGGCGGGCAGGGGGCTGCGGTCGGCCCAGCGCGTCGGGTCTTCGGCCACCAGCGCCAGGCGCTTCACGCCCTCAGCGGCCATCTGGTGCGCGATGCGCGGCACGTTGATCGGCCCGTCGACCGGCTGGCCGCCCGTCATCGCGACCGCGTCGTTGTAGAGGATCTTGTAGGTGATGTTCACGCCCGCCGCCACCGCCGCGCGGATCGCCATCGAGCCCGAGTGGTAGTAGGTGCCGTCGCCCAGGTTCGCGAACACGTGCTTGCGCTTGGAGAACCACGCCTGCCCCAGCCACGGTGCGCCTTCGCCGCCCATGTGCGTGGTCGTCTTGTTGTGCTCGGGGTAGATGGCCGTGGCCATCACGTGGCAGCCGATGCCCGCGAGCGCCAGGCTGCCCTCGGGCACCTTGGTGGAGGTGTTGTGCGGGCAGCCCGCGCAGTACCAGGCCGGCCGCGAGGGCGTGGCCACCGCCTTGCCGAGCACCACGTCCTTCGCGTCGAGAATCGCCAGCCGCATGCGGATGCGGTCGCTGGTGTGAAAGCGCGCCACGCGTCCGGCAATGACACGTGCGATCTGGGCCACCGAGAAGTCCGCCGTAGCCGGCAGCAGCCACTGGCCGCGCGGGTGCGCGCCCCATTCGCCCTGTTCGTCGAACTTGCCGATCACGCGCGGGCGCACGTTTTCGCGCCAGTTGTACAGGTGCTCCTTGAGCTGGTACTCGACGATCTGGCGCTTCTCTTCGACCACCAGAATCTCTTCGAGCCCGTCGGCGAACTCGCGAATCGAGTCCGGCTCCAGCGGCCACGGCATCGACACCTTGAACAGGCGAATGCCGATGCGCGCAGCCTCATCGGCGTCGATGCCCAGTTCTTCCAGCGCTTCGAGCACGTCGCGGTACGACTTGCCCGAGGCCACGATGCCCAGCCGCGCCTTGGGCGAGTCGATGGTCACGCGGTTGAGCCTGTTGGCGCGCGCGTAGGCAATGGCGGCGTAGATTTTGTAGTCCTGCATCAGCGCCTCCTGCTTGCGCGCCTGCACGCCGAGCGTGTCGGTCGACAGGCGCGCGTGCACGCCGCCGGGCGGGAACACGAAGTCCGCAGGCAGGCGCATGTGCACGTCGAGCGCGCCTGCCGCGATGGAGCCCGATGACTCCACCGTGTCGGCCAGCGCCTTGAAGCCCACCGGCAAGCCGGCAAAGCGCGACATCGCGAAGCCGTGCAGCCCGAGCTCGATGTATTCCTCCACGCTCTGCGGATAGAGCATCGGGATCATCGAGGCCGCGAACAGGTGGTCGCTCTGGTTGGGCAGCGTGGAAGAAGACGCACCGTGGTCGTCGCCCGCCACCAGCAGGATGCCGCCGTTCGGCGAGGTGCCCGCGTGGCTCATGTGCTTGAACACGTCGCCGCAGCGGTCCACGCCGGGCGCCTTGCCGTACCACATGGCGAACACGCCGTCGACCGCGCTCTCGCCGGTCAGGTGCACCTGCTGCGTGCCCCACACGGCGGTGGCGGCCAGTTCCTCGTTCACGCCGGGCAAGAACTTGACGGCGTTGGCCTCCAGCTGCGGCTGGGCCTTCCATAGCGCCTCGTCGAGCCCGCCGAGCGGCGAGCCGCGGTAGCCCGAGACGAAGCCCGCGGTGTTGAGCCCCGCCTGCTGGTCGCGCCATTTCTGCACGAGCATGAGGCGCACCAGCGCCTGGATGCCGCTGAGGTAGATCCGGCCTTCGGTGGCCGTGTATTTGTCGTCCAGCGCTACGCTGGCCAGTTCGTGGGATGCCATGACTGAAAAGACTCCGGGTAGGACTCGTTGGAATGCGGGCGTGGCCCCGGTAAGGGGCCGGCTCGCTGTGTGCCGCGCCGGGGTAGACGGCGGGGCAGCAACGATTCTTCAGTGTTGCGCTCGGAAAGTGCTTCTTCTTTTTGGCAGACCGGTCGGCGTTACTGAAGATCTGTCTTCTGAAGGCGCCATTGGCCGAAAGGATTTCGGCGATGGCCGATCAGCTTGCTGGCCCGACAATGGCAACCCCGCCGACCGACCGGAACCCGACCCCACACCGATGAGACCCGACCTCGATTCGCTCGCGCTGTTCCTGCGCGCCATTGAGCACGGCAGCCTGTCGAAGGCCGCTGCCGAGAGCCACATGGTGCTGTCAGCTGCGAGCCGCCGCCTGGTCATCCTCGAGGGCCATCTTGGCGTGGCGCTGCTCAACCG
>NNBU01000118.1_pt1 | contig 14642 bp, 11 predicted proteins | sample 1173781 | NCBI WGS metagenome assembly NNBU01 (sample SAMN07173937, study PRJNA388173) | plant metagenome | biome: Plant school; feature: Soil; material: Symbiotic tissue of Blasia pusilla L.; isolation source: symbiotic tissue sample KVJ2 | host: Blasia pusilla | place: Norway: Troms, Kvaloya...
GTAATCAATCATACTTCYTGCCTCCTGCCTCCTGCCTTCTGCCTCCTGCCTCCTGCCTCCTGCCTCCTGCTATTATCAAAGGACAAAATTACTACTAATGACTGCTGAAAGCTAATAGTAGAATAAGGTACAGAAAGCTGCATGGAAGGGAGGATGGGAAATTGGATGAGATGAGGGCGGCGCTAGAGTTAGCGACCGAAGAAGAATTGCAAGACTTAACGGCAATTCTATTTAGTCGTAAGTTCAATCCCCTAGATTATGTACACACACCCGAACCCATCGAAGTACAAAGCCAAGACCGCAAAGCTTGGTTAGATGCACTAGAGGGTCGCTTTCGCTTTTTGGCAGCAGATGGGATGACGGTATTACGGGGACGCACAGGCCAGGTAACTTACCGACAAGCCTTAGTTCAAGTATGTAAGTATCTAAAAATTCCCTATTCTAATCAGCTGGCAACCATTGATTTAGAAGCAGAAGTATTTTTGCATCTGCTGGGACAGGTGTGGAAAAAATTGCCTGAACAGGAAAAGCAAAAATTGACTGTAAGAGTACAGCGTCAGTTGCTCAAATCAGAAGTAAAACAATCGCTACCACTTTTATTGCAACGTGACCCCTTGGGTTTACTTTTCAAAGGTGGTAGTGCGATCGCGGTTACTTCACTTCTCCAGCCAATTGTACTTAAGCAAATTGCCCGTCAATTTGCCATCCACTTTGCTACTTATGAAGTAGCAAAACAAGCGGCAATTACAGGCTCAGAAGCAGCTGCAAAGCAATTTCAAAGCTATGTAACTATGCAAATGGCGCAACGGGGTATGACTGTGAGTGCAGCTCGTTATGGGGCAGCCCGCACTATGTTTGCCGTGATTGGGCCGATGATGTGGACTTGGTTTGTTGCGGATTTAGGGTGGAGAGCGATCGCCACTAACTATGGTCGGATCATTCCTACCATCTTTGCCTTAGCTCAAATTCGCCTCACTCGTGAGGAATGTTGGGAGCCAGCTTGAACAAAGTTTTTGACTATTTCAAGTCTCGTTGGCAATCTTCTTGGAACTACTCTTTATGGGCACTATTAATCTTCCCATTGAGTCCTTTAGTGGGGGCTGTGACTGTAGGTTTTGTCTCATTAATAACTTGGTTGAAACAATCCCGCAAAATTAGTCGCCGCCCCCTCAACTGGGGATTTGCCCTTTTGAGTGTGTTGCTGATCGTAAGTGCTGGATTTGCCCGAGACAAGACGGCAGCTTTCCTCGGCTTATTTAATTTATTACCATTCTTTTTACTTTTCGTTGCCCATAGCGCACTGATTCAAACATTTACCCAATTGCGGCAAATGGCTTGGGCGTTGGTGATCGGTTCCATGCCAGTGGTAATTCTCGGCTTGGGACAGTTATTTTTGGGGTGGAGTTTTAAGTTCCAGTTTGTCTGGGTAGTGTTGAGTTGGACGATCGCACCAGGAGGAAATCCGCCAGGTCGTATAGCTTCACTATTTTTGCACGCTAACACCTTCGCAGCTTATCTAGCAATAGTTTTCATCCTTGGTCTAGGGTTGTGGCTAGAACAATGGCGATTGGGTATTGGGTCTTGGATATTGGGTATTAGTAAGACTTCAGTCCCTAGTCCCCATTCCCCAGTCCCCTTTCTCTTCCTAACGGTGGCGGTGATGACAAATTTCATTGCCTTGATTTTCACCAACTCGCGTAATGGGTGGGCGATCGCTATTTTTGCCTGTTTAGCTTATGCACTTTACCAAGGTTGGCGTATTCTTGTGGGTGGTGTTGCTGCGATCGTTTCTACTGTGCTTTTGGCAGCTTTTGCTCCCTCGCCAGTCGCCCAAATTTTTCGTCGGATAATTCCTGCATTCTTTTGGGCAAGATTAAATGACGATATGTATCCAGATAGACCAGTTGCTTTAATGCGAAAAACTCAATGGAAGTTTGCCTGGTCTTTAGCTCAGGAACATCCTTGGACTGGTTGGGGGTTACGCAGTTTTAGCACGCTCTACAAAGCGCAGATGCACACTCCATTGGGTCATCCCCATAACTTGTTTTTGATGTTATCTGCTGAAACTGGTTTTCCTAGTACTTTTTTGTTTTGTGGCTTACTCGCTTGGATTTTGATTACAAGTGTGGAATTATTACGAAAGTCTAAATATATAAATACAGAAGATAGATTGATATTTTTCAGTTATCTTCTGGCCTTTATTGGTTGGGTTTTATTGAATACAGTAGATGTAACCCTATTCGATTTTCGTTTGAATGCGCTTTCATGGTTAATTTTGGCTGCCATTTGTGGAGTAGTACATCGTCATAAGCAACAATACAGACTTGAATCTCATCCAAATTAGTTAGGCGTGGATAATAGCTATTAGTTACTTTTCAGTGTATGCACTGGGGACACTTTGAGTTTTAAGTTAATAAGATTACTATGTGAGTGTGACTAACACTTAATTAGTCACACTCGATGTTGCTGATTGTTGGGAAGGTGTAAGGACAACCCTTTAGGGTTTTCTTGCATGACGGGCATCTCTTGTAGATGCCCTTTTGTATGTTTGTTATTTTTCTTCAGTTAAGCACAACTAAAAACCTGGTTGCAGACATCTAAAAATTCTCATATCATCTCTGATGAGCCAATACTATTTTAAAAAAACTGGGGAGGCTGGGGAAATCGCTTAACCATTTCCCCAGCTTTATTCGCTACAACCTAACAAAATCACATTACTCCCTAACTAAATGATGATGTATTTTTTAGCTATGGCTCTAAGCCTTGGCTGCGTTTTTCTTGGATAATTTGTTGTAGCTCATCTACTGAATTAAGACGCTTGCCATTAGACTGAACGTGTAATGCTAGAGCGTAAATTACTTCGGTATCGCCACGATTTTGTAAGATATAATCTCGCAATTCCTTGCGTGTCATTTCTCTAAAGTTAGGCTTATTCATAATCAACCTCTCCTTCTAGATTAATTACTACAAAGGTCTAATACCAATTCTTTCTGAAACTGCACAAAATTAGGCTTGGTTATACAACTTGCTCTGAGTAAGTTGTTATATCTATGCAACCTCACAGGTAATAGGTGTAAGCTCTCGGTAAAATGGGTGTGTCGGTAACGAAAAAAAAGACGCATCCATAACCAACCTTATGCTCACAACAGCTAACTTTCTTCAGTACACCCAATGGTCAGGTATAGCTACCTTGGTATTTGCTGCCTTAACAGTTTTGGCTTTTATTCTCAAATGGGGCATCCGCTTTCGCCTGGTGGGTACGACTGGCTTTATGCTGGTGCTGACTAGTGGTTTATTTGGACTCTCAATAGTCCCCTTGAGTCGGACTGTGATTCCTGGAGCAGCCCGGTATACTTTAGTTTATGATAATGGCTCAACACAAGCGGTGATTGCTACATCACCCCAAATTTCTCCCACAGAATTAGAAGCAACTTTACGTCAAGCAGCGAGTAATCTCTTTTCTTATGGTCGCTCAGGGAGACGGGAAGATGATAACTTAACAGTCCGCGCCCGTACCATCATCCATCGGGAATCAGGGATTTCTGTACCAGTTTACTTGGGTGAAGCCAAGCGATCGCTCGTTTCTCGTCAAAATTCCCCAGTCTCAGTGGAAATTTACACAGACAATTTCGCCCAATTGCCAAAACCCACCGCTTAAGAAGCAGAGGGGCCGGGAGCAGGCGAAGTAGGGGGAGATGAGGGGGACAAGGGGGACAAAGGAGAATTATTGAACAAGTTTCTTCCTTCTCTTTTCCCAATGCCCAACCCTCAATCCCAGAGAACAAAAATAATTTACCTGTTATCAGAATGACATAATTTATTTTGTATTTACCGATACATTAATAGTTATTCTTAGATTAAGATATTCACACTTTCGTGATTCTACTGTGGAAAAAGATCAATCAGCGTGCAGGTAATGAGTACTGACAGTTGTGATTTGTCAGTTGTGATCCTAATTACCACTGTTGACATTTTTGCAAGTCTTTGCAGCAAATGGACTACTGTGGGAGTGTACATCTATCAATACACCCTTACGCACCTATCCATAGCTGGAATGACCATCGACAAATTATTCAGTTCTCAATCACTTTTCTTGAGAATCTGAGAGTGGTAATGTGAATTAATCATACGGTTATTCAAAACTTTGATAGTTCGGAATTTCAGGCTAATGGACATCACAGATTCAAGTAACGTCGTTAAATTGCTTAACCAGTTGGCAATTAGATCGGTTAAAACCTAGTTGAGTTGGATGCAAGTTTGTAGCCATCTGGCAACAAGTATCCCTGGTTGCAAGTCTATTAGATTAAGAAATATCAAGGTTTTGCGAACTAGATTATATGTCTAATCAACTTTCTACTCAACCTTCTTTGTCTACTCAAACCTCTAGTTCATTATTCACACTCACAGTTTCCCCAGCAAAAGTAATCCGTGGTTCTGGTGTATTGCAAGCAGCCGCAGTAGAGATCGCCTCTTTGGGAAGTCGTCCCTTAATTGTGGCAGGCGAGTCTACTCTTACGATTAGCCAACAAAATTTGCAACCAGTTTTAGAAAAGCAACAGTTACATACTGTCCAAGCTTCTTATGGTGCAGATTGCTGTGAGGCTAGCCTGAAATCTTTACAGAAGAAGGCAAAAGAACATAAAGCTGATGTAATTATCGGTGTTGGTGGCGGCAAAGCCTTAGATACAGCAAAATTACTCGCGCAGCAGTTACAGTTGCCAGTGGTGACAATTCCGACTTCAGGGGCTACCTGTGCAGCTTGGAGTGCCCTGTCGAATGTTTATTCGGAACACGGGGCGTTTTTGTATGATGTGGGGCTGTCTCGTTGTCCCGATTTATTGATACTCGATTATGACTTGATTAAAACTGCACCACAACGGACTTTAGTAGCTGGAATTGGTGATGCGATCGCTAAGTGGTACGAAGCCTCAGTTAGCAGTGGGCATTTGCAAGACACTTTAATTATTGCTGCGGTGCAACAAGCACGGGTTTTGCGAGATATCTTGTTGCAAAAGTCAGCCACCGCCCTGAAAGAACCAGGTAGTGAGGTTTGGCGAGAAGTGGTAGACGCGACTGTGTTACTCGCTGGGGTAGTTGGGGGACTTGGAGGGGCGCAGTGTCGCACAGTTGCAGCCCATGCCGTGCATAATGGGTTAACTCATATTTCAGGGCATGGCAGTATTCATGGCGAAAAAGTTGCTTTTGGGATTTTGGTGCAACTGCGTTTAGAAGAAATGCTACAAGGCAATCAACTAGCAGCATCGGCCCGGCAACAGTTGTTAAAGTTCTACACAGAAATTGGACTACCCCAAAAATTAGGTGATTTGGGATTGGGCAATATTACATTAGGCGAGTTGCAAACAGCTGCTGAAATTGCTCTAGTTCCTAATTCTGACATCCATCGACTACCTTTTAAAGTCGCGCCAGAACAGTTGATGGCAGCAATGGTTTCCACAACTGCACCTATAGATAGTAATAGTAGAGATACTACAAATCGAGTTTCGCTCAAGGGAATCAGTGACGAGGTTGAGGAATGAGTTTAAATTGGATTGTCCCAGCAGAACGCATACAAAAACTGCCACCTTATGTATTTGCCCGTTTAGATGAACTAAAAGCTAAAGCACGGGAACAAGGGTTAGATTTAATTGATTTGGGTATGGGAAACCCCGACGGTGCAACACCAGCACCAGTTGTAGAAGCGGCGATCGCAGCCTTGAAAGATCCCGCCAATCACGGTTATCCGCCCTTTGAAGGCACTGCTAGTTTCCGCCGCGCGATCACTAACTGGTATCATCGCCGTTATGGTGTGGTTCTCGATCCTGATAGCGAAGCTTTGCCATTGCTGGGTTCTAAAGAAGGATTAACCCATTTAGCGATCGCCTACGTTAACCCTGGCGATTTAGTTTTGGTTCCTTCACCCGCTTATCCCGCCCATTTTCGCGGCCCAGCGATCGCTGGCGGCAAAATCCACAGTTTGATTCTTAAACCAGAGAATGACTGGTTAATCGATTTAGCTGCGATTCCTGACGAAGTTGCAAGACAAGCCAAAATTCTCTATTTCAACTATCCCAGCAATCCCACTGCTGCCACAGCCCCCCGCGAATTCTTTGAAGAAATTGTCGCCTTCGCCCGCAAATATGAAATTTTGCTGGTGCATGATTTATGTTATGCCGAGTTAGCTTTTGATGGTTATCAACCCACTAGCTTGCTAGAAATTCCCGGTGCGAAAGATATTGGTGTAGAATTTCACACCTTATCTAAAACCTACAATATGGCTGGTTGGCGCGTTGGTTTTGTGGTGGGGAACCGCCATGTAATTCAAGGTTTGCGAACGCTGAAAACTAACTTAGATTACGGCATTTTTTCTGCCTTGCAAAAAGCAGCCGAAACCGCTTTGCAACTGCCAGATGTGTATTTGCACGAAGTACAACAACGCTACCGTACCCGCCGCGATTTCCTCATTGACGGGTTAGGAGAGTTGGGTTGGGATATTCCCAAAACCAAGGCGACTATGTATCTTTGGGTGAAGTGTCCTGTGGGTATGGGTTCCACAGATTTTGCCTTGAATGTGTTGCAGCAAACAGGCGTTGTTCTGACTCCAGGTAATGCCTTTGGGGTTGCGGGCGAAGGTTATGTAAGGATTAGTTTGATTGCAGACTGCGATCGCTTGGGTGAAGTTTTACATCGCTTCAAGCAAGCCGGCATCCGCTATCAACCTGAAAGTGTAGTTTCTACATCAGGAGCGATCGCCGATCTCGTTAGTTGATTAGAGGAAGAATTTCCTCCGTAAATACCTCTCTCACATATTCCATTACAATAGGTGACTGGGTATAGCCACCAACCTCTGTCTCAATTAAAGAACGCCTAATCAAGCTTTCTACAGCATCAAACAGTTTTGCTTTAGATACAGTAGGCACAATTTTGGTGTGTAAGTAATTAATAGTAGTAAATTGCTGATTGATTTGTAACCAGTACATTACCTGCTGTTCCAAAGCCGAAAGGCGATGGAATTGCCGATCAAGTAACTTACTGTAGATGATTTTATAACAGTGTAATTTGCTATAGCGGTTATCGTTGACCTGAGGTACACCCGTAGGGGCACGGCATGCCGTGCCCCTACACCAAGCGATTTAACGTTGTACCGCATCTGAATGGGAACCGCTATAAGGGAGGAAGATAGAAGTATTAAATCCTCCCTAATCCTTTTGACAAAATAGGGTAATTAAGCCCCTTTTTCATAAGTTCATAATCAACTCCCTGTCCTCATCACTTATCTATTAAAATTAACTTTGTGCTGACAACCAGGTTACTAAATCATCTAAATTAGAGAAATCTAACTGGTCATCCACCAACGCCTCCAACTGGGGAATCGATAAACTGGTAATTCTCTGCTCTAAATCAGGAGCAATTTCCCCAAAGCGTCGCCTGAGTAAGCGAAGTAGCAATGTAACCTCTCCTTCTTGCAACCCTTCTTGTCGCCATTCTTCCCGTTGCTTAAGATAAGCTGGTGATAAGTTCATAATCAACTCCCTATCCTCATCACTTACATTATCTTTCACCTCTATATTTTTGCGCCAAGAAGCTAAAATCTCTAGCAGTTGATCCCATTTAGAACTTCCTTCTGACAGTTGAACCAACTCTTCTACCGCCTGTTTTTGTGTCTTTCCCTTCCCCAACACCCTTAACCATAGGGTATCTTCAATAACAGGTAACTGATTAATAGCTACAATCGCTCCTTTCAACAATTCTGGCAGAAAATAAACCCCCTCAACCCAATTCTCTGACTCTTGAATTTTCGCCCCAAATCCGTTCAGCATTCTCGGAGAACAAGAAGGAGTTAAAATCCATAAACATGGCAATTCTCCCTCTGAGAAAGACCGTTTTTCCCGTTTCGCTTGTCGTAATAAATCTCCATGAACCGTATATAACTTTAATAAACAACTCCTAATTTCCACTTCACCGGGAGCATTACGGAACGGTTCAAATAGACAACTAGTAGCAGCCATTTTCGCCAATAAACCTAATTCTGATGCATTAGATGGGGATGCATTGGGGACAAACCAAACATCTATCTCACGAACTTCGCTTTTAACATCTTTGCTGGTTTCTACTTTACCTAAAGAGGTTAACAACTCCTCTAGATATTCCTTGGCAAATTGGTCATGGGGTTGTCGAGTCATGAGATTATGAATGCCAGCATTGTTATTAGGCTGAAGTTTTATTGATGAGTACGATCGCACAAGTACTATAATGACATCCGTTGTTACTGACTCATCAGTTCACATTTATAAATGGTTAAATTTCCCCGATTTATTAAGAAGTTGGGGATCTAACGCAGATTGCTACAACTATAAATTAGGTTAGCGATCGCTCGAACTAATTTAGCTGGTTCCACTGGCTTGGTGATATGCTTCCCAAATCCGGCGGCAATTATCTGGTGATAATCAGCCTCGCTAGCATAAGCGGTGATGGCGATCGCTGGAATTTTTCCTCCAAGTTCTGGTAGCATGGCTCTAATTTGACGCATCAACATATAGCCGTCTACTTCCGGCATTCCAATGTCGCTTAACAGCAGATTTGGCTGGAACTGAGGCATAACTTGTAGTGCTTCCATCGCAGATGCCGTCTGGATTACTACCGCGCCAGACTGCTCTAAAATGAAAGCAATTAGCTCTCGCGTATCACGCTCATCATCCACCAGCAGAACTTTCACTCCATTTAAATCAGGCGAATCATCAGGTTGATAGACAATCTGGTTGCTATCTGGATGAATCTTCATCATCGGTAGCATGACTGTAAAGGTTGCTCCCTGTTCTTCACCCAAACTTTCTGCCTGAACTGTGCCGCCGTGTAGCTCGACAATGTGACGAACAATAGCTAATCCTAAGCCCAATCCCCCGAATTTTCTGGTAGTTGCGCCATCAGCTTGTCGGAAGTAGTCAAAGACGAATGGTAAAAAATCAGGGCTAATTCCCTTACCTGTATCACGCACTCGCAGTTGAGCCTGAGAACCAACAGACTCTAAGCTGATTTCTACCTCTCCACCTTGGGGTGTAAACTTAATCGCATTGGAAAGTAGATTCCAGATAACTTGCTGCAAGCGGCCAGAATCACCTTTTACTACAAATTTGGAGTTTTGCCTTTGGTGTACTTCCAGCGCCACTTGAATTTGGGATTTTAGATTGTCAGGTTGCTTGTTCAAATCGATAGATTCTAAATTTCTGTGAGAATTTTCTAATCCAAAATCTAAAATCCTAAATCGCAAATTGATAGATTTAGCTTCAGCAGCTAAACGCACAGTTTCTATGGCTGCGGCGATCGCAGTTTCCAAATTTACAGGAGTAATATTTAGGCTAAGTTTACCTTGCAATATGCGAGAGACATCCAGCAAATCTTCAATTAATTGGGTTTGAAGCTTGGCATTGCGCTCAATGGTTTCGAGAGCGCGAGTAGTAGTTGCTTCATCATACTTTTTAGTTTGCAGTAACTTCGACCATCCCAAAATAGGGTTTAGCGGCGTGCGAAGTTCGTGGGAAAGAACCGCCAAAAATTCATCTTTGATCCGGTTAGCTTGGATTAATTCTTCTTTGCGTCGCTGTAACGAAGCTATTAACTGAGCGCGTTCCAGAGCAACCGCCACCTGATCGGAGGTTGCTTGTAATAGAGCAATTTCCCCAGAAGTGAAATGGGTACGGGTGCGACTGGCAAAGGAGAGGACACCCAGCAGCTTTCCTTGAGCAATTAATGGTTGACCTGCATAAGCTGTGATTTCCAAAGCACGAAGGATGTGGGCATTTGGATGGGTCGAGTGCAACGCATCGTTGATGACAATTTGACGGCGTTCTTGTGCCACCATTCCACATATCCCTTCATGAAATTCCAGGTATTCAATTGCTTGAAATACTTCATCAGTGATGCCGTTCCAAGCTACTAACCGAAGTTTTTGCTTATTTTCGTGCGTCTCAATTAGATAATTAAAGTAAAAGTGCAAATCCATTTGCGCCGAGAGCTTACTGAACAAGCTGTTCATTAAATCCAAGGGGCGCTCGGTTGAAAGCAAATCACTGGTTGTTTCCGAGAGCAGTTTGAGTCTTTCACTGCGCTCTTGTAAGGCTTGTTCTGCAAGCTGACGTTCCCGAAGGGCGCGTTCGCGTTCGGTGATGTCAATTGCCACCCCTCCTACCAGACGTTGTCCAGAGGCATCGGCAATAGGAAACTTATATACCAAAAATTCCCCCAGTGTGCCATCTGTGCGTGAGACAGATTCGATGGTTTCAACAACCTGATTCGTCTGGGCCACCATTCTAATGGTATCCAGGAGCGGTTGAGCGATTTGGGCTGGGTAGAGGTCAAAAATGTTTTTATGAATTGCGTTGTTTTTTGCTAAATCGAATACGCTCCGATAAGTTGGACTGAGATAAACTACACGCCCCTCTGCATTGGTAATCCATGCGGCGGCGGGGATATTGTCCATAAAAGCTTGAAATTGTTCTTGACTCTGACTCAGCGCTTTTTTAGCTTGTTTGAGATCGCTAATATCCAGAATGAATGCGACTGATTTCTGTCGAGATTCTCCTAACAAGGAGTAGCCAACTACAACTGGCACACTGGAACCATCTTTGCGAATACATTCCTTCTCATAAGGAGTACAGGTTCCCTTGGCTGTTGCTTCGGCAATAGCCAGTTCATCTAAATATCGGTATTCAGATGGTGTGATATCAGCCCAGCATAATCTACCTGCTTGGATATCCTCCTGGGTATAGCCCACAATTCGCAAAAACTCGTCATTGGCTTCAGTGATGTTACCATTCACATCGCCAAAGAGAATGCCAACTACATTCGCTTTGACAAAACTTCTGAGCCGTTCCTCACTTGCTTGGACTGCTTTCTCTGCTTGCTTACGTTCGCTGATATCTGTAGTGCTGCCAACTAAACGTAGTGGATTGCCATCAGCATCTCGCTGCACTACTATCCCCTGATCCAGTAAATAAATATAATGATTGTCCTGGTTGCGAATGCGATACTCGGCAGTATAGCGATCGCTATTTGCCAAAGCAACTACCGCCTCTTCTTGTACACGCTGCAAATCTTCTGGATGGACAAGCTCACACCACCAACTACCAGTTGGTTGAGCTTCTGCGAGAGAATAGCCCAAAATTCGGGTTAATCCCTCGGTTCTTTCAACGGTATCCTGTTCTATATTCCAGTCATAAATAAGACAGTTGACCGCAGAAGCTGCTAACTCAAACCGCTCGTTAGCTAACCTTAGACGTTCTTCTTTCTCTCGCAAGCTTTGTTCTACTTGTTTGCGTTCGCTGATGTCACGGAAGAAAATGTCAAGGCCATCTTCACAAGGGTAGGCATGAATTTCTAGCCACAAGTCATACTTGGGGGGTAAGTAGTAGTGATGCTCGAAGTAGACGGGAATTTGCTCTACCATCGCCCGTCGGTACTGGTGCTCTACATTCGTACCTAAAGATATGGGCCACTCCTCCCAGTGCGACTTACCAATCACCTCTGTTCGGGGTTTACCGTTGATTCGCTCTGCCTCGGCATTTTGGTAGATGATTCGCCAGTCTCGGTCTAAAGTAACAAATGCATCACTCATGTTTTCTAGAGTCCGTATTACCCGCTCATTAGCTTGCTGTAATGCCGCTTCTGCTTGTTTGCGTTCGCTCAAATTAACAACAAAGCCAATGACCTTTTCTTGAGTGTCTTCCAGGACAACAGAACCTAGCAGAACAGGAATGCGATCGCCATTTTTACAAATGTATTCTTTCTCAAAGGGCTTACATACTCCAGTAGTTTTCAGTTCTTCCACTGAACGCTCACTTAAAAGCAGATATTCAGGTGGAGTAATTTCGCGCCAGTTCATTTGGTTAGTGGAAAAATCTTCTCGCTCATAGCCGACCATCTTCAGAAAAGCATCATTAGCTTCCATGATGGAGCCGTTCTTCATATCAGTGACGATCACCCCAATGATGTTGGATTCTGCCAGTCGGCTAAACCGCATTTCGCTATTTTGCAACAATTTCAGGCTTGTCTCAGCCTTGCGTCTAGCAGTTTGCAACTCTGAAGAGAGGGCAGTAATTAAGAAAGATACTAGTGAGAAGGTGGTTAATCGGATTAAGACATTTAGGCTGAGAAAATCGAACGAGTAGACTGGCTCGATCAAAAAATATAGCGCAGTTGTCACAGAAAGAGCGATCGCCAACACACCAAGTCCCATGCCGCCATACCAGGCGCTGACTGCCACAGCAGCATAAAATAATGTAAATACGCTCGGATCAAAAATTGGCAGCAATAGTTTTGTCAGCAACAGCGCTGCTACGACTGCCAGAATCATCACACCATAAGCTATGAACCGATAACGCATCATCAAAATTTTTTCGGGTACTTTCACGATCATCTTAAGAGTCCTCCCGTTGCTCCGATTTTGGGAGATACTCGATTACTAGTCTTTTGCCTGGTTCGCCCATATCCTGTAATACTTCTTCAATTAGCTTCAGTGCCATCTGAGAAGGCACTGTAGATCCGTTTTCCCAGCGATTGATTGTTCGCAGGGAAACTCCCAACTTGGCTGCAAACTTTTCTTGAGAGAGATCGAGTTGCTGCCGAAGTTCACGGATTAAATCTGAAATTTTTAGTGGCTTTCCTAGTTCCATGTAGGAAGAATAAGACAGGTGTCTCGCCATTTGTCTCCAGCTTGAGGAAGAATTTGAACAATCATCAGTTGTTATTAATTCCATCTTTTGGCGAAACATTAATATTGAGTTATCAGTGTTTACTGATTACTGTTGACTGGAGAAGGTAGATATAAAATAAACATTAAATTTTATCTAATATGTGATGCAACAATAGTACTATCTAAGGCGATTTAATGATTTTCAGCCATCACGCACCGCCAAAAATTTATGGGTGGTGCGTTACATCGTCATTATTCATATACAACTTAATCGTTTATATTCTATAGATAACGTCGTGTGCAACTTTTACTCAAACCTAACCCCAACCTCTTTGCATTAGAAGGAAGGGTAAAAATACGCCTCTACGTTAAATAGAAATTTTCACAATTCAGATAATGTTGCTATACATAACTTTTATTTAATAGTTTACATTGATAACTTTTTCCAAATCATCGTTAATTTTGGCAACAAAATATCTAATATGTTTCAAGACTGTAATTAATTTTACTTCTATGGTAAGATGCCAATGGCAAAACTATATAGCTATGATTCACTTTTAATCAAATTTTTGCCTGATATTTAACTGTTTTGATTAATCAACACTCTGAAAACCTCCTAAACACCCAACTGGAAAATTTACCAGGTGAAGGTTATGTATTTAGCTGGTTTGATTGGTTTTGCCTTTGGTATCCTCCAGGCTGGCTAATTTTATTCAACCGCCATTGGCAGCATTATCACGCCGATCCAGATGGTTGGAATTGGTTAGAATATGGATTATTTTTAATTCCTGGTGGATTTTATCTGGCGTTGCTGAGTCGCTGGTTGCGTTTGGGCTTTCGTTCACCGCGAAAAGAAGTTGGTGAATTTGATCCAAAATATCAACAGGCTTTTCGCTCAGAAGTTCTCCGCCCCATCGTTAAATACTATTTTCGGGGTGAATTGCAACAAGTCGAAAACTTGCCGCTAAAAGGGCCATTGATTGTGGCAATGAATCACGCAGGGATGTGTTTTCCTTGGGACTTTTTGACCTTGGGTTACTTATTAAGTGAAGCCAGAGGATGGGTGGTACAACCGATAGCAAGTCCGGCATTATTTGAGCATCCTTGGGTGATTTGGTGGCTACCACCTAAATGGTCGCAGGTTTTGGGTGGTGTGCAAGCCGAATTAGATAATTTTGAGGCTGCGATGGCTCAAGGTAAAATTATCTTATATGCACCCGAAGGTATCCGCGGCCCTCTGAAAGGTTGGAGAAGACGCTATCAACTAGAAAAGTTTGATGTCAGCTTTATTCAGTTGAGCGATCGCTATCATATTCCTATTCTTCCAGTAGTTTGCATCGGTAGTGAATCTCTGCATCCTTGGGCTGTTAATATCACTAAATTACAACGACTAGTCAAATTACCATTCTTGCCTATCTCGCCTTTAATGTTGGTCTTACTTCTGTTTCCCTCAATGGGAATTTGGGCGATGAGAACTCGTTTGCGTTGTGTTATTCAGCTTTTAGAATCGGCAGTATTAGACACCCACTCAAAGAAAGACCGTGCAGCAGCTTATCAACAGGCGCAAAAATTACGAGAAAAACTGCAACTTCAAATTAATCAGTTTTTGGGTAAGTCTTAATACTACAAGCTGAATTTTGTTGATTATAGAAGGTTTACGATGTGGTTCAATTAATGAAAACTGCTGTAAGTTTGTAGTGCATTTATGGAACCTGTGACACTGACGGCTGTTGTGAGTGCGATCGCTACTATACTTTCAATACGGTTCGGATAAGGGTTTGTGATGACACGCCTTAAATCAAGACGCGATAAATCGCCGTCTCTACAAGAATCAGTCCTTTGTAGAGACGGCGATTTATCGCGTCTTGATTTAAGGCGTGTCATCACAAACCCTTATCCGAACCGTATTGAAAGTATAGTAGCGATCGCACTCACAACAGCCGTCAGTGTCACAGGT
>NNBU01000982.1_pt1 | contig 14626 bp, 11 predicted proteins | sample 1173781 | NCBI WGS metagenome assembly NNBU01 (sample SAMN07173937, study PRJNA388173) | plant metagenome | biome: Plant school; feature: Soil; material: Symbiotic tissue of Blasia pusilla L.; isolation source: symbiotic tissue sample KVJ2 | host: Blasia pusilla | place: Norway: Troms, Kvaloya...
CGCCGTGTTCCTGCCGCTGGCGCATTACGTGCCTGAAGACGCCTTCAACTCGTGGGGCTGGCGCATTCCGTTCCTGCTGAGCTTCCTGGTGATCGTGGCCGGCTACATCATCCGCCGCGAGGTCGACGAAACACCGGCCTTCGCCGAGGTCGACAAGAAGGGCGAAGTGGCCAAGTCGCCCATCGTGCAGGCCTTCACCGACAGCTGGGCCGACATGCTGCGCGTGGTGTGCATGGCGCTGATGAACGTGATTCCGGTGGTGGCCACCGTGTTCGGTGCCGCATATGCGGTGCAGGCCGCCTACGGCATCGGCTTCCAGAAAGACGTGTACCTGTGGATCCCGGTGCTGGGCAACATCCTCGCGGTGCTGGTGATTCCGTTCGTGGGCAACCTGTCGGACCGCATCGGCCGCAAGCCCCCGATCATCGTCGGCGCGCTGGCCTCGGGGCTGCTGTCGTTCGTGTACCTGTATGCCATCAGCATCAGGAACGTGCCGCTTGCGATCTGCATGTCGCTCCTGATGTGGGGCATCGTGTACCAGGGCTACAACGCGACCTTCCCGAGCTTCTATCCGGAGCTGTTCCGCACCCGCAACCGCGTCTCGGCCATGGCCATCTCGCAGAACATCGGCACCACGTTCACCGCGCTCCTGCCCGCGCTGTTCGCCGCCGTGGCGCCTCCGGGCTCGACCAACGTGTGGCTCACCGTGGGCGCCATCACCTTCGCGGTGACCATTCTTGCGGCGCTGGCGGCGATGAGTGCGCGCGAAACGTACCGCATCCACATGAAGGACCTGGGCAACCCCGACGCCGTGCCGGTGGACAAGCAGGAATACGACCGCCTGCGCGAGCAGACGCTGTCGGACGCCCGCATGGCCAAGGCCACGGCCCGCGCCTGAGCGAAAACCTTTCGCGCACCAAGGGTTGTGGCGCCGTGAAGAATGGCGCCATGACTTCCCACCTCAAGATCGATTTCGTCTCCGATGTGTCCTGCCCCTGGTGCGCCGTGGGCCTGAGTTCCCTCGAAGCGGCCATCCGGCGGGTGGCGCCCGACGTCACCGCGGAGCTGCACTTCCAGCCCTTCGAGCTGAACCCGCAGATGCCGCCCGAAGGCCAGGACACCTTCGAGCACCTGAACGAAAAGTACGGCTCCACGCGCGAGCAGCAGGCGCAGTCGCGCGAAATGATCCGCCAGCGCGGCGCGGCCGTCGGCTTCGAGTTCAGCCCCGAAGGCCGCCCGCGTGTGTACAACACCTTCAACGCCCACCGCCTGCTGCACTGGGCCGAGCTGGAAAGCCCGGCCAAGCAGGCGACGCTGAAGAAGCTGCTGCTCAAGGCCTACTTCACCGACAGCCAGAACCCCTCCGACCCCGAGGTGCTGGTGCGCGCGGCAACCGAAGCGGGGCTCGACGCGGCGCGTGCGCGCGAGATATTGAACAGCGACGAGTTCGCGCAGGAAACCCGCGAGCGCGAGCGCATGTACACCGACGCGGGCATCCACTCGGTGCCCGCGATCATCATCAACGACCAGCACCTCATCTCCGGCGGGCAGCCCGTCGAAGTGTTCGAGCGCGCGCTGCGGCAGATTGCCGGGGCTGCACCGGCGAGCCTGTCCGTGGCCTGACTTCGGGGCGCCGCGGCGTCATCTTTGCGCAGCGTTACGAAGGTAAAGAGCGTCAACGCGGCGCGGGTTTCAGCGGTTGAGGAGGCATCCTTGAATTTGCTGTCACCCTCAGGAGCCCCGAAGATGTTGATGAAGAAGAAAAGCCTCATGGCCGCCTCGGCCGTCGCCCTTGCCCTCATGGCGGCGGTCTCGCTGCCCGCGCAAGCCGACGAATACGGCAAGCATCCGTTCTACCTGCACGCCTTGTCAGACCTGCGCACCGCTGCGTGGCAGGTGGAGCACCGCCGCCCCGAAGACGGGCAGGTCTCGCGCGACGAACAGGTGGTGGTCGACGAAATCCATGCCGCCATCGGCGATCTGCAGCACGCCGCATGGCTCGACGGCAAGCCCGTGCAATGGCGCGAGCCCACCGATGCATGGCTGCCGCGCGAAGGCCGCCTGCACGTGGCGGCCGACCTGCTGCGCAAGGTGCGCTCCGACGTGGCGCGCGAAGAAGACGACCCGCGCTCGCGGCCGTTCCAGCAACGCGGCCTGGCGCACGTCGACCTGGCGCTCGCCACCGCGCAGCACGCCATCGGCGACGTCCGCCACCACGACATGCGCAGGGAGTGAGGGCGGTGCCCGTCACTGCTTCGCGCTTCTCCATGCGCAGCGCGTCGATGGCGCTTGGCGCGTGTGCGCTCGCCCTGCTCGCGGCCTGCGCGAGCGCACCGGGCGACCGGCGGCCGCTGGTGTCGGTGTCGCTGCCCTCGGCGCCCGTGAACGAAGCCACGCGCCTGCGCTGGCTCGACCGCGTGAGCTGGGGCGCCAACGCCAGCAGCGACGCGCAGCTTGCGCAGCGCGGGCTGTCGTTGTGGATGCGTGACCAACTCAACCCGCGCCCCGCGCCGCTGCCGGCTGCCGCGCAGGCGCAGATCGACGCCATGGCCATTTCGCGCACGCCGCTCGACCAGCTCGTGACCGAGCTCGACGCGCAGCGCAAGGCCGCCGATGCGCTACCCGATGAAGACCAGAAGAAGGCCGCGCGGCAGGCCTACCAGCAGCAGCTCAACAACCTCGCACGCGAGGCGCAGACGCGCTTCGTGCTGCGCGCCCTGTATTCGCCCAACCAGCTGCAGGAGCAGATGACGTGGTTCTGGATGAACCACTTCAACGTCAACCTGCGCAAGGACAACATCCGCGCGATGGTGGGCGACTACGAAGAGAACGCCATTCGCCCGCACGCGCTCGGCAGGTTCCGCGACCTGCTCGGCGCCACGCTGCATCACCCGGCCATGCTGCGCTACCTGGACAACGCGCAGAACGCGGCCAACCGCATCAACGAGAACTATGCGCGCGAGCTCATGGAGCTGCACACGCTGGGCGTGGGCAGCGGCTATTCGCAGGCCGACGTGCAGGAGCTGGCGCGCGTGCTCACCGGCGTGGGCGTGAACATGCAGCCGCTCGATGCACCGCCGCCGAACGTGCGGCCCGCGCTGCGCGCCGACTATGTGCGCAAGGGCCTCTTCGAGTTCAACCCGAACCGGCATGACTACGGGCCGAAGACGCTGCTCGGGCAACCGATGCAGAGCCGCGGCCTGGCCGAGGCCGACGAGGCGCTCGACCGCCTGGCGCGCGCGCCGGCCACCGCGCGTTTCGTGTCGCGCAAGCTGGCCGTGTACTTCGTGTCGGACGATCCGCCGCAGGCGCTGGTCGATCGCATGGCCGCGGCCTTCACGGGCAGCGACGGCGACATCGCCGTCACGCTGAAGGCGCTGTTCGAGTCGCCTGAGTTCACGGCGTCGCTGGGCCGCAAGTTCCGCGACCCGGTGCACTACGTGATGGCCGGCGTGCGGCTGGCGTACGACGACCGCGTGGCGCTGAACGTGAACCCGATGCTCGGTTGGATCAACCGCATGGGCGAGCCGCTGTACGGCCACGAGACGCCCGATGGTTATCCGCTGAACGAGGCGGCCTGGGCCAGTGCGGGGCAGATGAACACCCGCTTCGAGATCGCGCGCGCCATCGGCGCGAACGGCGCGGTGCTGTTCCGCGCGGACGACAAGGCGCCGCTGGAGAAGCCCGCGTTTCCGCAACTGGCCGAGTCGCGCGCGGTGCGTGCGATGCAGGGCGGCTTGAGCGCGGACACGCGCGAGGCGCTGGCGCAGGCGAAGAATCCGCAGGAGTGGAACACCTTCCTGCTGGCGTCGCCGGAGCTCATGCGCCGCTGAGGTTGGTCTTGGTTTTTCTCCCTCCCCCGCTGGGGGAGGGCGGGGGTGGGGGCAAGCGGCGTTCGATGAAGCGCTGCAGTGAAAGCAAACGCCGTCGTGCCCCCATCCCGACCTTCCCCCAAAGGGGGAAGGAGCAAGGCAGGTATTTCTCCCTCCCCCGCTGGGGGCGGGCAGGGGTGGGGGCAAGCGGCGTTCGATGAAGCGCTGCAGTGAAAGCAAACGCCGTCGTGCCCCCATCCCAACCTTCCCCCAAAGGGGGAAGGAGCAAGGCAGGCAGAACAAAGGACACATCGTCATGCAACGTCGAGAACTCTTGCGGCTCATGGCCGCCGCCCCCTTCGCAGGCGCTGCGGGCCAGCTCATGGCCGCGCCTGCGGCCGAAGGCGCCAAGCTGCTGGTCGTGTTCCTGCGCGGCGCGTACGACTGCAGCAACCTGCTCGTGCCCACCGCCAGCGACTTCTACTACGCCTCGCGCCCCAACATCGCCATCGGGCGCCCCGGCACGCCCAACGGCGCGCTGCCGCTCGACGGCAACTGGGGCCTGCACCCCGCGCTCGCGCAAAGCGTGATGCCGCTCTTCCAGCAGAAGCAAGCCGCCTTCATCGCCTTCGCCGGCACCGACGACCTCACGCGCAGCCACTTCGAGACGCAAGACTCCATCGAGCTCGGCCAGGCGCTCGACAAGCGCCGCGACTACGGCTCGGGCTTCCTCAACCGGCTGGCCGGCGTGCTCGGCGCCGGTCCCGTCACAGATGTGTCGCCCATCGCCTTCACCGACCAGCTGCCGATCTCGATGCGCGGCAAGGCCAAGGCCGCCAACATGGCGCTGGCGGGCAATGCGCGCTCGGGCATCGACGCGCGGCAGAGCCAGGTCATTGCGGCCATGTACCGCAACACCGCGCTGGCCCAGCCGGTGGCCGAAGGCTTCCAGGTGCGCGACGAGGTGATGCGCGCCGTGCAGGCCGAGATGGACGCTGCCAGCCGCAACGCCATGACCGCCAAGGGCTTCGAGCTGGTCGCGCGCCGCATGGCACTGCTGATGCGCGACCGCTTCGACCTGGGCTTTGTCGACGTCGGTGGCTGGGACACGCACGTGGGGCAGGGCGCCGCCACCGGCTACCTCGCCAACCGCTTTGAGGAACTGGGCCGCGGCGTGGCCGGCTTCGCGCAGGAGATGGGTGACGACGCCTGGCGCCAGACCGTGGTGGTCGTCATCAGCGAGTTCGGCCGCACCTTCCGCGAGAACGGCAACCGCGGCACCGACCACGGGCACGGCACCGTCTACTGGGTGCTCGGCGGCGGGCTCTCGGCGCAGGCCGGCGGGCGCATCGTCGGCGAGCAGCAGGCGCTGACGCAGGCCACGCTGTTCCAGAACCGCGACTACCCGGTGCTCAATGAATACCGGGCGGTGTTCGGCGGGCTGTTCCAGCGGATGTACGGTCTGTCGCCTGCGCAGCTGGGGCGCGTGTTCGACGGCGTCGCGCCGAAGAATCTGCAACTGGTCTGAATCCTGGCTTTTGGCGCTCCAGCAGGGGCTGCACGAGCGTTGCGCGGATGCGCCGGAGGCAGCGATCGTGCTTGGGAACGATAGTTTACAAAGGCATAATTGCCGCCCAGCACTGGAACGGCCGCTCGGGGCGTGGGGCTGTTAACAGGAAGACAAGCGATGAGCGGAATCGAGCCCGGAGGGCCGGGGGCAGCTGCAGCAGCCCGACAACCACGGGCCAGGTCCTTTCTTTCCGACGCGCTGATCGCACTGCTGCTGGCCGTCGTCTCGTTCCTGGTCTTCAACGCCAACGGCCGCCTGATCTCGGCGGTCGACACCTACGCGGCGCGCTACCTGCCGTTCTCGATCCTGCGCAACCACAGCGTGCTGCTGGACCCGGTCGTCGACCCCGTAGCGGCGGGCGGAACCGTGCGGGAAGCAGCCGGAAAGCCGGCTGGCACGGCCTTCTGGATCGTGAGGGGCCGCGACAACCAGCTCGTCTCCCTGTATCCGGTGGTCGTTCCGCTGGTCGTGGCGCCGCTGTACTTCCCGGCCGTCAACTACCTCGACAAGTTCGACTGGGACCCGCACGTCTTCGACAAGGTGGCCCGCATCATGGAGAAGCTGTGCGCCTCCCTGATCGCGGCCACGTCGGTGGCCTTGCTCTACCTGCTGCTGCGCAGGCGCAGCGGTCCGCGTACCGCCGCGCTGCTCAGCCTGGTCTTCGCCTTCGGCACCACCGCCTGGGTCATCAGCAGCCAGGCCTTGTGGATGCACGGCCTGGCGCAGCTGTGGATCATCGCCACGCTGTGGCTGATCACCGGGCCGCGCACGCTGCTTCGCGTGGCGGCCGCCGGCTTCCTGTGCGCGATGATCGGCGCCACGCGGCAGCCCGACGCGGTGCTGGCCGCCGCGCTCGGCCTGGTGGGGCTGCACTGGGCGGGCCGGCGGTGGGCCTGGTTCCTCCTGGCGGGTGCCGTGCCGGTCGTGCTGACGCTGGTCTACAACCTGGGAACGGTCGGCCATATCGCCGGCGCCTACGGGCTGAACCTGCGGCCCGGCCATCTCAACGACAGCCTGGCCGAGGGCGTCGCCGGCCTGCTGTTCAGTCCCACGCGGGGGCTGTTCGTGTTCTCGCCCTTCCTGCTGTTCGTGCCCCTGCTGATCGTGCATGCGCTGCGCGAGCGCCAGCACCGGGCGCTCACCGTGGCGTTGTGCGCGGCCATGGTCGTGCAGGTCGTGGGCTATGCGGCGGTCGACTGGCGCCAGGGGCTTTCATGGGGGCCGCGCTGGCTCACGGAAATGGTGCCGCTGATGGTCTGGATGCTGCCGCCCATCGTGGCGGCCCTGTCGCGCGGCGGCCGGGTGCTGTTCGGCGCGGCATGCACCGTGGCCATCGCCATCCAGGTGGTGGGCGCCTTCTGGTACACCGGCGTCACCGACACCGCGATCCTGACCGCCAAGGTGGCCGACCGGATGCAGCCGATGTGGCAGTGGCGCAATGCGGCCTTCATCGCCGAGCTGAAGAATCCGCCGGCATCGCCCGATCTGTTCAAGTATCTGCGCGGCAACGTGGACCTGATCCAGACGGTCGACGCCGTGGTGCCCGATCCTGCCGTGGGCGACCGGATGGAGCGCCAGCTCGACGTCGCCGGATGGGCGCTGCTGGACGCCAGCTCGCCCTACGACGTGGCCGTGCGGATCGACGGGCGCGACGCGGCGGGCACGAGGGTCTTCCTCGAGCGCACCGACGTGGCCTCGACAACGGGGCTGAAGGCGCCTTCCGGTTGGACATTGCGCGTGCCGCTGGGCGACCTGCCCCCGGGCAGGCACGTGCTGACGGCCGTGGTGCGCGCCTTCCAGGGCGGCGAGGTGCGGGTGCTGCGCCAGCGCACCTTCGAGCTGCCGCCGGCCAGCACCGTGGACCCGGTGGACCGCTTTCTCGCGCATGCGTCCCGGGTGGCGGTGGCGCGCATCGGCCAGGCGCAGCAGGCGCCGGGCTACTGGCTCACCACGTTCACCAGCGGCACCCGCTACGAGAAGCCGCAGCCGGAGCTCAACACCTACCTCAATGCGGTCATGCTCGACATCGTCGGGCCGATCGCCGAGGCTGCGCAGATGAACGAGATGATGGCCAGGGCGCGCGGCTATCTCACCAGCCAGATCGAGGCCGACGGCCTGGTGCGCTACCACGGCAGGCCCGACGCATCGACCATCGGCGTGCTGGGCTGCGCCATCACGCCCGACTCGGACGACACCGCCCTGGTGTGGCGCGTCGCTCCGGGCGAGAACCGCAGCCAGTTGGCCGCCGCGCTGCAGGTCGTGCGGCGCTTTCGCACCGACGACGGCCTGTACCGCACCTGGCTGGCGAAGCGCGCCGACTACAAGTGCCTGGACCCCGGCTCGGACCCGAACCCGGCCGACATGGGCATCCAGATGCACATCTACATGCTGCTGGCCCAGGAGGACCCCCCCGCAGCGCGCGCGCTGTGCCAGACGCTCATGCGTCGCGCCGACGACGACGGGCTCTGGGTCTACTACGCGGGCGCGCCGCCCATGCCCATCCTGCGGCAGGCGGACTTGCACCGCGCGGGCTGCCCGCTGCAGTTGCCGGCCTCGCGCCTGCAGCCCATGGGCACGGGCCAGGAGGCCTGGGTGCGGGCCGCGTCGCTCGTGCAGCAGATGAGCAGCGCGCCGAACGACGCCGCGCTGCACGCCGAGGCCGGCCGGCTGCTGCGCCAGCTCGCCTCCAACGACTTCGCGGCGCTGGCGGGCAACCCGCCGCTGCTGTACCACAACGACATGAGCGCCACCGTGCGGCGCTTCTACTGGTCGCAGGACGTGGGCTATGCGCTGTGGCTGCGGCTCTACCACGCCGCCCGTGGCGTGGGGCTGCAGCCCGAGGCGTCGCGCGGCGCGCCGGAAGCCGCGGGCCCATGAGCCGGCCCGAGGCCAAGCCGGTGGCCGTGCCCGCGAGCGCCACGTCGCCCACATCACGCACATCGCTGTGGCGCCTGCTGTCGTGCATCCGCATGGACGAGGTGTGCGTGCTGCAGGGCGCGCCGGTGCTCGGTGCCTGCTTCGCCATGGCCCACCTAGACGCGGCCACCCTGCTGACGGTGGTGGCGCTGGTGCTGGGCAACCTGCTGCTCGTGGCGCACGTCTTCGTGCTCAACGACTGGTCGGGCATCCATGGCGACCTGCAGGACCCGACGCGCGCCGCCGGCACCTACCTCGCCAAGGGCGAGGATCCCACCCGCATGCGCCGCCTGGCCTGGGCGCTGCTGGCGCTCGCCCTGCTGGTGTTCGGCCTGCTCGGCCCGGTGCCGCTGGCCATGGCGGCGTGCATCGCCGCGCTCAGTGCCGTCTATTCCTTTCCAGGCCTGAACGGCAAGGGCGTGCCGCTGCTCAACTCGCTGCTGCACCTGGTCGGCGGCGCGCTGCACTTCCTGCTGGGCTACGCCGCCCTGTCGCCGATCGCGCCGGTGGGCGTGGCCATCGGCTGCTACTTCGGGCTGGTGTTCGCCGCCGGCCATCTCACGCACGAGACGCGCGACCACGACGGCGACCTGCGCAGCGGCATCCGCACCAATGCCGTCGCCTTCGGCAAGAAGAAGTCCTTCCTGGCCAGCCTGTGCCTGTTCAGCCTGGCCTACCTGTCGCTGAGCGCGCTCGCGCTGCGCGGGCTGGTGCCGCCCGTGCTGGCGCTGGCCCTGGTGCTGTACGCGGTGCACCTGCGCGCGGCGTGGGTGGCCTGGCGCGGCGGCCTGAGCTACGCGGGCGTTCGCCGGCTGCAGACGGTGTACCGCAACATCCACCTGCTCATCGGTGCGGCCATGGTGGCCTGCGTCGTGCCCTGGTAGCCGCGTCCGTCGGCACGGCCTCTTCATCAGACTCCACAGGCACCGATCGCCCATGCTCTCCATCGTGATTCCCGTCCTGAACGAAGTCCACACGCTGCCGCACGTGCTGGTCGCCGTGTCGAAGGTCCTGCCCGGCGTACCGAAGGAAATCCTGCTGGTCGACGACGGCTCGGCGGACGGCACCCGCGAATGGATCCGGGCGCAGTTCCCCGGCGCGCAGCGCACGCTGTCGCACATGGAACTCGACCGCGACGACAACTTCGTGGGCGGCGACGATCCGGCGGGCACGCCGAGCACTCCGGTGACGGTGCGCGCGCTCTTCCATGAACGCAACCGGGGCAAGGGTGCCGGCCTGAACACCGGCTTGGCGGCGGCGACCGGCGAGGTGGTCGTCATCCAGGACGCGGACCTCGAATACGACCCCGCCGACTGGGACGCCATGTACGAGCTGATCGCGCACCGCCAGGTGGCCGACGTGGTCTACGGCTCGCGCTTCCTGGGCCGGCGCCTGGGCCGCGCCCGCTTCATCTCCGCGCCGCAGGTCACGGCCAACTGGGTGATCTCGGCGCTGTTCGCGGTGCTCTACGGCAAGCGGCTCACCGACATCGAGGTCTGCTACAAGATGTTCACCCGGGAGGTGAAGAACACCCTGGCCATCACCTGCGCCGACTTCGGCTGCGAGATCCAGATCAGCGCGCAGATCGTGCGCGCGCGCCGGTGGAAGATCCTCGAGGTGCCCATCGGCTACCGCGGGCGCACCGCCGAAGAGGGCAAGAAGATCGACTGGCGCGACGGCCTCAAGGCGCTGGGCTACCTGCTGCGCTTTCGCTTAGACCGCCTTCCGGCCGGCGCCGGCCCGCGGGCATGAAGGTCTCGGTCCTCGGCACCGGCTATGTCGGCCTCGTCACGGGCAGCTGCCTGGCGGAGATCGGCAACGACGTCGTCTGCTGCGATATCGACGAACGCAAGGTGAGCCTGCTGCTGTCGGGCGGCGTGCCGATCCACGAGGAGGGCCTGCCACCGCTCATCGAGCGCAACATGCGCAACCGCCGGCTCGACTTCACCAGCGACGTGGCGCGCGCCGTGCACCACGGCGACCTGATCTTCATCGCCACGGGCACGCCGCCGGGCGAGGACGGCGGCGCCGACCTGCGGCACGTGCTCGCCGCAGGCCGCAGCATCGGGCGGCACATGAAGAGTTTCAAGGTGGTGGTGGAGAAGTCCACCGTGCCGGTGGGCACCGCCGCCAGGCTGCGCGCGGTCATCGAGGACGAGCTGTCGCAGCGGCGCGCGGGCGGCGACCTGGCGGACGCGACGGTGGCCATCGTCTCGAACCCCGAGTTCCTGAAGCAGGGCGCGGCCGTCGCCGACTTCATGCGGCCCGAGCGCATCGTGCTCGGCAGCGACCCCGGCGAAGCGGGGCGGCGCTCGCGCGAGGTCATGACCCGCCTGTATGCGCCCTTCAACCGCCAGCGCGACCGCATGATCCACATGGACGTGGCGTCGGCCGAGTTCACCAAGTACGCCGCCAATGCCATGCTCGCCACGCGCATCAGCTTCATGAACGAGCTCGCCAACCTCGCGGAGAAGGTGGGCGTGGACATCGAGCAGGTGCGCCACGGCCTGGGCTCCGACCCGCGCATCGGGTACAGCTTTCTGTACGCCGGCACGGGCTACGGCGGCAGCTGCCTTCCCAAGGACCTGCAGGCGCTGGCGCACACCGCCGCCGCCCACGGCCAGCGCCTGCGGGTGCTGGAGGCGGTGCGCGCCGTCAACGACGCGCAGAAGCTGGTGCTGGTCGAGAAGATCGTGCGGCGCTTTGGCGAGGACCTGCACGGTCGCCGCTTCGGCATCTGGGGCCTGGCCTTCAAGCCGGGCACCGACGACATGCGCGAGGCGCCGAGCCGCATCGTCGTCCAGGCGCTGCTGGCGCGCGGGGCTGTGGTGGTCGCGCACGATCCGGTGGCCATCGCCGAGGCCCGCAAGGTGCTGGCGGGCGACCTCGACGGCCTGCCCGACCATGCGCTGCGGCTGCACTTCGCCGACGACCCCATGCAGGCCGCGCAGGACGCCGACGCGCTCGTGATCCTCACCGACTGGAAGGCCTTCAAGAGCCCGGACTTCGGCGCGCTGAAGGCGGCGCTCAGGCAGCCGACGATCTTCGACGGCCGCAACCTCTACGACCCCGAGATCCGATCTCATGGTTTCGACTACCAGGCCATCGGCCGCTGAAGCATCCGGAGCCCCCCATGCGTGTCTACAACGCCCAGCGCCGCGTTCTCGTGACCGGCGGCGCCGGCTTCCTCGGCAGCCACCTGTGCGAAAGGCTGCTGGCCGACGGCCACGAGGTGCTGTGCGTGGACAACTTCTTCACCGGCAGGCAGCGCAACGTGGAGCACCTGCTGGCCAACCCGCGCTTCGAGCTGATGCGCCACGACGTGACGCAGCCGCTGTACGTCGAGGTCGACCAGATCTACAACCTCGCCTGTCCGGCCTCGCCGGTGCACTACCAGCACGACCCGGTGCACACCACCAAGACCATCGTGCTCGGTGCCCTGCACATGCTCGGCCTGGCGAAGCGGCTGGACGCGCGCATCCTGCAGGCCTCGACCAGCGAGGTCTACGGCGACCCCGCCGTGCATCCGCAGCCCGAGAGCTACTGGGGCAACGTGAACCCCATCGGCGTGCGCGGCTGCTACGACGAGGGCAAGCGCTGCGCCGAGTCGCTGTTCTTCGACTACCAGCGCCAGCACGGCGTGGACATCCGCGTGGCGCGCATCTTCAACACCTACGGTCCGCGCATGCACCCGAGGGACGGGCGCGTGGTGTCGAACTTCATCGTTCAGGCGCTGCGCGGCGACCCCCTCACCGTCTACGGCGAGGGCCGGCAGACGCGCAGCTTCTGCTTCGTCGACGACCTGATCGGCGGGCTCGTCGGCCTCATGGACACCGGCGCGCCCGTGAGCGGGCCTGTGAACCTGGGCAACCCCGAGGAGTTCACCGTGCGCGAGCTGGCCATGCGGGTCATCGAACTCACCGGGTCGTCGTCGACGCTGGCCTTTGCGCCGCTGCCGTCCGACGACCCGATGCAGCGCCGGCCCGACGTGGGCCTGGCCCGGCAGCTGTTCGGATGGCAGCCGAGCCTGCGGCTGGAAGAAGGCCTGCGCCGGACCATTGCGCATTTCGAGGGCCTGTTGTCGGCCGGCGAGCGCATGCCGCAGCGGCACGTCGCGCAGAACGACCCGCGCGCGGACTTCGGCTAGGGCGCTCGGCGGGCGCCGGGCTCGCCCTCAGGCGATCATCGACTCGAGCTCCGCGGCCAGCACGCGCGGCGCCGGCATGTCGTGCACGATGTCCTCGGTGAAGGCCAGGTGGGGGTCGATGCGCCGCGTCTTCGACGCCAGGTAGCGCGCGGCCGACGCCACGCGCAGGCTGTGGGCCCAGAACTGCGGCAGGCTCACGCCCTCGACCTTGCGGAAGGTGCCCGACAGGCCCGAGCTCACCACCAGCGACCGCACGGCCGAGATGCCCAGCATCAGGATCGCACCCTGGATCGACGAGATCTTGCGCCGCAGCCCGAAGAACGGCGAGTTCACCATCTGCAGCACCCTGGCCGCGAGCACCTGGTCGAGCTCGATGCGGTGCGCGATGGTGGCGAACTGCACGTCGTCGTCGCGCAGCATCTCCATCAGGTCGGCCACCACCCGCGGAACCGTGGGAAGCGACGCTTCATTGGCAAAGAGGGGGGTCGAGTGTCATGGCGCTGGAGGTGTTGTATTGCCTTGGTATGCAAGAGATTTTCCTCCAGCGCGCGGCGCAGTAAACCCCCTGCGGACCGAATCCTTCATTTCTACGGAATCCGGTGGGGGCGGTGCCTGCCCCTTGGTGGCGCAGTCCTTGTGGATCACGCCGATGGCCGAGGTCCCCAGGGAGAACCCGCTTGCCTGGCCGCGAAGCCGGTGCGGCGAAAATCGCCGCATGCCCCATGCCGTTTCCCTTCTTCGCGCCGCGCGCCTGGCGCGAAGCGCCAAGCCCTTCATGGCCCGCGGCGGCTTCAAGCGCGAGCGCTGCGCGGGCTGCCGGCTGCTGCCCAGCCACTGCATGTGCGCGCTGCGCCCGCAGGTGGCCACGCGCGCGGGCGTGTGCCTGCTCATGGCCGACATCGAGCCGCTCAAGCCGACCAACACGGGCTGGCTGATCGCGGATGTGGTGGCCGACACCTTCGCCTTCGGCTGGGCACGCACCGAGACCGACCCCGCATTGCTTGCCTTGCTGGGCGACCCGCAGTGGCAGCCGTACGTGGTGTTTCCGGGGCAGTACGCGGCGCCCGAGCGCGTGGTGCATGCCGTGCCCTTGCCTGACCCCACCGCCGGCGAGCCCGCGAAGCGCCCGCTCTTCATCCTGCTGGACGGGACCTGGGGCGAGGCCCGCAAGATGTTCAGCAGAAGCCCGTATCTCGACGCGCTGCCCGTGCTGAGCCTGCAGCCGGAACAGATCACGCAGTACCAGCTGCGCCGCTCCGGGCGCGACGACCACTTCTGCACCAGCGAGGTGGCGGCCCTGTGCATGGACCTGGCAGGCGAGCACGTTGCCGCGCAAACACTGGAGGCCTACCTCGCCGTGTTCACGCACCACTACCTGCGTGCGAAGAATCAGCAGCCCATTGCATGGGAGGGGGCTGCGCACGAGCGGCTGCGCGAGGTGTCAGGTGTGCTGCCATTGCGCGCCGCAGATGATCCGCACGCCGAACGCGACGCGCGGGGCCTGGCCGCAGGGGATTAGCCGCAGCGCAGCGCGAATCGGCGGTCGTGTGCGTGCCTGCGTTGGTCCTTGAGCCGGTCCTGCTCGACCGGCGGCTGCGGCTGGCGGGCCGCAGCGTCGATCGAGGCGATCAAGGCGTTCAGTTGGTCACACTCCGAAGTCGAGCTGTCGACGTTCATGGCGACCCGACGCTCGTGCGCCAGCACAGACTGGGCCACGGCGCTGTTCTCGCGCATTGATGCCTGCCTCGCATCCTCGGACATTCCATCGGCCAGATTGAGATCGGGCCTTACCCACACCTCACCGGCCTGTGTGCCGCGGGGGCATGGGCCGTCCGAATAGGTTGTTGCGCCTGCAGGAGACGTGCATTTGGCAATGCGCTGCGTGCGCTGCGGCGGCGACTCGGGCGCCCTCTGTAGCGGTTCGTTCCGCTGCACGGACGGAGGTGCGACCGTCGACGACGCGGCCGGCGCCACCTGGCGCGTGCCCGGATTCGTGGGGTGGCGCCAGTCCCGCCAGCTGTCGAACGCCAGGTATGCCGCGACCGCGAGCCCCATCGCCCCGGCCGACAGCCACACGCGATGGGATGATTTCGCCGGCCGCAGCGAGTTTTCCCATGCAGCCATCGGCGCATGGGATTGATCCATCAGGGGGTCGCGGGAGTCTTTCGTGTGCATGTAGGC
>NNBU01000173.1_pt1 | contig 14594 bp, 12 predicted proteins | sample 1173781 | NCBI WGS metagenome assembly NNBU01 (sample SAMN07173937, study PRJNA388173) | plant metagenome | biome: Plant school; feature: Soil; material: Symbiotic tissue of Blasia pusilla L.; isolation source: symbiotic tissue sample KVJ2 | host: Blasia pusilla | place: Norway: Troms, Kvaloya...
TATTGACCCTCGTGATACGTCTAGAATTGTTTGAATCTGATCGTACAAGTAACCTTGATAAACCAACTTTACTGCCAAAGCTTTCCTTACTTCACGCGCATCTGGACGCAGAGTTATAAAATCTTGTAGTTCCGCGATCGCATAAAGTGCTATTTGCTCTGCTGACTGTTGCCGGGATACTCCTGCTGGAAGTGTCCCAGTTGGTAAATGCGGACTTATCATCGTTGCTTATTAGACTTGTATATATTTACGTATTATTTCGCAGTCTTGTTCAGAAATCAAATAGGAGTCCTATATATGGTGTAGTTACTTGTGTATCAGGACTTCCAATACTACTTTTTTTCTTTTCAACCCCAAAAACATAGTTCACTAGTTCAGTCTTACCGATACCAGTATATCCAACAATTAATACATTGTAATAAAAAGAGCGTTCTTGTTCTTGTTCTTGTTCTTGCATTTGGTTTTTTTCCTATTTTTAATTTGAATTCTATTAAAAGTATACAAGAGTGATTGAGGCTATTCCAGAAATAATGAGAAGCATAAATATTAATAAATAGTTTTTTAAGAGATCGAACTATGGTAAAACATTTCACATTTAACTTGCATAAATTGTGCGCTCGTGTCGCCCACCCTACAAGAAAGGTACAATTTCAGATTATGCAAACTAGATGTGGTTTAGCTTATTCACTACCTTAATTTATATAAAAAATTAGTTAATGAACTATAAATTATACAGGACTTACGCAACTGGCACAGGGCGATCGCTATTCTATAGTATTTAAGTACTACATAAGAGTGGCGTATCTAGAATGAGGTGCAGAAAAATGACATTTAATTTCTCATTAGTGAGAATATTTCTTTAAGTCTCTTAATTTCTCAAAAGCCTTGCCATATTGAGATTTTCTCAACGATAAAAATTTGTCACAACGACATATACAGCATTTTGCATACATCCTTACCCCCCTTAATCCCAGGACTGATTCATTCCAGGTTAGCAAGAAAATTGTAAGTAAGCGTGACGAAGAGATGAATATTTAAGCACTGAAATATTAGTAAAATAGTTGTTTTCATCGGCACGCTAGTAACAAAATAACTAATTTTTAATTGCTAGAACCCTTGATTTTTAAAGCTCTTTGGGGAATGAATTAGCCCTGCCCTTAATCCCCCCGATGTATTGGGGAGAAATTCTCAATCTAGTTCCCTCCCCTTTCCAAGGGAAGGTTAGAGAGGGGTATTTTTGTATTAGTTGAATTATATTTATGATACTTTTCAGCGCGATCGCCTTTGTCGTAAATTGGGTTGAGTTAAAGAAACCCATCATCTAATACTCCAACACGATTTCAAAGTAGCTCAACACGACTTCAAAGTACCTCAACACGACTTAGAAGTACCTCAACACGACTTAGAAGTACTCCAACACGACTTAGAAGTACTCCAACACGACTTAGAAGTACCTCAACATGACTTGCAAGTACTCCAACACGATTTCAAAGTACCTCAACACGACTTTGAGGTATCTGTCACTGAGTTATGTAATTTTTTTGACAGTTTTAATAAATTTATCAGTACAATCCACTAAAAATAATTAGGTCGCTCTTAATTTGCTTTAATTTTTCCGAATTATCTCTCAGAGAAGTTTATTGTTGCATTGGCTAGAGTACATGCAGTAATCCTATAACTTCCTTCAGAAGCGTATTTTATGGCACGACTAAAACGCAGTTCACCTACTCTAGAAAAGGCTCTCCGTCGTATTGCAGGAATGCGATCCATTAGCCCGACGCTAGAATTTGGCAACGGATTAAGTTTGACAGACTACAACAACCGCATCCAAACCTTGCAAACCGAGCTATCTACCTACAACACTTCACTCTCTAGCATAGATGAAATGGCAGGTCGCCTCTCTCTAATTGAAGAAGAATTGCGCGGCTACTCTGAAAAGATGTTAATGAGTGTGGCAACCCATTATGGCAAAGACAGTTTGCAATATATCCAGGCGGGAGGCAAGCCACGCAAGAAATTATCACGCCGTTCGAGCAACACCCAATCCCCATCTGAAAGTACAGCTACAACCTTGAATGGTGCAAACAACAATGGTAAAGAAACCTCTGTTGTTTTACCTTAATCGTTTAACTGCATCATGCTAATAAATTCTTAATTACGAATTACGTTAGCGAGTCTTGCCTACGGCACGCCAAGGGCGAACGACCATCATTACGAATTACGAATTATTCGGTCACTGGCTCTGCATCGGAGAACGCCACCTGATAGTCCTTAAGAGACTTCCAAATAAAAAAATATCCCAAATTTTCTTGTGGGATGGGCATCTTGCCCGTCTCAGATTTAGGGCGGGCGAGACGCCCACCCCACAAGATGGATAATTTATTTCTTGGAAGTCCCTAATCTCCCCAATCCCTTATCCCGGTTTATGATCCAAACGGGTGGCTTGCTCTAGGGCAGCTTTTTCTTTGGCTCGGCGGACGTAGGGTTGTAATTGGGCGCGATCGCAACCTGTTAAAATAATCAGGTTTTCTAAGCTGATTCCCCGCATTAACATTTCTACGCGCCAGGTTTGTTGTGCCTGGGCGATCGCTGGTCTTTGTCCTTGGGGGGTTAATAGTCCCTCACTCCATACTTGCCAACGTGTCTGAAGCTCTGATTCTGAGATGCGAGTGCCTGTTTCATTCAAAAACATGGCTGTTTGAGTATCTTTACGACTTTTCACCCATTTGATTAAGGGATTATTGGTAAAAGAACCGTAGCGTTTGCCCAAAATCCACTGATTTACTGGTACTTGCCGGACAAATCCGGGGATTGTGATTTGCAGGAAGTGCCCTTGAGAATCGTAGATTTGGTGCGATCGCTCCAAACCAATTATTTCTGTAGTAGATAATCCAGCCCCAAACAACACATAAGCCAAGGCATAATCTCGGATTCCCAATTTTCTCGCTTGTTGCAAAATTTCATGAACTAAACTGGCAGGCAAATCAGCTACTTCTGTGGTGTTGAAGCCTCCTTGTAAGGAGTTTGTTGCTGATTCTGCTGAGGATGACATAGCTCCATGTAAAAACAACTCCACCAGATTTTCTAGAAAATCATCCCGATCCTCCCAAAGTTCGTGAAATTCGCTGGTGAACTCAATTACGGCATATCCCAAGATCATCCCATTTAGCAAACTGGCTAATTTTTCTGCTGGTAAATAAGTATTTAGGTGTCCTTGCTGGATTACAGTAGCTAAATACTGAGCTACATAACGGTTTGCCTCTGTGACTCCCCTGCCTAGTGCGCGGCGATTTTCTGCCGGGAATTGGTCGGCTTCACCTACCACAGACCGGACAAACTCTGGCACTCGTTCTAATGCGTGCAAGCTATCACTTGCATAATCTTTCAGAGCTTGGTACACATTGCCGGGAGGCATTGCCCGCCGCACCAGCGATTCACCTAAATCCTTAAAGGCTGCGGACTCTTCCAGCACCGCTAAAAGCAGTCCATGCTTATTGCCAAAATTCCGAAATAGAGTCACTTCGTTGACTTCGGCTTTTTCTGCAATTTGGCGGGTTGTGGTAGCGCTAACTCCCTGAGCAGAAAACAACTCAAGTGCAGCTTGAATTAGGCGTTGACGAGTGGAAATCAGGTGAGACGACATAGAAAAATGCAAGTGGCACTTGCACGGGTATCAGAGTTCTGCTAGCATAACAAATGTAAGTGATACTTGCTTTACTCTACTGTAACGAATTAGTATACAGTGCGGGTAAATCCCTTGTGGGATGGCATCCGAGAAAAGGCAAATTGCTTCATCATCCATCAACAGGAATTTTTATGACCGCAAATTTTGGGGCGATCGCCCCTGAGAGAGGCAACTCACCTCAACTCAGTTGGACAAATGTGGTATTTTTTGCTACATTTCATGCCTTAGCACTTATGTCTCCTTGGTTTTTCTCCTGGCCAGCATTAGGTTTGCTAGTGTTTCTCCACTGGTTATTCGGGAGCATTGGTATTTGCCTGGGATATCACCGACTACTGAGCCATAAAAGTTTTCAGGTTCCTAAGTGGTTAGAGTATGCGATCGCCCTCATTGGAGCGCTGGCTTTGCAAGGGGGGCCAATTTTTTGGGTAGGTGGACACCGTCAGCATCACGCCCACACAGAAGATATCAATTTAGACCCCTACTCTGCCCAAAGAGGATTTTGGTGGAGTCATATATTGTGGATTTTCTACCCACGTCCAGAATTCTTTGACTATGACACCTATAAAAAATATGCTCCTGATTTAGCAAAACAACCCTTTTATTGTTGGTTAGATCGCTACTTCTTGCTGTTGCAAATACCCTTCGGGTTGCTGCTATATGCATTAGGAGGATGGCCTTTTGTGTTCTACGGAGTGTTTCTCAGATGTGTCTTACTTTGGCACTCAACCTGGTTTGTAAACTCAGCATCACACCTGTGGGGTTATCGTACCTTTGATGCTAATGATGGCGCTCGTAATCTATGGTGGGTATCCCTTGTCACTTATGGAGAAGGATGGCACAACAACCATCATACTTATCCCCACATGGCGAAATCTGGGTTGTCTTGGTGGGAGATTGATGTTACTTGGTGGAGCATCCTAGTTTTGCAGACTTTGGGTTTAGCCAAAAAAGTTGTCTCGCGTCCTCCTCAAGGTGCAACTCACGGCTAAATTGCAACTAAATAATGAATTTGTTAAGCCGATTGCTTCTTGCAGTCGGCTTACTAATTTTTATCAGTAGTATTTCACGGTAAAATCTAACGGTTTAAATCACCGCAATACATCAAGCGTGAAAACTGACACCATTTTTTACCGCCTTTTTCAAGAACTTCCTGAGATATTTTTTGAATTAATTGGTAATCCACCCCAAACGGCAGAGAGTTATAAATTCTCCTCAATTGAAATCAAGCAAACGACATTCCGTATAGATGGTGTTTTTCTCCCAACACAAGGGCAAGAAAATCCTATTTATTTTGTTGAAGTCCAGTTTCAAACCGACGCAGAGATTTATTCGCGCCTAATTTCAGAAATTTGTTTATACTTACGTCAAAATAAACCTAAAAATTCTTGGCGAGGAGTAGTTATCTATCCCAATCGCAGTCTAGATATAGCAGATATCAATAATTACAGCGAATTTTTCACTAGCAATCGTGTTACTCGCATTTATCTTAATGAATTGGGCGAAACTGCATCGCTGCCAGTTGGAATTGCTACTATGAAACTAGTGGTCGATGAAGAGGAAACAGCAATTACATCTGCTAGGCAGTTAATAGAGAGAACTCAGCAAGAAATCAACATTGAACCACAACGGCGGCAGTTACTAGAATTAATAGAGACAATTTTGGTTTATAAGTTTCCGACGATGAGTCCAGAGGAGATTGAAAGTATGTTTGGGTTAAGCGATTTGAAACAAACACGAGTTTATCAACAAGGAAAGCAAGAGGGTAAACAAGAAGGCAAGCAAGAAGGAGCGCGTGAAGAAAAGTTTAGAATGATACCTTTGTTGTTGAGATTGGGATTGAGTTTTGAAGAAATGGCAAAAGAGTTAGGTTTGAGTTTAGAGGAAGTTCAGCAAGAAATACAAAAACAGCCTCCAAGTCAAGATACCTAACCTACAATTAGCACTACTCACAGATACCCATAAATATTCCTGTTATTTTCCATTCCCATAATTTTTAATTTTTTGTATGATTTCGCTTTCCCCTATTCTCCAAGCTAGACTTTCCCAACCCCTTAAAATTGGATCGTTTGAGGTAAAAAGTCGGGTTCTCCAGTCGCCTCTATCTGGAGTGACAGATATGGTGTTTCGCCGTCTCGTGCGTCGCTATGCGCCAGATTCCATGATGTATACCGAAATGGTGAATGCTACGGGGTTGCATTATGTCAAGCAGTTACCCAAAATCATGGAGGTAGATCCCAACGAACGCCCAATTAGCATTCAACTATTTGATTGTCGTCCAGATTTCCTGGCAGAAGCAGCAATAAAAGCAGTTGCCGAAGGTGCTGATACTGTTGATATTAATATGGGTTGTCCAGTTAATAAAATCACTAAAAATGGTGGCGGTTCTTCATTGTTGCGACAACCAGAAGTAGCAGAAGCAATTGTGCGGGAAGTGGTAAAAGCTGTTGATGTACCTGTGACAGTAAAAACCCGTATTGGCTGGAATGATAACGAAATTACTATTCTCGACTTTGCCAAGCGGATGGAAGATGCCGGGGCGAAAATGATTACAGTGCATGGACGCACCCGCGCCCAAGGGTACAATGGCAATGCCCGTTGGGAATGGATTGCGCGTGTGAAAGAAGTGCTTTCTATCCCAGTGATTGGCAACGGAGATATTTTTTCCGTTGAAGCGGCGGTGAAATGTTTAGAACAAACTGGCGCTGATGGCGTTATGTGTTCCCGTGGGACTTTGGGTTATCCGTTTTTGGTGGGAGAAATCGATCATTTTCTGAAAACAGGGGAGATATTGCCATCACCAACCCCAATTCAGCGTTTGGAATGTGCAAGAGATCATTTACAAGCCTTGTGGGAATATAAAGGCGATCGCGGTGTCCGTCAAGCCCGTAAGCACATGACTTGGTATGCTAAAGGTTTCGTTGGTGCTGCCGAACTCCGAGGACAGTTAAGTTTAGTTGAAAGGGTAGATCAAGGTTTGGCAATGATTGACCAAGCAATTGAAAAATTGGCTAATGGTTATGAACTAGAGGAAGAAGCGGAAGGTAGTTTGGTAATGCTTTAAAAAACTGATTTTATCACTAGTTTGGGGTGATATGGCTAGTTGCTAAAAGTGACGCGATTTTAATATAACGTCATTGTCAATACTGGAAGTAGTCGTCGGGATGCACTTGGTACTCAAACAGAGGTATATTTCACAACAATCCCTAATAGGGATTTTGATGAATTGCAATGCTACCAAGAATTAATAAGTTTGCTCACAGTTTAGGTTTCAATCCCTAATAGGGATTTTGATGAATTGCAATTAACCCAGGACGACCAGCTAAACCAGGCTGACCGTTTGTTTCAATCCCTAATAGGGATTTTGATGAATTGCAATTCGTGCAATTGAGAAAAGTCTCGGGCTTCATTCGTTTCAATCCCTAATAGGGATTTTGATGAATTGCAATCCACAATGGGTCGGTAAAAGGTCTATCTTTAAGTTTCAATCCCTAATAGGGATTTTGATGAATTGCAATGTGAAGAAATTATCAGAGAGCATTACCTGAAACTTGTTTCAATCCCTAATAGGGATTTTGATGAATTGCAATTTGGGAGCCAAGTAGTAAATCTCTCAATAGAGGTTTCAATCCCTAATAGGGATTTTGATGAATTGCAATCGTGTCCGTTCTACGTTGGGCTGCATCCAGTGTTGAGGTTTCAATCCCTAATAGGGATTTTGATGAATTGCAATCGAATTGATTATCAGATTAGAGGTAAATGAATTTGTTTCAATCCCTAATAGGGATTTTGATGAATTGCAATTTTTCAGTTGATTCTATGGCCACTATACTTCCATCTGCTCGTTTCAATCCCTAATAGGGATTTTGATGAATTGCAATTCGCTTAGAACGTGTTTGTTGGATTTTGGTTTATAGTTTCAATCCCTAATAGGGATTTTGATGAATTGCAATCGCTGGCGTCTAAAAGCGCTGCTGTATTTGGTTTTCAAGGTGCGGTTGCGCGAATGAGAAAATCATAACATGGGGAATATTCATAACACAAGATGCAAATCTCTGAAAGCCAGTCCCCATAAGGTGCGCGGATGCTTTTAAAGTACCATTGCGCTGAAAGTCTTGTATAGAAGCAGCATACAGCATTTTTTGCTGCTTCTGATTTTGTACACCTACCCATCCGCGCATTTGGCGAGAAAATTTAGTCTGATTCGTAGACGCGCACAGAAGTTCATCCCTAATTTGTACTCTTTCAAACTCTATACGACTTACGCAAAGGACACGTAGGAATGAGAGTTTGAGATATTTTTTGCGTAAATTCTATTTTAGTTAAGTCGGCTATTTGCGATCGCAATAATCGCATCCAAGAGGAAGTTCGCTAACTATTGTTTCCTTCTATGGTGTCATCTGTTTTCAGAGATGCTGATATTTTAGCCAAAATCAAGAGATATATTCAAAAAAAATTGCGATCGCGCTTCACTACTTGATGATTTGGGAATACTGAGATTATGGGTATATATTGCAAATCCAACAACCTTTAGTATCATGTTGACATTTTTAAATTATCCTTTCTACTCAGTTGGTTTTATTCCCCACGGGCATTGTTATCTCTGGAAAACTGGTCTAGTTTCCTTACACATTATTTCTGATGCCACGATCGCACTCGCTTATTATTCTATTCCCTTCCTACTTATCTACTTTATTTCCAAACGTAAAGACGTTCCTTTCAATGGAGTCTTTCTATTATTTGGTGCTTTTATCATTGCTTGCGGTACTGGACACTTGATGGACATTTGGACGCTTTGGCATCCAGATTACTGGGTTGCAGGTACTCTAAAAGCCTTAACTGCAATTATTTCAATATATACCGCCTTTGCCTTATTTTATCTCATGCCTCAAGCTCTAACACTACCTAGCCCTGCCCAGTTAGAAGCGATTAATCGAGTGCTCACAAGTGAGATTGTAGAACGTAAGCGTATAGAACAAGAACTTCGTAAAGCTGAAGAAATTGCTCAAAATGCCAGCCAAGCCAAAAGTGAATTTCTTGCTAATATGAGCCATGAACTACGCACACCGCTTAATGGCATTTTGGGCTATACACAAATTCTCCAACGCACAGAATCTTTAAGCGAGAAAGGGCGTAAAGGAGTCAGCATCATTTATCAATGTGGTTCTCATCTCTTAAACCTAATTAATGATGTCTTGGATCTCTCGAAAATTGAAGCCCGAAAGCTAGAATTGAATCCTGTCGGTTTCTACTTTCCTGCTTTTATTGACAGTGTGGTTGAAATTTGCCGTATCCAAGCAGAACAAAAGGTCATTGCATTTAATCTCAACTTAGATCCTGATTTGCCAACAGGCACTTATGCTGACGAAAAACGCTTGCGACAAGTATTAATTAACTTACTTAGTAATGCTATTAAATTTACTCATCAAGGTAGCGTTACCTTTCAGGTTAAGGTTATTAATCAAGAATCAAACGCTGATGGACAAAAAACAAACTACAAAATTCGTTTTGAAATAGCAGATACTGGCACGGGTATTACCCCTGAGCAAACCGAAAAAATCTTCCAGCCTTTTGAGCAAGTAGGAAATCAGAAACGACAAACTGAAGGTACTGGCTTGGGATTAGCAATTAGCCAACAAATTATTTTGCTGATGGGTGGTCAAATTCAAGTGCAGAGTGAACTTGGCAAAGGTAGCACTTTCTGGTTCGAGGTGCAATTGCCAGAATCTAAAGACTGGGCAAAGGTTTCCAGAATAGTAGAACAGGGAACTATTATTGGTTATCAAGGCCAAAGGCGCACTATTTTGATTGTGGATGACAAATGGGAAAACCGCTCGGTAATTGTAAATTTACTGGAGCCAGTTGGGTTTACGGTTGTAGAAGCTAGTCAAGGTCAGGAAGGATGGGAACAAGCTATGGCTCATAAACCAGACTTGATTATCACCGATCTAGTTATGCCTATAATCGATGGATTTAAGTTCATCAAACGTTTACGTTGGTCTAACCAATTTAAGAAGGTTGCTGTTATTGCTTCGTCAGCTAGTGTATTTGCAGCCGATCAGTATAAGAGTGTTGATGCTGGTGCAAATATATTTCTACCAAAGCCTATAGAAGCTGAAGCCCTGCTGGAATTGCTCCGAAAACTTTTGCACCTGGAATGGATTTTTGATGGGAAAGGAGAGACAATCAAAAAAATCAATGCAGGTAGTATAGAGCATCCAGATAAAATGGTTTTTCCTAGTAATGAGATTTTACAAGATTTACTAGAACTGGTAGAAGATGGCGATATTCAAATACTTTTAGAATCAGTTCAGCAACTTTCTGTATCTGATGAGCAGCTTAGTGCTTTTACTCAGCATATTATTCTGCTTGGTAGCAATTTCCAACTCAAACGTTTGGAAACTTTCATCAAAGAACATATTAATTAGAGTTAAATTTTGCTTTTTAATCCATCATGCTCAAGACCCCACGTAGCGGATTTATTTTGATTGTGGACGATAATCCGACAAATTTATCTGTCCTGTGCGAAGCGCTCAGTAGTGAGGGGTTTCGTTTCCGTGTTGCAGTTGATGGAGAAACTGCGATCGCTCTAGTAGAACGTAATCAACCAGAGTTAATTTTGCTGGATGTACAAATGCCTGGGATTGATGGATTTGAAACCTGTCGCCGCCTCAAAGCCAATCCTGTTACCCAAAATATTCCAATTATTTTCACCACAGCCTTAGCTGATACAGAGAGCAAAACGAAGGGATTTTCTCTTGGTGCAGTAGATTATATCCCCAAACCCTTTGCACACGAGGAAGTTATTGCTAGAGTGCGTGTGCATTTACAAGTCAAACGACTGACTGAATCTTTAGAACAACAAGTGAGCGATCGCACCATTGCTTTGCAAAAAATTCAAGTCCAACTAGTGCAACAAGAAAAACTCTCAACACTGGGAGAATTAATTGCTGGTGTCGCCCATGAAATCAACAATCCTCTCAGTTTTATCACCAGCAATATTCCACCTTTAGAGGATTATTTTGGAGGAATAAGTAAAATTATCGAACTGTATCAACAAGATTATCCCAACCCAACAGCCAAAATTAGCACTGCTATTAAGGACTTGGATCTGGAATTTATTCTTGAAGATATAACAAAAATCTTGAATTCATTAAAGCTAGGAAGTGAACGGATTCAGAACCTTTCTACGTCACTACGCAACTTTTACCGTTCCGATAGTGATGAAAAATCACTTGCGGATTTGCATCAAGGGCTGGATAGTACATTAATGATTTTGCAACACCGTCTCAAAGGTAATGGCGATCGCCCCTCTATTGAAGTTATTAAAAGTTATGGAAATTTGCCAGAGATCCATTGCTATCTCGGTCAGATGAATCAAGTATTTATGAATATTCTCGCTAATGCAATTGATGCTCTTGATGAAGCTTTGATCCAAGGTAAAATCAGCGACCAAATTCCTCAAATTCAGATTGCAACAGAAGTAGATTCTGAACAATGGATTGTAATTCGGATTGCTGATAATGGTACTGGCATTCCTGAATCTGTGAAACAACGGCTATTTGAACCTTTGTTTACCACAAAACCTGTAGGTAAAGGCACTGGACTCGGCTTATCGATTGCCCATCAAATAGTCTTGGAAAAACACAATGGTACGTTGGAAGTGAATTCTCAAGTGGGTATGGGAACCGAGTTTACGATTAAAATTCCAATCATAAGTCCCGAAGACTAATATAAGACTTACGCAATAACTCTCTGAAACTCTTATTTCTTTGTGTCCTTTGCGTCCTTTGCGGTTCGTTTTTTCATTATTTTGCGTAAGTCCTGTAATAAAAAAAATACCTTAGAGGATGTTTGAAAAGTCTTCTTGCTGGTATCAAAAATTTTAGATCCCCCTAAATCCCCCTAAATCCCCCTTTTAAAACTACGGTGTATACAATATTGTTCGGTTAAGACAAGACGCGATAAATCGCCGTCTCTACAATAATCAGTTTTTTGTAGAGACGGCGATTCATCGCGTCTTTGTGATGATTTATCGCATATTTAGTGATATAGAATTTTCATCAAGTGCCTAAAGTCACAGCGAAACACTTTTCAAACAACCTCTTAGTTAAGACAGTTAGCATTTTAATCCCTAATAGGGATTTTGTTGAATTGCAATGCTATCAAAATTGATATCAAATGGCTGATGACAAGTTTCAATCCCTAATAGGGATTTTGATGAATTGCAATAGTTTCTAATGCATTTGTCCTATCTTCTAAATCTTTGTTTCAATCCCTAATAGGGATTTTGATGAATTGCAATTATTGGAATGGAGGATTGCACAAAGTCAAAGAGTTTCAATCCCTAATAGGGATTTTGATGAATTGCAATGAAAACAGGATAACGAGATAATTAAGCTCAATGCTGAGTTTCAATCCCTAATAGGGATTTTGATGAATTGCAATATTGTATTATGTCACGTCGTAAGCCAACAAAACTCGTTTCAATCCCTAATAGGGATTTTGATGAATTGCAATACTTGATTCTTCACCTATTGGTAAACTTCCAAATGTTTCAATCCCTAATAGGGATTTTGATGAATTGCAATAATTTACTCCATGAAGATTATATTTTGGCAGAATTTGTTTCAATCCCTAATAGGGATTTTGATGAATTGCAATCGTAGATACTGGGTTGATTCGCTTACGGTGTCCAGGTTTCAATCCCTAATAGGGATTTTGATGAATTGCAATGCTGCTTGTCCATACTCTCTTGGTAAAGGTTGTAAATGTTTCAATCCCTAATAGGGATTTTGATGAATTGCAATAAGGAAGGTGGAAGAAGTAAGAAGGGAAAACAAAATGTTTCAATCCCTAATAGGGATTTTGATGAATTGCAATCGCTGGCGTCTGAAAGCGCTGCTGTATTTGGTTTTCAAGGTACGGTTGCGCGAATGAGCAAATCATAACATGGGGAATAGTCATAACACAAGATGCAAATCGCTGAAAGTCAGTCTCTATAAGGTGCGCGGATGGTTTTAAAGTACCATTGCCCTGAAAGTCTTGTATAGAAGCAGCGTGCAGCTATTTTTGCCGCTTCTAATTTTGTACACCTACCCATCCGCGCATTTTGCAAGAAAATTAGTCTGATTTGCGATCGCTACCACCATTAAAATATAGCGGTTCCCATTCAGATGAGGTACAACATTATATCGCAAGGTCTAGGGGCACGGCATGCCGTGCCCCTACGGGTGTACCTTACTAGGTCGGGAAGCGCTATAAGCGATCGCCTAATACTTGCACACCTTAATTTACCAAGTCAGGGAATACCTCTTGTACAGCAGGATGCACTAAGCGATGATTTTGCACATTCACACCCTTAGCTAAGGCTGGGTTAACTTCCAGGGCCTTAATTCCCAAATTCGCTAACTGGACAACATAAGGTAATGTACTATTATTGAGCGCCTGAGTTGCTGTCCAAGGTACTGCTCCTGGCATATTGGGAACGCCATAATGCACTACACCTTCTTCAAGGTATACCGGATTTGTGTGGGATGTGGCACGTAAAGTTTCTATGCAACCGCCTTGATCTACAGCAACATCAACTATTACTGAACCAGGACGCATTTGTTTAACCAATTCACGGGATACTAAGATTGGCGCTCTCCGTCCCAGTACTAAAACTGCACCGATGAGCAAATCGGCTTCTTTGACTGCGGCTTCAATATGAGCAGAGTTGCTGTAAAGCAATTCGACTCTAGAACCAAAAAGGGTTTCTAAATAAGATAAGCGATCGACACTCACATCTAAAATTTGCACGCTAGCACCCACGCCCACGGCAATTTTAGCTGCTTCTGTGCCGACAACACCGCCACCTAAAATTACTACTTTGCCAGGTTGGACTCCAGGGACACCTCCCAAAAGGACTCCTCTACCACCTTGCTGACGTTCTAGGAATCTGGCCCCAAATTGTACTGCTAGCCGACCGGCAATCACGCTCATGGGGGTAAGCAAGGGTAGTCTGTTAGCACCAGGTTGTTCTACAGTTTCGTAGGCGATCGCAGTTGTGCCACAATCAATTAAATGCTCTGTCAATTTGCGATCGGCTGCTAAATGTAAATAAGTAAATAATATCTGCCCTTTCTGCAAAAATTTATACTCAGATATCAGAGGCTCTTTGACTTTAACAACTAATTCCCGATTCCAAGCGGTTTCTGATGTGGGGACAATCTCGGCTCCAGCACTTCTGTAGTCGTCATCAGAGAATCCAGCCCCATTACCTGCTTGCGTCTCAACGAAGATGCTATGACCATTTTCTCGCAGCACCCGCACACTAGAAGGACTTAAACCGACCCGAAACTCTTGATCCTTATTTTCCTTGGGAACGCCGATTTCCATATTTCCCATATATCGCCTCTGAATAATTAATTTTTTTTGTTTAACTGTAGCCTGCCAATTTCAAGCTTGCTACTTTCGTCGTGCCACTGACCTATTACAGATAGCTGTATTAGAGATAATTAATCTGTGTTCTAAGTTTCTCTATTCAATCTGAATAGCCCCAAACTCTTACCCTTGACTATTACCCCAGTATTTATACAATATATAAAGAATAGTAACATTTTGTTAAAAAAGCGATTGTATAGCTCCCTACTAGGAAGCTTTTGCTGAATTTATCAAGTCATCTTGGCATTCAAGCGCTGCAATCAGCTTTTAACCTACCTAACTTTTCATGTCATCTGGAAAAGCTAACGATTAACCTCGCCGCCTCCTTCCCGATGCGGGAAGTGGAAAAATTCAAAGTCTCTCTCCTAAAAGGCTACGGTGTACACACAAGTCGAATTACCCCCCTTAATCCCCCCTTATAAAGGGGGGAAAAAGAAATCTAGTTCCCTCCCCTTTATAAGGGGAGGGTTAGGGAGGGGTAAAACCT
>NNBU01000503.1_pt1 | contig 14566 bp, 21 predicted proteins | sample 1173781 | NCBI WGS metagenome assembly NNBU01 (sample SAMN07173937, study PRJNA388173) | plant metagenome | biome: Plant school; feature: Soil; material: Symbiotic tissue of Blasia pusilla L.; isolation source: symbiotic tissue sample KVJ2 | host: Blasia pusilla | place: Norway: Troms, Kvaloya...
GTTTCCGCCGATGGCGGGGGTGCGGGCACAGTGATCCATTTCCAGGTAACGGCGACGGATGCGGCGAGTTTTGCCCGGAGCGAGGGGCAGATTACGGCGATGCTGGCGCGCTCGGTGACGCGTGGGCGGCGGGGGATGTGAGGGACGGGTAGGCAGTAGGCAGTAGGGAGTAAGGAGTAAGGAGTAAGGAGTAGGGGAAGGTGGCCTCGTCCTTCGAGGCCCGCCTAAGGCGGGCACCTCAGGATGAGGGGAAAGACGAGAGGAAGGGACGACCGCAGCCGCCCTCATCCTGAGGTGCCCGCCTTAGGCGGGCCTCGAAGGACGAGGCCACCTTCCCCTACTCCTTACTCCTTACTCCTTACTCCCTACTGCCTACTGCCTACCCGTCCCTCACATCCCCCGCCGCCCACGCGTCACCGAGCGCGCCAGCATCGCCGTAATCTGCCCCTCGCTCCGGGCAAAACTCGCCGCATCCGTCGCCGTTACCTGGAAATGGATCACTGTGCCCGCACCCCCGCCATCGGCGGAAACGCCCAGCGCCCCGTCGGCTCCGCGTTTCAGCGGCAGGATCGCCTCCGCCCCGGCCTCGCCCATCAGTCCCGTGCCGCCGGCCATCGAAAAGTAAGTCGGCTGCGCCACCACCCCGCCCTCGGCAAAGGGCATCACCCGCCCCGGCACGCCGCCGTCGGCATAGGCGCTTGCGCCCGCGCCAAGCGCTGACCCGAGCCCCGATGTGAGACTGTCCAGCAACCCACCCGTCGCCTGCCCCACCAGGCTTTCGAGCGGTTTCAAACCCGTCGAGAGCGCAATGTCAGTCAGACGCAGGCCGACGGTACGCAGCACCTCCTCCAGCCCCTTGCCCCCCGTCATGGCGCCCGCCAGCGCCGACGTCAGCGCCCGCCCGAAGCGCGCCGAGCGGCTTTCGAGATCGTCGAGAACAGCCAAGGCCGCGCTGCCGTCAAGATCGACGGACAGCGCCAATGTATCGTCGTCGGTCATGGGAATGTCCTTTCACCGATGGGTCTGAAGGGAGACGCGTAGTGCCGAAGGGGCTTCCCGAAGGTCCGGCCGCCGGTTCCCCTCATCCTGAGGTGCCCGACACCGTCGGGCCTCGAAGGACGAGGCCACCAATCCCCGCGGCCAAGGATCCTTCGAGACCCTCGCGTTGCGAGGACACCTCAGCATGAGGGCCGCGCGAGCCTCCCCCTTCAATCCGGAAACCGCTGCATCATCCGCTCTACACCCCCGCGCGAAATCCCGCCCGGCCGATCAAATCCGCCTGACATCGCCATAAATTCCGGCAGGCTCAGCCGCCAGAACACCTCCGGTAACAGCCGCAGACGGTAAAACCCCAGCGTCATCGCCACTCCCCAGGGAAACGGCTTTGGTCCGTGTCTCTCGCCGCCTGCGGCCCTCAAGGGGAGGCCGTCGTCTCCGTCCCGCCGGCCACCGTGCCGGCCGAGACGCCTGTCGCCCCACCCGTCTGAAACGTCACCGTCAGCAGTTCGCCCACGACACCCGCAGCCCCGGCCACGCCGCCCTCCACCGCCATCTCCGCCACATCGGCATCCGACACCCGGTTGCCCCCACCGCGCAGGCCACAGGCAAGAATGCGGATAAGATCCACACTTTTCAGCCGCCCGGTGGAAAACCGCGCGGCGAGATCCCCCAGACTTTCGGCTCCGAATGCCGTCTCCAGCTCCGCCAGTGCCCCCAGCGTCAGGCACAGAATGCGCCGCTCGCCGTCAATCACCGCCTCCACCTCGCCGCGATGGCGGTTGGCGCGGTTCACTGTGATCGGATCGTGCAACTCCCGTTCATAGCCCCGCATGACCACCTCACAGCGCCGCAAAGGAAACGGCACCGGCCGATTCCAGCGCGATCTCGAAGGTCATTTCGCCGTCGTGATTGCCGGCATAGTCCAGCGCCGTCACCTGAAACGGCGCCGTCACCGTGCCGAAATCGGGGATCACCACCTGAAATGTCAGGATCGATCCGGCAAAAAAGGCCGCCCGCACCAGGGCGTCCGAGGCCTGGTCCTTGAACAGACCCGATCCCGTCAGTCCGGCGCGGCGCACGCCCGCCCCTTCCAGCAATTCCCGCCAGCGCCCGGCGCTTTCGCTGTCGGTGATATCCACCGACTGCGCATTGAACGCCAGCCGCCTGGCGCGCAAGCCCGCAACTGTCACAAAGCCCGCCCCATCCTCGATCTTCAGCAAGAGATCCTTGCCCCTCTGCGCGCCCATCGCCGCCTCCTTGTTGATGTGATTGTTGACCTGCGGCGGCGGAGCTCCCCACCTCCCCCTTGAGGGAGGGCGCCGCAAAGCGGCGGGTGGGGGACCGCCGCCGGACATGGGGCAGCGCGCCTCACGGCATCACCCCACCCCAGACCTGCGGTCCGCCCCGCCCCCTCAAGGGGAGGGTGGATGCGGCGCAATTAGCGTCGCCTCAATTTTCGGTGCTCGTCGCCTAAACTTCAGATTTTCCACGTGAGGGGTCCAGTTCCGCTGGCAAGAGCCTGAGCGAGCCCCCCAATTTCGCCTATAGCGCCCGCGGCCTTCCCGCTCTAGAAAGCCCTTATTGCCGCCTCCCTACTCGCCCCTCGCCCTTCGCCGCCCCGCCATTTCCGCGAGCCCACCATGCCCTTCCCCCGCACCGCCCTCGTCGCCGCGCTTGCGATCTCGCAGATCGTCGGCTGGGGCACGACCTATGAAATGCCGGCGGTGTTCGGGCGGGTGATGGCGGCCGATCTCGGCCTTGCCAATGAAACGGCCTTTGCTGGGCTCACCGTGATGATGCTGACCATGGCCATGCTCGGCCCCTCGACCGGCCGGCTGATTGCCAGGATCGGCGCCGCACGCGTGCTGGCGCTCGGCTCCGTGCTGATGGCCGCCGGGCTGATCCTGCTCGCTTTGTCGACCGGCCTCCTCACCTATGCGCTGGCCTGGCTGATCTTCGGCTTCGGCGGTTCGTTTGCGCTCACCGTGCCGGCCTTTGCCGCCGTCGTCGAGCGCGAGGGTCGCGATGCCCGCCGCACCATCGGCATCCTGATGATCTTTACCGGCCTGTCTTCGGCCGTCTGCTGGCCGCTCCTGACGCTCGCTTCGGATGCGCTCGGCTGGCGCGGTGCGCTGCTTGCCGCGGCCGGCGTGCAGATCCTCGTCTGCCTGCCGATCCATCTCGGTCTCGGTCGCCTGGCGATCAGCCGCTCGGACGAAGACCGGGCCGCCGATGCCATCGAGCCGCTGCAGCTGTCCCGCGCCATGAGCACGCTCGCCTTTCTGCTGATCGCGCTTGCCACCTCGCTTGCCAGCCTGATGACCTTCGGGCTGTCGCCGCAACTCCTGCATATCCTCGAACTCTCCGGCGCCACGCCGGCGCTGGCGCTCGAACTCGGCTCGCTGCGCGCCGTCTTCGGCATTGCCGCCCGCGCCTTCGATCTGGTGCTCGGCAAGCGTTCCTCGCCGATCACTACAGGCCTTGCCGGCACGGCCATGCTGACCGGCTCCGTGCTGCTCCTGATTCTCTCCTCCGGCACGCCGTCGAGCCTGCTCACCTTCACCGCCCTTTACGGCTTCGGCTCGGGCGTGGCGACGCTGGCCCGCGCCACCCTGCCGCTCGCCTTCTTCTCGGCCAGCCGCTTTGCCCGCCAGTCGGCCCGCCTCTCTTTGCCGCAGAACCTCGCCAATGCGCTCGCCCCCGTCCTGATGACGGCGGTCATCGACCGCGCCGGCATCCATGCCGGCCTCTTCCTCGCCGCCGCCTTCGCCGCCACCGGCTTTGCCGCGATCCTGGCGCTGGCGGTGATTGCAAGGCGGAGTGTTCACAGGGGCGCTTCCTCTCCCCCTGCGGGAGAGGTTACAAAATCGAAGCGCTAGGCGAGCGCAAGCCGCCTAACCTTCAGATTTTGTTGGTGAGGGGCAAGGTTTCGTCGGCTTAGCCCTCACAAAGAATCATCGCCTGCTCGCCAACCCCTCACCCTGAGTTGCCTGCGCAACGCGAGGGCCTGGAAGGGCAGAGGCCACGGCCCCACAGCCCGCAAGCATCCCCAGATGCGTCGAGGCCAGCGCCCACGCGGGCACCTCAACATGAATGGGTCGCCACCTCACTCTACCACCGCCCGAAAACTCGCCTCGGCGACGAACAACCCCGCCTTCACCTCGCGCCGGCTGACCGTCCGGCGATGGCGAAAGTTCACCAGCCGAAACCCGTCCTCTCCCGCTGGAAACCCCGCTGGCAGCCCCTCCGGCCAGGCCTCCGTCACCCGGCGCAGATCCGCCACCAGCGCTTCCGCCTCGCGCCGTGATCTGGCGCTCCAGGCCTCCAGCGCCAGTAGAATTTCCGCGCCCTCCGCTTCGCCGGTCGAAAAATCCCGTGTCTCGACCGTGCCCAGAACCAGGGCCGGAAAGCGCTGCGGCCGAACCGTCCGGTCGGTCATCCCGTCTGCCCCGAGCAGGGCCACCAACGCCGCATCCGCCTTCACCGCCTGTTGAAGCACTATCGCCAAGGCATTGACCGCATTTGTCATTGTTGATCTCCCTGATCACGCGCGCGCCAAGCCAGCGCCGCCCGCCAGCGCTTCCCACCAGCGCCGCCCGCCCACCCCTCATCCTGAGGTGCCCGACCCCGTCGGGCCTCGAAGGACGAGGCCACCGTCACGCCCCGGCCCCTCCGCAGCCGCCCCCTCCGGAACCGGGCCGTCCGCCGCCTCCGCGCGCCGCGCCAGCCGGTGCGCCAGCGCCCGGCGCAAGAGATCGCCGAGCACCGCCCCGGTCTCTTCCAGCGCCACCCGTCCTGCCGCGTGCAAGGACGCGCCCCGTGCAGCGCCCTCTCCAGTTTCCCGTCTCATCCCGTCACCTCGCGGCAGAGCGCCAGCGCAAATCGCCCGGTTTCGTCGAGGTCACGCAGCGCCAGGATCTCGAATGCCCGCGCGCCCTTCCGCAGCCGTTGCCCCGGCCGCAGATCGTCCCGCGCCCGCAAGGTCACCTGATGCGTCACCGCCGACACCAGCCCCGGCCCCTTGATCTCTTCGGCAAAACTCCTTGGCTCGATCAGCGCCAAGACCCGGGCCACTTCGGCAAAGACGACATCCGCCCCGCCCTGCCCGTCGTCCGTGGCCTCCGGCGCCTCCAGCAGCAGCCGCGCCGTCAGCCGCCCGGCATCGATATCGAGAGCCGCCATGATCACAGCCCCCGCCGGCAAAACGGCGCGATCAGCCGGTCATAACCCGGCGGCACCACCGCCGGCTGGGCCTCGGGTGCCACCACGCCACGGCAGGCAAACATCGCCCCGATCTGCACCAGCATTGCCCGCTTCAGCGTGTCGGGCACCTCTGCGCCGCTCTCGCCGAAGCCCGCCACGAACTCCACCTCGATGCCGTTCAAAACCCTCCCCGGCGCCGGCACATCGCGCAGCCACAGCCGCGCCGGCCGCGCCTCGCCATCGAGCAGATGCCCGTCCAGCGGCACCGCCGTAGCCTCACCCTCGCCGTCATACACCGTCACATCCGTCACCTGCCGCACAGGCCCTCGCGCGATCGTCAGAATGCCGTCGTCCGGCCAGGCATCGAGGCAAAGCCTGAAATTGCGGACCGCCAGAACCAGCCCGGTCTCCTGCTCCAGATGCTCGCGCGCCACGGTGATCAGCGAGAGGAGAAGCTCGTCCTCGTCGTCCGTATCCAGCCGCAAATGCGCCCTGACCTCGGCAAGCGTCAGCGGCTCCGCCACAGGCGGAGAAAGGTCGATGATGGTCATGGGAGATCCTTTGAAAATCACAATGAAAGCAAACCCCTCATCACCCTGCAGGGATCTCCTCCCCGTGAACGGGGAGAAGGGGCACGCCGCTGTCCGCATTCGCCCTTCTCCCCGCTGGCGGGGAGAAGGTGGCGGCAGCCGGATGAGGGGCTAAGGTCAAAATCGGATGACAGGAGGCGCGCCCCTCACACCCCAAACTTCACCAGCTTGATCGCCTCGAAATCCTGCACGCCGCCGCCGACGCGCTTGGTCGTGTAGAACAGGACGTAAGGTTTGGCCGAATAGGGATCGCGCAGCACCCGCACGCCGACACGATCGACCACCAGATAGCCTGCGCGGAAATCGCCAAACGCGATCGCGGTGGCGTTCGCAGCAATCTCCGGCATGGCCTCGGATTCGGCGACCGGGAAGCCCATCAGCGAGGCCGGATCGCCGGCGCGCGCCGGGGGCGCCCAGAGATAGTTGCCGTCGGCATCCTTCAGCTTGCGCACCGCCCCTTGGGTGCGTCGGCTCATGACGAAGCTGCCGTTCTGGCGGTGCCCCGCCTTCAGCGCATAGACCGCGTTGATCAGCACGTCGGAGGCCCCGCTTGCGGCAAAGGCGCCCGCCGCCCCGGTCGCGATCGTGCCGATCTTGCCCCATTCCCAAGCGTCGTCCGCCACCTGCGTGTAGCTCAAGAAACCCTTCGGCCGGTTCACACCGTCGCCCGAGACGAAGGCCTGCCCCTCCTGCTCGGCAAAGGCGATGTCGACTTCGGCCGCAATCCAGGCCTCGATATCGACCGCCGCATCGTCGAGCAGGCCTTGGGTCGCCGCCGGCATGGCATAGAGTTCCATGGTCGGGAAGGCGAGTTCGGAGAGCTCCGGCGTGCCGGTCTGCGGTCGTGCCGCCGTCTCGGCCACCCATCCGCTCGCAAAGCCCGACGCCGCAAACGGCTTCTTCAGCACCGAGCCCGAGACCTGGCGCACCGTCGCCAGCCCGCGGATCGGCGAAATGGCGGTAAGCCTGCGGCCGATCTCGCCATCCATCTGCGGCGGCACGAGATAACCGCCATCACCGGAGACACCGGCCGAGAGCGCCTTCTGGTCGAGGTCGCGCAGGGCCTGGTCGTCGCCGCGCCTGACATAGGCCTCGAAGGCGGCCTTGTGTTCGACAGACACCTGTTCATCGCGCCCCGGCCGCGACAGCTGCGGCCGACGCTTCTTCAGCACCAGCTCGTCGAGAAGCCGCCCCTGGTCGTCGATCGCCTTGTTGATCCGCTCGACCTTGTCGCGGGTCACGACGTCGCTCACCAGCTTGTCCTCGATCTCGGCCAGCCGCTGGTCATTGCCTTCCTTGAAGGCTTCGAACGCGCTCATCAGCTCCTCGAATGCCGCCGTCACCGTGTCGGGTGCCGCCTTCACCTCGAGTGCCGCGCGCGCCGGCAGGACCGCCTTGCCCGACCCCTTCGCCGCCGTCCTGTCGTCCGTCATCATGTCCTGTCCTTTCGCCTCAGCCATTGCGTCGTGCATCGCGTTATCCCCTGTTGAAATGATTGCTCGCCATCACCCGGGCCGCCCGGCGCATCAGCCGCACGAGCTCGGTTTCCTTGTCGCGGTAGAACCGCCGATGTTTGACATTGGAGACGCGGGCCGTCGGCAGCATGGGAAAGGTCACCACCGAGATCTCCCAGAGATCCGCCTCCAGGATCCGCCTGACCCCGGCCTTGCGATCGGAGCGCGTCTTCACCGCGCGAAAGCCGATCGACAGCCCGTCCAAGGCGCCTGCCTTCATCAGCGCCAGCACCTCGCGGGCGCGGGCCACATCGGTCGACAGCTTGCCCTCGACATAAAGCCCGCGCGCATCCTCGCGCAAAACCGTCCAGCGGCCGATCACCTCGGCCGGATCGTGCTGAAAGAGCATGCGCACACCGCCCGCCCCGCGCTTGTCGATCGAGGCGGCAAAGGCCCCGGGCTCGATCGCGTCCCGGCCGAGATCGACCTCGCCGAACAGGCTCGCATAACCGGAAAACGTCCCGTCCCCGGAAACGCCCTTCAGCGTCAGCCCGGCATATCTGAAGCTCTGGGCGCCCGGCCCTTCCCTGCGCTGCATATGCGTCTCCTCGTGATGTTGTTGTTTTGGTGCGGCCCCAACAACCGCCCCTTGAGGGGAGAGGTCGCCGCGAAGCGGCGGGTGGGGGGTGACCACCCTGGTGCGCTCACCCCACCTTCTCCCCCGCCCGCCCGGTCAGCCGGACCAGCAGACCCAGCCCCCACCAGGCGGTAAACGAGGCGAGCGTGGCGCCGGCGAGCATGATCTCGGAAGGGGACAGTTCCGGCTCGATGCCGAGCCGTGTCGCGCCCCAGAGCCCCGTCGGCCCGCCGAAGATCAGCCCGCAGGCGAGCCCGGTCAGAAACCGCACCGCCGCCTCGCGGCGATGTTTGGGCAGGAGGTAAACGAGCGAAATCGCGGAGCCCGCGACAGCCCCGATCAGACGGGCGGACAGCACGCCGCCGTCATGGCTGAAATCAGTCATTTGTTCATCTTTCCCTGATAGGCTCGATGTCTGCGCCGGCCGATACGATCCCGCCCAAAAGGCCGCGGCCGGCGCAAACCTTCCCCTTCGACAGCACCGAACGGCGCGCGCCTCCAGGCGATGGCAGCGGATTTTTCGAATAGTCTGAATCCCTTGGCGACGGCGGCTCACACGCCGATTCCGCCGCTTGATCCCCTGCGCGAAGACGCTCAAGGTGTGAATCAAGACGCGGCGTCTCCGGGCCATCTTCTGACAAGGATCGATCGACGTTAGGGTCCCGACGTCCCAGCGGGCACGGGAAAGTGACATGGATATTTTCTGGTTCTGGCTGTTCTGCAGCCTGCTCGTCCTCCACAATGGTGAGGAATATCTCTTTGCCGCCCGCCTCACCGATGTCGTCGCCGGGCGGATTTCACGCCTTCCCCTCACCCGGTTGCGCATCGCGCTGGTGATCGTCACGCTCGCCGGTCTGGCCCTCGTCCCGGTCAAAATGGCCGGCATGCCCGCCGCCGATCCGCTGCTTTCGGGGGCGGCCTTGGTCATGCTCGCCAATGCGGTTGTCCCGCATCTCGCCTTGACCGTTCTCCTGCGCCGCTACACCGCCGGCGTCGTCAGCGCCGTGCTGCTGATGGCCCCGGGCTGCGCGCTGATCCTGCAGGCGGCCCATGCGGCCGGGCTCGCCAGCCGCGACATCGTGTACGCAGCACTCACCGTCGCTGTTCCCCTGGTTCTGTTCCTGTGGCTGTTCATCGGCTCGGCCCTGATGCGCAAAGACCATCCCGACACACCGTCCCCGAGGGCCTGAACGCGCGCACCCGCCATCCCCCCGGCCGCCGGACGCGGCATCCGACGCGTGAAGCGCCCTTACGCTTGCCATCTCGCTCGCCATCTCGCTTCCAGCCAACGCACCCCAGATCCGCCCCGTCACACGCGCTTCATGAAGCCCTGCTCATGTAGCTGTGGGGTTACTGGTATTGGGGTCACATCATGGTCTATGTAATCGACGCGGCGCGCGCGCCGCGCGGAACCGTTGCGGAAAAGCCGCTGCTTCTCGCACTCGTGCTCACACTCACGCTGTCGGCCGTCTTCGTCGCCTGTCCCGGCATCGATCTTGCCGTCAGCCGGCTTTTCTATGTCGAAGGCGTCGGCTTTCCCGCGTCCAGGATCGAGGCGCTCTCCACCTTCCGCGCCTTCGGCCAGTATTTCCCGCTGGCGCTCACCGTGGCGCTCATTGTCGGCCTGGTGCTGAAACTCGTCTATCCCTCGCGCCCGTCGCTCTTTCCGCCGCGCTTCACACTCTATTTCTCCAGCCTCTTCCTGCTCGGCCCGGCGCTCACCGTGAACGGCATCCTGAAGCCGCTCTTCGACCGACCGCGCCCGCGCAATGTCATCGATTTCGGCGGCACGGACACCTTCGTCCATGCCTGGGGCCTCGGCGGCCACTTTTTCGACGACCGCTCCTTCGTCTCCGGCGAGGCGGCCGTGGTGACCTGTCTCATCCCGCTCGCCTTCTTCGTGCCGGTGGTCTGGCGCCGCGCGGTCTTCGTGCTGCTCTCGCTCTTCGCCGCCCTCACCGCGCTCAACCGCATCGCCTTTGGCGCGCATTTCCTCTCCGACGTCTTGATCGCCACCGGCCTGATGGCCATGCTGTCGATCGGGCTTGCCCACCTGATCTACGGCCGCCCGGGCGTCCAGTCCTGCGATATCAGGCTCGACGCTGCGCTGGGCGACCTCGGCCACCGCCTGCATGCCCTGCGCCGACAGACCGTCACCCGCCTCATAACCGCCGTCACGAACCGCCTGTCGCTTTCACCCGCGATGCTGCAGCCGTCACCGTCGGCCGAGGCCGAGCGGCAGGGCTGAGGGCGGCAGGGCCAGGGGCGGGCTCGGACAACCGCGGGCGCAAGGGAGCCCCCTCACCCTGAGGTACCGGGCAAGGCCCAGCATCGAAGGGCGAGGCCACCCAGCTCAAAACCGCATCGTCCGAAACGTCAACGACACCCGCCGCCCACGCATCACCGGCACCCCATCCATCCTGTCCGACCGCCGCGCCGGGATCGCATGCGTCCAGTCATGCCGCGCAGCCCCTTCGAGCACCAGCAGCGACCGGGGCGGCAGGATCGCCGCCCGCCTCTCTCCCGTCTCGACGCAGCAAAACTGCATCTCGCAAGGAGACAACAGGCTGAGCGACACAATCACATCGCCGAAACACGGTTCGCAGTCGACATGCGCGCTGATCCCCTGACCCGGTTGATATTCATTGGCGATCACCTGGTCCGGCAGGCCCGCAAAAATCCCCGCCTCGACCATCCGCCGGCCAAGCCCCTTCAATTCCTCCGGCAGCGGTCCGATCCGGCTCTCGGGCGTCACAATCCGCGCGCGGTAGTCGTAGCGATAGCCAAAATGCCGAACCCGCCGCCGCAGCTCGCCACTCCACTCGCCGGCATCGAGAAAGGCGCTGAGCGCCGTTTCCTCGGCGGGCGAGATCCAGTCGGGGATGAGACTGGCACCGGGTGGGAGGTCGGGCTGGGTCTCCATTGGCGGGTGTCCGTTTCGGTCGAGTGAGCATCCTAGCGCGGTCTTCGGTCGCCGGCATCCCGTGTGATGCTGAGGGGCAAAGCCACAGAGGCCAGGCTAGCGGCACCCACCTCCCCCCTTGCGGGGGAGGACGGAAAATCGAAGGATTAGGCGCGCGCACGCCGCCTAAACTTCAGATTTTCCAGGAGGGGGGCCCAGTTCCGTTGGCATTTACCTTACCGAGCCCCCCTCTTGCGAAATCTGAGGTTTGGCCCTGATCGGGCCAATTCCTCGATTTCGCTTTCTCCCCCGCAAGGAGGGAGATAGGGCCGCGCTCTCGGCCCTCACCCCTCATCCGCCGTCTTGCACCTACCCTCCGTGGGAGAGGTTATAAAATCGAAGGCTTAGCCCGATCAGGGCTAAACCTCAGATTTTGTTGGTGAGCGGAACGGTTCACAAGCCCCCCTCAATACCCCACCGCCTCCCGCTTCTCGTCGTCCGTCAAAAACCCGGCCGCCCCGACCCTCGCCCACAGCGCATCGCGCTCGGCCGCCAAGCCCGCCACCGTGTCCAAATCCGGCACCAGCCGCAGCCCCTCGCCCGTCAAATCCCCGAGAAAGCCTGAGAGCGCCGCCCCCGTGCGCGTCACCAGCGGCAGCACGGTCAGGCGATAAAAGGCGCGATTTGCCTCCTGGTAATTGGCATAGGTGTTGTCGCCGGGAATGCCGAGCAGCATCGGCGGCACGCCGAAGGCGAGCGCGATGTCGCGCGCCGCCCCGTTCTTCGCCTCGACGAAATCCATGTCCTTCGGCGACAGCCCCATCGACTTCCAGTCGAGCCCGCCTTCCAGGAGCAGCGGCCGCCCGGCGCGCATCGGGCCGGAATAGCCTTCGTCGAGCTCCACCTTCAGCCGCTGATACTGGTCGGCGGAGAGATTGCCGCCCTCTTTCGGCTGATAGACCAGCGCCCCGGAGGGCCTGGCGGAATTGTCGAGCAGCGCCTTGTTCCAGCGCCCCGCCGCATTGTGCAGATCAAGCGCGACCTGGGCAGCTGCAAGCGGCGCAAAGCCTTCGTGATCATCGAGCGGATGAAAGAGTTTCAGATGCAACAGCCCATCCAGCGCAATCCGCCGCACCGCGGTTCCGGCGCGATACTCGTAACCGCTCGGCCAGCCATCGGCACCGGAGACGACGCTCACCCGGTCGGGCCGCAGAAGATGCAGTTCCGCCCGCCCACCGCTACCGACCGCAACCGCCTCGACAAAGCCATTGCCCGAGAGCAGCAGCTGACCATAGAGCGCTTCCAGAAAATCCGCCCCCGTCATCGCCCCGTTCGGCCGGGCCAGAAGCGTAAGGGCCGGATGGTCCTCCCGCCCGACCGGCCCCTGATAGGCGAGGAACGCGATGTTGGCAGCCGCTTCCGATACCAGCCGCACACAGCGATGCGCCACCGGGTTTTTCATGAAGCCTTCGCGCGCCAGCGCCGCATAAGTGCGCCCCGTCCACCGCGCCTCGCCCTCACCCGCAATCAGAGCCAGCGCTGTGCCTGGGCGGGGGGTGAGCGCCTTTTCTCCAGGCATGGCGGTTCGATCCCGGGGGAAAGCCCAGGGCAGACGGAAGGGGAGTTTCATGGGGGTGTCCTTGGTGAGGTGGCCAGGTGGTCGGGAAGACGGAGGCTTGGCTTAATGCCAGGCATCATTCATCATCTCAAGGTTGCAATCTGGATCACAGGATCGGGAAACGCCGATGGATGCGCCGAGAGACAGTCTGAATATTCTGATCCGTAACGAAACTCAGAAGCTGACGGCAAATTTTGTCAATACGTGCGGGACGACCATGGTCACCATCGGCGTGCTAACCCCGACGATCAATGCCATCGTTACGGATCCGAGAAGGCTCAGTCCACTTGCCGTCTTGGGATTTTCGGCATTCGGCATTATATTGCATTTGTGGGCACGAACATTTCTCTCGGATCTTGAGGAAGCACCATGACGGACATCACTGCCAGCAGCGGTTTCTTCAACCAGGCAGGTCTTGTCCTGCTCGGCGTATCGATCCCGGCCGGCCTCCACCTGCTGCTGCGTCGAAGCCAGAGCCGCTGAGGTCTCACACGACACCCCTTACCGCATCCCCCACCACATAATCCGCCGCAAACCGCTCCTCGCGCAGCGGCTTCACCCGGCGGATGCTCTCCTCGTACAGCGGATGCGCCTTATAAGCGGCCAGCGCCTGTTCATCCTTGAACTCGCCATAGACGACAAGATCGATGCCCCGGTGAAAACCGTCGGTCTTCACATTGGTGCCGATCTCCAGCAGGCTGGCATGAGGGATTTCAGTCAGGATCGAAAGCCCCGCCCGCACCGTCTCGACATTCTCGGGCTTCACGGTGAAGAAGACGATATGGCGGATCATGGGGTATTCCTTCGAACCTGTTGCAGCGCGAAAGCCGATAGCATTGCGCGCGCGCCGTCTCAACCGGCCAACCCATCCATGTCGACCAGCGGCTTCTCACACCACCAGCGCCAGCCGGATCGCCGCATCAAAAATCTGCGCCTTGGCCGCAATTTTCGCGGCCCGGTCCCGCCCGTTGACGATTTTTCGCGCGCCCCGCCAGTCGGCCCGCATGCCGGAAAAATAGTCCGACAGCCTTGCCCCCGAAAACAGCCCCTCGGTCATGCCAACCACCAGGATGGTCGCCGCCACGTCGAGCCGCAGCGCCAGATCCGGCTCCGCCACCAGGTCATGTCCCACCACCCGGCTCATCCGGGCGTAATTCTCCCGGTGGGTGATCTGCACCAGCCCGCGACCATAATAGCTGTGGCCGGCCGCGTCCGGCCGCCAGTAAGGCGTCTTCACCGTCGGCAGTTTCCCCGCCCGATAAGCCCGCTCCAGCCGTGCCACGGCCTCGTCATTGCTGGGCGCCAGCGTCTCGCGCACCGCCTGCATGCTGGCCGCCGTCTCGTGATGCGCGGTTGCCAGCATGTAGGCGAGCCAGCGCGGATCCGACCAGCCGCGGGCGGCAAACCGCGTCAGCACCGCCTCCATGCCGGCGACCTGCCCCTCGCTCATTTTCCCGCCGAACACCGCATGGCGCAGGCCGGCGAAGAAGATCGCGCGATCGATCCGCATGGAACACCTCGATGACTGGGGGGATGATAGTAAATGAGACAGGAAGTGCGCGGAGCTCCGCGCCGGCCCAGCTATGCGGGTCCATGCGGGCACGGCCCCCACCGTTCGCCTTTCAGCCCTTGCACAGGGCAATTGGGGGGACGAGGGCTGACAAAAAAACTTCGCGTTTCAAACGATTGAAGAAATTTCAATCGTTTAGAGCGCGTTCCGTTCACATTTACAAAGCTTTAACAGTGTGGAACTTTCCCCCCATACAGACGTTTTGGGAGCCAGGACTTCCAACATGAGGAGGGAAGACATGCAGACGACCACTTCGATGACCCCCAAGGCCGCCGCCCCGCAGACCATCCCGGCCGATGTTCTCGCCCGCCTGGAAAACGAATGGCGCCAGGTGCGCCAGCCATCCGCGCAGCCGGCCAGCAAGTAAGCAACGATCCACCGCCCCATCATCAGACCGGCGCCCTGAAGGCGCCGGTTTTTTCGTTTGTGTCGTTGGAGCGGGGTTCCACTGTGTCCAGCGATCCTGCGATGGGCCCTCATCCGGCTCGCGAAATGGCCCCTGTGATCATCCGTCCCTCACACCCCGCGTATCCGTGGCTCTGCCCCGGCCTCCAGCATCAGTGACGTCATCGCCCCTGTCTCTTATACCCATC
>NNBU01000791.1_pt1 | contig 14501 bp, 12 predicted proteins | sample 1173781 | NCBI WGS metagenome assembly NNBU01 (sample SAMN07173937, study PRJNA388173) | plant metagenome | biome: Plant school; feature: Soil; material: Symbiotic tissue of Blasia pusilla L.; isolation source: symbiotic tissue sample KVJ2 | host: Blasia pusilla | place: Norway: Troms, Kvaloya...
GTGGTGGGCCAAGCGAGCATCTGAAAGAACAGCGTCGCTGCTATTTCGAATGCTTCGGACCACACCATGAGCGAACCCAACATCCTTCTCAACGTCAACGGCATCGAGGTCATCTACAACCACGTGATCCTGGTGCTCAAGGGCGTGTCGCTCTCGGTGCCCGAAGGCGGCATCGTGGCGCTGCTCGGGGGCAACGGCGCGGGCAAGACGACCACGCTGCGCGCGGTGAGCAACCTGCTCGCGGGCGAACGCGGCGCGGTGACCAAGGGCACCATCGAACTGCGCGGCGACCGCATCGAGGCGCTGTCGCCGGCCGAACTGGTCAAGCGCGGACTGATCCAGGTGATGGAAGGCCGCCACTGCTTTGCGCACCTGACCATCGAGGAGAACCTGATGACGGGCGCCTACACGCGCACCGACGGCAAGGCCGCGGTGCAGCAGACGCTGGACAAGGTGTACGCGTATTTCCCGCGCCTGAAGACGCGGCGCACCTCGCAGGCGGCCTACACCTCGGGCGGCGAGCAGCAGATGTGCGCCATCGGGCGCGCGCTGATGGCCAACCCGACCATGGTGCTGCTCGACGAGCCCTCGATGGGCCTGGCGCCGCAGATCGTCGAGGAGGTGTTCGAGATCGTGAAAGACCTCAACACCAAGGAGCGCGTGACCTTCCTGCTGGCCGAGCAGAACACCAACATGGCGCTGCGCTACGCCGACTACGGCTACATCCTGGAGAACGGCCGCATCGTGATGGACGGCGAGGCGAAGAGCCTGCGCGAGAACGAGGACGTGAAGGAGTTCTACCTCGGCGTCGGCGGCGCGGACCGCAAGAGCTTCCGCGACGTGAAGAGCTACAAGCGGCGCAAGCGCTGGTTGGCTTGACTCTCCCCGAGTCTTCGCGCACTTCGTGTTGCCTCGCCACCCCCTCGCCGGAGGCAATGCCAGCGGCCCGGCAAGGCCGGTTCCGCGGCATCCCTGAAAGAGCAAGTTGAGCGCCTTGAACAGAACAGAAAGATGAAGGCACGGACATGACCGACCACTACGACAAGCTCGAAATCCGCGACCCCGCCGAACGCGAGCGCGACCTGCTCGCCGCATTGCCGAAACAGATCGCACAGGCGCAGACGGCAACCGCCGCATTCAAGAAGATCCTCGACGGCGTGAAGCCCACCGACGTGACGACGCGCGACGCGCTCGCCAGACTCCCGGTCACGCGCAAATCGGAATTGCTCGAGCTGCAGAAGGCAGGCCGTGCCGACGACCCCTTCGGCGGCTTCGCATCGATCGTGCGCGGGCCGCGCATGCCGCGCGTGTTCGCGAGCCCCGGCACCATCTACGAACCCGAGGGCGAAGCGCGCGACTATTGGCGCACCGCGCGCGCGCTGCATGCGGCGGGCTTTCGGGGCGGCGAGCTGATCCACAACAGCTTCAGCTACCACATGACACCCGCCGGTTCCATCATGGAAAGCGGCGCGCATGCCATGGGCTGCAGCGTGTTCGCGGGCGGCATCGGCCAGACCGAACAGCAGCTCGAAGCCATGGCCGACCTCAATCCCGAAGGCTATGCGGGCACGCCGAGCTTCCTGAAGATCCTGCTGGAGAAGGCCGAAGAGACGGGGCTGAAGCTGCCCTCGCTCACCAAGGCGCTGGTCTCCGGCGAAGCCTTTCCGCCCAGCCTGCACGACTGGATCGCCGCGCACGGCGTGAAGGGCACGCAGTGCTACGCCACCGCCGACCTCGGCCTGATCGCCTATGAAACCAGCGCGCGAGAAGGCCTGGTGATCGACGAAGGGGTGCTGGTCGAGATCGTGCGGCCCGGCACCGGCGACCCGGTGCCCGACGGTGAAGTGGGCGAGGTCGTCGTGACCACCTTCAACCCCGACTACCCGCTGGTGCGCTTCGGCACCGGCGACCTGTCGGCCGTGCTCGCGGGCACCTGCCCCACCGGGCGCACCAACCGGCGCATCAAGGGCTGGCTCGGCCGCGCCGACCAGACCACCAAGGTGCGCGGCATGTTCGTCCACCCCTCGCAGGTGGCGGAGGTCGTGCGGCGCTTTCCCGAAGTGCAGCGCGCACGGCTCGTGGTGTCGGGCGAGATGGGCGACGACCGGATGACCTTCAGGCTCGAATGCGCAGGCGCGCCCGAAGGACTCGACACGCGCATTGCCGATGCGGTGCGCGAAGTGACCAAGCTGCGCGGCACCATCGAGCTGGTGGTACCGGGCAGCCTGCCCAACGACGGCAAGGTGATCGAGGACGCGCGCAGCTACAAGTAGCGGCGGTACAGCACGCGCGTGGCGGCGCGCGCAAGCACGACAGCCATCGCCGTGTAGAGCAGCACCACGGCCAGCACGAAGCCGATGATGCCGCCCCCGCTGTAGAAGCTGAACGAGGTCTTCGCGGCCACGAACAGCCATGCGAGCGCCACGGCGATGCAGCTCACCTGCACCAGCAAGAAGGCCGACACCGCGGCCGCCACGGCCCTGAACGGGCGCGCCAGCAACAGCCCGGGCCGCGTGCCGAGCCAGCCGCCCCAGGCGGCGAGCGCGAAGGTCACGACGGCCGGCAGCACCCAGGTCAGCAGCAGCATGCCCACGGCCAGGTCGCTGGACGGCGGCGCCCAGCGTGCCACGGCCAGGCCGCTCCAAAGCTGCAGCGCCGCGAAGAGTGCTCCCACCAGCAGCGCGACGGCGCGGCGCGGCGACCCGGGTAGCGGCTCCCCGGCTGCGCCCTCTTCCTGCGCGGGTGCCCCTGCAACGCGGCTCTTCATCAGCGCGATGCGTGCCGCCAACCACAGGCCGAGCACCAGCACCGCCATCTGCACCAGCGACTGCAGCGTCATGGCCACGCCCATGTACAGGCGAGGCGAATAGGCGAAGACGCCCTCCAGCCGCCCGCCCGGCATGAACATCACCTGGATCTCGTAGAACAACGGGGTCAGCGCGTAGTAGTTCAGCACCATCGCCAGCACCCACACACCGCCGAAGCGCAGCCGCGCATCGTGGGCCAGCGCCACGCGGGCCGCGCCCTGGCGCTCCAGCGCATGGCGCCCGTGGCTCCACGACAGCGCCGCGGCCAGCAGCCAGGACATCGCCATGCCCGCGAGCAGCGTGACCCAGACGCCGGGCATGGTGTACGCGCCGCGCATCTGCTCGGCCTCGGGCGTGGAAGGCGCCAGCAGCAGGGTCATGTTGATGACGAACATGACCGCGTCGAGGCCCACGGCGATGAGCGCGAAGTCGCGGGGCAGGCGCAGCGCGCGTTGCAGGGAGGGATTCGCCGTCATATCAGAGTACTTTCGTTGATTCGCGCATGCCGCAGCGGCATGCGAATACAGCGAGGGTATCGGATGACGGCGCGCGCGCCGCACAGGTTCAGTGCGCGAGTGCGGCTTCGGCCGCCTCCCTGGGTGCGGGACCTACGTACACCGACTGCGGCCGGATCAGCCGCCCCTTCTTCACCTGCTCGCGGGCATGCGCCAGCCAGCCGCCCACGCGGCCCGCGGCAAACACGCAGGTGAAGCTCTCGCGGCCGAAGCCCAGGGCCTCGAGCAGCAGCGCCGTGTAGAACTCGACGTTGGTCTCCAGCGCGCGGCCGGGCTTGGTCTCGCGCAGGATCGCGAGCGCGGCCTGTTCGGCCGCCTCGGCCAGCGCGAAGCGTGCGACGTTGACGCTGCCTTCGTCGCCAAGCCTGCGCAGCGCCCCCTTGAGCGCATCGGCGCGCGGATCGCGCACGCGGTAGATGCGGTGGCCGAAGCCCATCAGCCGCTGTCCGCCGGCCACCGCCTCCTCCAGCCAGGGGCGCGCGTTGGCGGCGGTGCCGATGGCGTCCAGCGCGTCGAGCACCGGCCCCGGCGCGCCGCCGTGCAACGGACCCTTGAGCGCGCTGATGCCCGCGAGCACGGCCGAGGCGAGCCCCGCGCCGGTCGATGCCACCACGCGCGCGGCGAAGGTCGAGGCGTTGAGCCCGTGGTCGCACACGGTGACGAGGTAGGTGTCGAGCGCGGCGGCCTGCACGGGCGCGGGCATGCGGCCGTGCAGCATGCGCAGCATGTCGGTAGCGTGCGGCAGGGCCTCGTCGGGCGCGAGGGCCTGCACGCCCAGGCGCCAGCGCATGACGGCTGCGGTGTAGACGGCGGGTGCGGCCACCAGGCGCAGGGCGGTGGGCAGGTCGTCGCCGTCGGGCAGGCGCGCGAGCAGCGCGCGCACGGCCTCGATGGGCGGCATGCGGCGCAGCACGGCGTCGTCGTTGGGTTGCAGGCGCTCGAAGGCTTCGCGGCGTGCGCGGCCGATGGCGGCACGCAGGCCGTCGGCGGGCGGCAGCGTGTCGAAGAAGCCTTCGAACAGCAGCGCGACCACGTCTTCATAGCGCCAGCGTTGCGCAATCTCGTCGAGCTCATGGCCGCGGATCACCAGCCGGCCGGCGGCACCGTCCACCTCGGACAGCACCGTGCGCGCGGCCACCACGCCTTCGAGGCTGCCATCGTCGTCGTTCATCGTCTTTGCTCCTGGGTTTGTCACGATGCGATGGATTCTGGCCATACGGATATTGACGTCAATCTTGATCTATTCTGTCAACATGACCTTGACGAAAGCACCGCTCTGGCTGCCCGCCGCCGACGCCCTCGAACTGATGCAGGTCCGCCCGCAGACGCTCTACGCCAGCGTGAGCCGCGGGCGCATCCGCGCCAAGCCCGATGCAACGGACCCGCGCCGCAGCCTCTACCACCGCGACGACGTGCAGCGCATCGCGGCGCGCACGCGCGGGCGCCGCAGCACCGAGACGGTGGCCAGCGAAGCAATCCAGTGGGGGGAGCCGGTGCTGGCGTCGGGTGTGTCCACGGTGTCCGGGGGACGGCTGCTCTACCGAGGGCAGGATGCATGCGAGCTGGCCGAACACGCCACGCTGGAAGAGGTTGCCGGCGTGTTGTGGGAGAGCGCTGCGACCCGCTTTGCCGCCGCCACTGCTGCGGCGTCGACACCGAAAGGCGCCGCGCCGCTTCAGGCCGGCCTGGTTGCGCTCGCATCGCGCGCCACCACCGACCTGCCCACGCGCGGCCGCTCGCGCGCCGCGCTGCAAGCCGAGGCGGCCGACGTCATCGGCACGCTGGCCGATGCACTGCTCGGCGCCGCTCCCCTTTCCGCACGCGCGATGCCGCTGCACATGCGCATGGCCAGCGCCTGGCGGCGCCCTCGCGCTGCGGAAGACCTGCGCCGCGCGCTGGTGCTGCTGGCCGACCATGAACTCAACGCGTCCACTTTCGCGGCGCGCGTGACCGCATCGACCGGTGCTTCGGTGGCCGCCTGCCTGCTCACGGGCCTCTCGACATTGACCGGCCCGCGGCACGGTGGCGCCTCCGCCGCGGTGCAAGCGCTGATGCGCAACGCGGCAGCCATCGGCACCGAGGCCGCCGTGCGCGAATGGCTTGCGCACGACAGGCCGCTGGTGGCTTTCGGTCACCCGCTCTATCCGAACGGCGACGTGCGCTGCGGCGCACTGCTGGCGGGCATCGAGCTGCCCGCGGCGTTTACCGAGTTGCGCGCCATCGGCGGGAAGCTGCTGGGCGAGGCCGTCAACATCGACTTCGCACTCGCAGCCATGGCGGCCGTCCACAAGCTGCCTGCAGGCGCACCGCTCGTCCTGTTCGCACTGGCGCGCAGCGTCGGCTGGACGGCCCATGTGCTGGAGCAACAGGCCACGGGGCAGTTGATACGCCCCCGCGCGCGCTACACAGGCCCTGCCGCCGCGGTCACTGAAGCTGCGCCTCGTGCGCCACTTCGAAGAGCTTCGTCATCTCGCGGTTGAAGGCCGGCAGGTCGTCGGGCTTGCGGCTGGTCACGAGCAGGTGATCGACCACCACGTCCTGGTCGCTCCAGGTCGCACCCGCGTTCTGCAGGTCGGCGCGCAGCGATGGCCACGAGGTCATGTGCCGGCCCTGGACGCCGCCCGCGTCGATGAGGGTCCACGGTCCGTGGCAGATGGCGGCGATGGGCTTGCCCGCTTCCACGAAGGCCCGCACGAAGGCGACGGCCTTCTCGTCGATGCGCAGCGCATCGGGGTTGACCACGCCGCCCGGCAACAGCAGGGCGTCGAAGTCTTCGGCGCTGGCGCTCTGCAGCGGCACGTCGACCGTGAAGCTGTCGGCCTGGTCGTGGTGATGCCAGCCGCGCACGCTGCCGTCGATGGGCGAGACGATCTGCGTCTGCGCGCCGGCGGCGTCCAGCGCCTTGCGGGGGTCGGTCATCTCGACCTGCTCGAAGCCGTCCGACACGAGGATGGCGACCTTCATTCCGTCGAGGGAGGATGAGGTGATGGGCATGGGTGAATCACTCCTGGGTTGGTGGTTTCAAGGCAATGAATACCCACCCTAAGCCCCACCCTCGCGAGCCGCATCGTCCTGCGCCGGGTCCGCCTGTCGGACAAATCGACGGGCAGACCCGAACCCTGAAACCCTACCTGCGGCAGCCCTTGGGCAGCGCCTTCTCCGGCAGGTCGTCGCCCGCCACGCAGTGCCAGTCGATGCCGTTGTCGGCCGCCGAGGGCTCCATGCGCAGGGTGCCCTTCACGCCCTTGGGCAGGGTCGCCTCGACGACCATGCTCTGCGGGTCGAGCGTGAGGGTGGCACCGCCGGGCAGCGTGTCGGGCAGGCGGGCGGCGGCCAGGGACTCGGGCGTCTCTTCCTTCTCGGTGTAGTAGTTGCCAAGCGCCTCGCGCACCGAAGCGCCTTCGTACCAGGCCTGCGCCACGACCGCGCGGCTCGTGTATTCCTGGTAGGCCGGAATGGCCACGGCCGCCAGCACGCCGATGACAGCCACCGTGATCAGCGCGCCGAGCGCGCCGCCGCCGGCACGCCCGGTGTAGGGCACGAAGATCGCCAGCACATAGGCCAGCGGGTTGCGGCTGGGCAGCCGGGCTTCCCGGTCGAGCACGCGCGCCACGCGCTTGGTCAGCCAGGGGTAGCCGGCGATCAGCTCGTGGAACGAGGCCCAGAAGCCGCTGTTGCCCGCCGACTGCGCCGCATAGGCCTGCAGGTTGACGTTGCGCCACTGGTGCGCGCCGGCTGCCAGCGCCACGAGCGCGCGCGGCGCGGAGTCGGGCTCTTCGCAACAGGCCTCGCCGTGCAGGTCGCAGGTGTATTCCTTGGCGCGCGCATAGGCCGCGCCCAGCAGCGGCAGCCACAGCACGGGGGCGCGCCAGATGTGGCCCGTGAGGTGGCCGCGCCGGATGTGGCCGAGCTCATGGCCGATGTAGAAATTGACGCCGTCGGGCTGCCGCTCCATGGCGTCGACCACGTCGGACAGCAGCACCACGAAGTTGCGACCGAAGAAGCGCGTGGCAAAGGCGTTGAACATGCCGTCACCGTGCAGCAGGTAGGCCTCGGGCGGCTTCTCGATGCCCAGGAAGCCGCAGCAGGCCTCGAAGCGCGCATGCAGCTCGGGCAACTGGGTGGGCGAGAGCTTCACGCCCGTCCCCTTGATCCAGGCAATGACGGCCGACTGTGCGAACACATAGCCGATGAAGCCCAGCAGCACGTAGACCAGCGCGATGCCCAGCGTGCCGACGACCAGCAGCAGCCAGACCAGCAGGCCGAGCCACAGCGTGATGTTGCCGAGCCAGCGCTCGCGCGGATAGACCCATGGATCCATTGGAATTTCCTCCTCGTTGCGGCCTGGAAGACCGCTTGGTTTGTGGTTCTTTTGCGCGCCCCCCGGCGCGGCCTGCAGGCGTCGATCATGCCCCAGCACAGTGCAGATTTCGATGCAGGTCTAAGGGCTATTCGCTATAGGTCAGGTCGTGGTCAGCCGATAAGATCGCGGCCGTTTGACACCCCCATCACGGAAATCGGAGACCCCATGAAGAAACTGTTCGCCCTCGCGGCGATTGCCGCCGCAGCTGCCGGAGCCCACGCCCAGGACTTTCCTGCGGGCAAGACCGTCACGCTCGTGGTGCCTTTCGCAGCCGGCGGCCCGACCGACCGTGTCGCGCGCGACCTGGCGGAAGCCATGCAGAAGACGCTCGGCACGACGATCGTGGTGGACAACACCGCCGGCGCGGGCAGCTCCATCGGCACGGCCAAGGTGGCGCGCGCCAACCCCGACGGCTACACGCTGCTGCTGAACCACATCGGCATGTCGACCATGCCGGCGCTCTACCGCAAGCTGCCGTTCAACGTCGAGACCGACTTCGAGTACCTGGGCATGGTCAACGAAGTGCCCATGACGCTCATCGGCAAGCCCACGCTGCCGGCCAACAACTACAAGGAACTGACGGCCTGGATCGAAGCCAACAAGGGCAAGATCAACCTGGGCAACGCCGGCCTGGGCGCCGCGTCCCACCTGTGCGGCCTGCTGTTCCAGAGCGCGCTGAAGGTCGAGATGACGCCGGTTCCCTACAAGGGCACGGCGCCCGCCATCGCCGACCTGCTGGGCGGCCAGATCGACCTGCTGTGCGACCAGACCACCAACACCACCTCGCAGATCGAGGCCAAGAAGGTCAAGGCCTACGCCGTGACCACGGCCAAGCGCCTGACCACGCCGGCCCTGAAGGACCTGCCCACGCTGCAGGAAGCGGGCGTCAAAGGCTTCGAAGTTTCGATCTGGCACGGCGTGTACGCCCCCAAGGGCACGCCGGCACCGGTGCTGAAGAAGCTCAACGAGGCCATCAACGCCGCCATGAAGGACCCGGGCTTCATCAAGCGTGAAGAGGCGCTGGGCGCGGTGATCACCACCGACAGCCGCACCCAGCCGGCGGAACACAAGAAGTTCGTCGCGGCCGAAATCGCCAAGTGGGGCCCGATCATCAAGGCCGCGGGCGTGTACGCCGACTGATCGACAGTCTTCCACACGCGCAGCCGCAAGGCCGCCTGAGCCCCCCCGGGGCCAGGCGGCTTTTTTGTTCATGCTCGCCGCCGGCTTTCTTCCACGTCCACGCGCTTTTCTACTTCGGCCGCACGGCGTCCGCCGTTCCCTGGATGAAGGCCTTGATGCTCTCGATGTCCTCGCCCGAGAGCTTGCCCGTGAAGTCCGGCATGCCGCGCGCCATGGCCGGGCCCTTCAGGATGAACTTGTCCAGGTTCTCGATGTAGGCCGCGTCCATGTAGCCGAGGTTGGGAATGTTGCCTCCGCGGTCCACGCCCGGCACGCCGTGGCAGAACACGCAGTTGCTCACATAGAGCATGGTGCCGGCCTGGACCTTGGCAGGGTCGTACTTCACGCCCTGCACCAGCTTGTCCATGCGGTACTGCACGAAGTCCGGCATCTTGGCGGTGCCGCCCACCGCGAAGGTGTAGACCGTGCCCGGTCCCTGCTTCTCGGTGGCGCGCTGCGCCAGGCCGTACACGCCGCCCCAGCCCACGGCCACCGACACGTACTGCTTGCCGTCGACCATGTAGGTCGAGGGTGCCGCCACCACGCCGGTGCCGGTGGGCGTTTCCCAGAGCTTCTCGCCGGTCTTGGCGTTGTAGGCCAGCAGGCGGCCGTCGGCCGTGCCCTGGAACACCAGGTTGCCGGCGGTGGTGAGCGTGCCGCCGTTCCAGGGCGACACGTAGTCCACGCCCCAGGCCTCCTTCTGCGTCACCGGGTCCCAGGCCACCAGCCGGCCCGAGGGCTTGCTCTTGGGCGGCTCGGCGTTGGCGAACTTGGCCGTGTTCCATCCCAGCGCGGAATGCGGGCGGCCGGGCACGTCCTCGTTGAACTTCCAGTCCTTGTCGTCCATCAGGTTGATCGGCACATGCTGCGAGGGCAGGTAGGCCAGGCCGGTCTGCGGGTTGAACGACATCGGGTGCCAGTTGTGCGCGCCGAAGGGGCCGGGGATGGCGTCGTTGGGCTTGGTGCCGTCGCGCGCGGACGCCACCACCTCGGGCCGACCGTTTTTGTCGTAGCCGGTGGCCCAGTTCACTTCGGTGAAGTTCTTCGCCGAGATGAACTTGCCGTTGGTGCGGTCGATGACGAAGAAGAAGCCGTTCTTCGGCGCATGCAGCAGCACCTTGCGCGGCTTGCCGTCGAGCTTCACGTCGGCCAGGATCATCGACTGCGTGGAGGTGTAGTCCCAGTTGTCGCCGGGCGTCTCCTGGTAGTGCCACTTGTACTTGCCGGTGTCCGGGTCCAGCGCCACCACCGAGCCCAGGTAGAGGTTGTCGCCGCCCTTGGGGCTGCGCGCCTTGTGCGACCACGGCGAGCCGTTGCCGGTGCCCACGTACATCAGGTTGAGCTCGGGGTCGAAGGCAAAGCTGTCCCATGCGGTGCCGCCGCCGCCGGCCTCCCAGTATTTGCCGCTCGGGTCCCAGGTCTTGGCGGCGCGCGCCATCGAGGCGTCCTCGAAGGGCTTGCTCGGGTCGCCGGGCACCACGAACCAGCGCCACTTCTGGTCGCCGGTCTTCGCGTCGTAGGCAGTCACGAAGCCGCGCACGCCGTACTCGGCGCCGCCGTTGCCGATGATGACCTTGCCCTTGAACACGCGCGGCGCGCCGGTGATGGTGTAGCTGCCCTTCTGGCCGTCGAGCGTGTTCTTCTCCCACACCGTCTGGCCGGTGGCCGCGTCGAGCGCGATCAGGCGGCCGTCGTAGGCCGCCACGTAGACCTTGCCCTCGTAGAGCGCCACGCCGCGGTTCACCACGTCGCAGCAGCCCCTGTAGCCTTTCGATTTATCGACCTGCGGATCGAAGGTCCACAGCTTCTGCCCGGTGCGGGTGTCGATGGCGTGCACCACGCTCCACGAGGCGGTGACGTACATGATGCCGTCCACCACCAGCGGCGTGGCCTCCACGCCGCGCGTCGACTCGAGGTTGTACGACCAGACCAGCCCCAGGTCCTTCACGTTGGCCGCGTTCACCTGGTCGAGCCTGCTGAAGCGCGACTCGGCGTAGTCGAGGCCGACGCTGGGCCAGTCGGGGGTTTTCTTCTGCGCGGCATTGGCGCGGATGAAGCCGCCGTCGACGCGTTTCGTGGCGGCGGCGGCCCGGTCCTGGGCATTCTGGGCCGTGGCCGCGGTCGATGCGCCCAGGCACAGCAACGCGCCGGCGAGCACGAGCAGCCCGGTGGGTGTTTTTGTCATCGCAGGTCTCCTTTGTGCCGCAAGGATCGTTCGCGCGGGCCTTGCCTTCATCTTGGGGATTTCCCCAGTCCGGCGATGTTCCATTGCGGAACACATTCGACGCTGGTCCCGAACCGGGAGGCAACGAACCCATGGCCCTCGACAGAATCGGCACGGCGGATGCGCCGCGCCAGCTCTTTGCCAGCACGCCGGCGCAGCGCGTGGCGCTCGCGCGGCAGCAGTTCTTCGAAGAAGGCGTGCGCCCCTCGGGCCTCGTGGGCGAGGCGGTGATCCAGTCGTGGCTGCGCTGCAGCCGCACGCACGCCGACCGCCAGCGCATCGTGCCCTTCGACGCCGTCACGCCGAGCCGGCTGCATGCCACGCTGGCGCGCAACCGAGAGCTGCTCGAGGTTGCGCGGCAAGAACTCGCGCAGATGGAGAACATGCTCGCAGGCACCGACTGCCGCGTGATCCTGACCGACAGCGAAGGCGTGGTGGTGCACGTCACCGACCAGCCCGCCGCCGCGCACCAGCCGGTGCTGCGCAAGACGGCGCGCGTGGGCGTGAACATTTCCGAGCGCATCGTCGGCACCACCGCGCCGGGCATCGTGGCGAGCACCGGGCAGGCCTGCACGGTGGACGGCGCGGAGCACTACTTCGACGTGCTGTGCCACATGCAGTGCGCGGCTGCGCCGATCCGCGGCGTGAACGGGCAGCTCGCCGGCGTGCTCGACCTGACGGCCGAGGCGCGGCGCTTCGGCTTCGACGCGGCGTCGGTGGTGGCGCTCTATGCCACGACCATCGAGAACCGGCTGCTGCAGGCGCAGTCGCGCGACCACCTGATCCTGCGCTTCCAGGCCAGCCCCACGCTGCTGGGCACGCCGCTCGAAGCCCTGGCGGGCATCGCGCCCGACGGCACCATCGCATGGCTCAACAACGCGGGCGCGCGGCTGCTGGGGCGGTTGCCCGAGGCGGCGCACGAGCGCGACGTCGAATGCCTTCTGGGGCACGACCTGGCGAGCCTGCTGCGGCTGGGACGGCCCGGCCGATGCGAGGCGGCGCAGCCCCTGCGGCTGGCGAGCGGCCTGGGCGTATGGGTGCAGGCGCACCTGAAGGGCCCGGACGGCGTGGACTTCCGGCACGCGGTGGCGATGCCCGGCGAGGCGGCACCGATCGGCATCGAACGCGGCGCGCAGGCGATGGCCGTCGAGGTCGGCGCAAGCGGCGGCGACAGCGCGCCCGTGGCGCACGCCGCGCACGCGGAAACGCTGCGCGCGCACAGCCGCAAGCTGATCGAGGACACGCTCGCGGCGCACGGCGGCAATGTGTCGCAGGCAGCGCGGCAACTGAACGTGTCGCGCGGCACGCTCTACCGGCGGCTGCGCGGCTGGCGCGATGGGGAGGAACGCGAGGCAGGTGAAGACGGCGCCGCGCCGGCTTCGGATTGAAGGATCAGACCGCCGCGCGGGCCAGCGCACGCGCGCGGCGCGCCTTCGCGTCGGGCTGCAGCGGCCGCAGGTACTCGTGCAAGGCCAATGCGGCCGCGCCCACCGCGGGCGCCAGCGCGTCGTAGCGCGAGGTGCGCAGCTCCGGCGGCGGCATGCCCGCGCCGTCGGCATGCCGCTTCACGCTTTCGAACGCCGCCTGCGCAAAGCCCCGGTGGTCCGCGCACGCCTTGCCGCCCAGCACGATCGCGCGCGGATTGAAGGTGACCCACAGGTTCTGCAGCAGCACGCCGAAGAAGGCCGCGGCGCGCGCCATGTCGGCGCCCGGGCGCTCCAGCACGCGCGAGCCGAAGAAGGCCTCGGCGCAGCCGCGTCGCCCGCACGAGCACAGCGGCCCGTCGAGCTCGAGGATGGTGTGGCCGATCTCGCCCGCCATGCCCTGCGCGCCGGTGAAGAGCCGGTCGTTCAGCACCACGCCCGCACCCACGCCCACGTCGCAGTTGACGAAGATGAGCGGGTCTTCGCCGTCCTTGCCGGCACCGGCCGCGAACTCGTACTCGCCGAGCGCGGCGGCGTCGGCGTCGTTCTGCAGTTGCACCGTGACGCCGGGCAGGCCGACGGCGGCAAAGGCCTTTTCGAGCGCAGGCAGCAGGCTCACGTTGCGCCAGCCGAGGTTGGGCGCGAAGCGGACCACGCCGGTGCAGTCGTCCACCGCGCCGGGCACGCACACGCCGATGCTCGACAGGCGCAGCGCGAGCTTCTTCAGCTGCGCGTGGGCGGCCGACGCCATGCGCGCGACCTGCGCGCACACGCCGGCCGGCGAGCCGTCGGTCAGCGCGTGGGTGTCCGCGTACAGCACCTCGCCCTGCAGCGAGACGCACACGAGGCGCACGGTTTCGACGGCGATCTCCACGCCCATCAGCGCGCGCACGCCGACATTGATCTGCAGCGGCGTCGAGGGGCGGCCCAGCCCGTCGTTCACGGCCGCATCGGATTCCTTCAGCCAGCCTTCGTCGAGCAGTTCGCGCACCAGCAGGCTCACGGTCGATTTGGTGAGACCACTCTCGCTGGCGAGCCGTGCGCGCGACAAACCGGACTGCGCGCGCAGCAGCCGCAGCAGCACGCTGCGGTTCATGCGCTTGAGCAGCTGCTGGTCGCCAATGGTGGTCACGTCAGGCCGCCGTCGCCTTCGCCGTGGCTGTGGTTGCGTGAGGCGCCTGCTCCCTGCCCTCGGGCCGCTTGCCCGCGATGATCATGCCGAGCACTTCGTCTTCGGTGACGTCGGCGGTGCGGTAGGTGCCCACGAGCTTGCCGTTCTTCATGACGGCGAGGCGGTCGCTCAGCGAGAACACGTCGGGCATGTCGTGGGTGATCAGGAAGATGCCCACGCCGTCGTCCTTCAGCTGCTTCACGAGCCGCCCGACCATGGCGGTTTCTTCGGGGCCGAGGGCGGCGCAGGGCTCGTCCATGATGAGGATGCGCGCGTTGAAGTACAGCGCCCGCGAAATGGCCACCACCTGCCGCTGCCCGCCCGACAGTCGCCGCACCGGAATGCGGATGTTGGTGAAGTTCTTGTTCAGGCGCTGGAACACCTTGCGCGCCTGCACTTCCATGAAATGGTCGTCCAGCGTGTTCCAGCGGGTCATCTTCTCGCGGCCGAGGAACAGGTTCGACACGGAGTCCAGGTTGTCGGCGAGCGCCAGCGTCTGGTAGATGGTCTCGATGCCTTGCGACTGGGCCTCGGCGGGGCTGCGGATGCTGACTTTCTCGCCGGCGATGAGCGTGTCGCCGGAGTCGATGGGGTAGGCACCCGCGAGCATTTTCATGAGCGTGGACTTGCCTGCACCGTTGTGTCCCAGCAAGGCCACCACTTCACCCGGGTAGAGGTTGACGCTCACGCCGTCCACGGCCTTGACGCCGCCGAAGGATTTGCGGATCTCGCGCAGTTCGACGAGGGGTTTCGTCGTGTCCGGGAGGGTGCTCATTGCGACTCTTTCCTACGGTTGGCCCGCGCAGCGAGGCCTGTTC
>NNBU01000217.1_pt1 | contig 14481 bp, 6 predicted proteins | sample 1173781 | NCBI WGS metagenome assembly NNBU01 (sample SAMN07173937, study PRJNA388173) | plant metagenome | biome: Plant school; feature: Soil; material: Symbiotic tissue of Blasia pusilla L.; isolation source: symbiotic tissue sample KVJ2 | host: Blasia pusilla | place: Norway: Troms, Kvaloya...
CTTAACGATACTTTGCTCTGCTGCTGATAGTTCTATCGGTGGATTCCAATTTTCTGGCCGCATACGTAGATTCTCTGCTTGCGAAGCTCACATTTATTACCTGAATCTACCTCAATTCAGGTTATCCCTCTCCAAAAGATTTTGTTAAATATTGCTTACAGCTTATTTGTCGCTATAAGCCTTGGCTAGCAAGCGTTTTCTACGCTTTATTCTCCATTGTTTATTTCTCTTTGGGCTGATTTTTCTTTTGCTCTCCGATTACTGAATCGGTGTTCTAGATTTGTTCAGATGTAGTAATCTCAATTTTTTAATCCCGTGGTCTTAAGGTTTGATATTGTCGTAAACCAGATCGCCATCTTCTTGTAAGTGTATCTTTATCTTATTCTTGAGAACTGACATCAATTTTCTTGTCTCAGGCTTAGACCATCTTGCGCGGCTATCCCTTGCCTCTTCTGGACTGGATTCCATCATCTGCTGCACCCCTTTCTTTTTCTGTCGGTACGTGATGGTTCTATAGTTCCCAAAAATGCGATCGCATTTTCACCCCCGAATACCCCCCCGTTTTTGGATTTCAACCTGGGAAAGGGAAAGAAAAAACCTTTAACCTTTTCCTAAGGAATGAGAATTAAATAACATCGATTTTTGTAGGTTGGGTTGAGGCACGAAACCCAACGCCCCAGAGATGTTGGGTTTCGCAGACTCAACCCAACCTACACAGGTTATTAAATCCACGATCCTAAGCCAAATTCCTAGTCTAAAATGTTTAACCGAGCAGTATTGGGAGAGGGGTGTCTTTTGTCATTGGTCATTATTAAGGGCTTTCAGCCTGTTTGCGTTTAATAACATATTTAGGTTATTTCGCGTCAATTTACTTAGTTAAGTTTTTGATATCTCCCCAAACTTAGGACTCCACCACCCTTTTTGCGTATTGAAATAAGCCACATCTTTATGTTTCGTATCTTTACGCGCTTGTGGGTCAGAACATCGCAACATTTTCTTACTCTGCCCCTCTTTGATATAACTGTACTCCTCTAAAGGTTTCTTACATACTGGGCAGGGATATGCCGTCATCTTGACAGGAGGCTTTTGTTGATTCTCAGCTTGGACTGCTTTAGTTTGTGGTGGCTGCCAAGTTTTGTTAAAGTCGCTCCAAAATAGCACGACATTTTCACAGCCTTTTGTGCATTTGAGGAAATATTTCTTTTTGACCTTACTGCTCGGAATTTTGGCGAGGAAATTTTTGCATTCAGGGCATCGCGTCCTGGAAGTTTCATATTTGCGCTCATTTATCACATTAGCTTTTACTATTGAAGAACTTGGAATTACAGTTTTAGCTTTGGAGAGCGCTGGTACAAAATAATTCTGATTCCAACTAGTTAAATAATGCTGCCAAGAATTCTTTCCTTCGGAAATGGCATCAAGGGCATCTTCCATTTTCGCTGTAAATTCCGCCTCTAGCAAATCTGGCAGTGCTTTGAGCAAAAACGCATCAACTTCTAACCCTAACGCTGTTGGTTGCAGATGGTCTTTTTTCAACTCAACATAATTTCGTTTTTTTAAAGTAGCAACAGTAGGAGCATAAGTACTTGGGCGACCAATTCCTTTACGTTCCATCAATTGCACTAATTTTGGTTCACTATAACGGGGTGGTGGCTGAGTCTGCTTTTGCTCATGTCCAGCATTCTCCAGTTTCAATGCTTGTCCCTGTTGTAGTGAAGGTAAAACACTATCCTTGCTGATATTGTTCCAATAGCGGGCATAACCGTAAAATTCAATCACTTGCCCTCTGGCTGACCACAATAGGGAACCAGACTGAGTAATCACCAAAGTTTTACGCAATTGGGCAGCCCGACACTGAGAAGCAATTGACCGTTTCCAAATCATCACATACAAATTAAACTCATCATCAGGAAGTTCTAAACGCAACTGAACTGAGGGACGAAATACATCCGTTGGACGAATCGCTTCATGTGCTTCTTGAGCCGATTTGCTACTGCGATGCTTGGCGACTTGCGACGGTACATTTTGCGGATCATTTTGCTCTAACCATTTGCGGGCGCTGGCACAAAATTCTGGACTCAGCATCACTGAGTCTGTTCGCATATATGTAATAAGCCCAGCCTCATAGAGCTTTTGGGCCACAATCATGGTTTTGTCGGGAGCAAACCTCAGCTTTGAACCGGCTGCTTGCTGAAGGCTGGAAGTTGTAAATGGTGGCGGTGGCTGGCGGTTAACGATTTTTCCTTCAAAATGAATCACCTGATGAGAATGTCGCTGTGCTTCTTCAACTAAACGTGTTGCCTCTGCTTCGGAAAGAACGCGCTTAGACTCCGGTGTTTCTGGACTATTACCTACTTTCGCGTCATCATGAGTTTCAGTTTCTTGGTCTGCTGCATCTTTTGCAGAATCAACCGTCCCTTTGTAAAAAGCACGGAATCCTTCAGCATAATCTACCCAGACACTCCAGTAATCTTGGGGAACAAACACTAGAATTTCGTTTTCTCGCTGACAAATCAAATGCAACGTCGCGCTTTGGACTCTGCCAACACTCTTAGCACCGTTATTCAATGCCCAAACTAAAGGGCTACCTTTATAACCTACCAACTTATCTAGGCAATCTCGGCACAGCCCAGCACCAATTAAGTTTTGGTCTAGCTTTCTAGGATTAGCGATCGCACTCTGTACCGCCGATGCTGTAATCTCAGTATAAATTACTCGTTTCGGTTCCCTTAAACCCAGCGTTTCTTTGAGATGCCAAGCGATTGTTTCACCTTCCCGGTCTGGGTCTGTTGCTAAGACAACTTCATCAACCTGCTTCACCGCAGACTTGAGCTTCTGAATTGTTTCTTTCGCTCGTTGATCGCGCGGAACGTAATTGCACCGAACATTATTGCCGTCCATGACAAAGCCCAAGGAATCGTCCCCTTCATTGCTGAGTTCTCGGATGTGGCCACAACTGGCTAGAACTTTCCAATCTGCACCCAGAATTTGACTGAGTTTTTTGACTTTTCCCGGAGACTCTACTACAAGCAGGCGTTTGATCATAGCAACTGCGTTCTAGATTTTGAGCAATAAATTGGTAATTGCAATTAGCGATCGCCTATTCTCGTCATGTGGGTTTTCTAGAATACTGTACCAAAAAGCTTGGGAGATTGCTCAACTCAGTTTATTGGGTTATCCCAAGCATCACTGACTCCAGTTTACTTAATTGATGACACGCCCTAGGGCACTCGACAATTCAAACCCCATCTTCATCACGATAATGGAGTATCAGGCTGCTGTTTAGTACTATCATTCTCTACGCTTTTTGGATGTACGACCAGCTTTAGAAGCAATTTTCTTAATATCGCTGATTAAAATATCAAAACTAGACATTTGACAGACTACGAATTGTGTAAAGTATGACACTAGTGTAGAACGCATTCCCTCTGCTAGCGACTCGTAAAGAAATGAAGGTAAATAAAAACTATACTCTCCATTTTCCTCTCGGTATGTCTCAATATCTTCAATTTGAGTTGGATCAATATTCCCAAGTTGAGCACATTCCCGCATACAGTGTCTCTGGAAATCTGGCCCATAGTCTGAATATAGGATTATGTAAGGAGCAGATTTTGCTATATCTGAAAGATAAGTTGCAGTCTCCACCATACTAGTAGTAAGGTTGCGCTGTGCAACAAATAGTTCAGCAGTTGTAAGCAAAATTGGGCAAATTAAAAAGGGGTTATTGTCTTCATGATGCGCGTATAAATTGACTAGAGATGTTTCTGTAAGAAGGCGTGGAAGTGCATATTGCAGTTGGGAGATTCCGTGTTTTAGTTCAGCATCATATACACGACCATCGGACTCATCAACCTCTATCCCTTTGTAGCAGTGAGGAGCATGGCTATCGAACTCAACCGTTACGTTAGATCGAAAAAATTTTTTGGAGAATTGATCAACAGCACGGATTGTGCGACCAAGTGTAATTGGCGAAAAGTCCAGGCGGTTAGGATCTGGAAAGAATAACCATTTAACATTGGGATGACGCTGCTTGCACTCTACTAAAAGCTCAAGTGTAGCCGTAATTTTATTTCGATTAGAAAAAGGTAAAAAAGCTGTTGCCTTTAGGTCAACCGAAAAGTCTTTGACAATACCAGAATCATCACGGGCATACGTGTAATCAGCGTCAACTGCAAATCCATGAGAGACAAGAGACTTTGCTACCTCAAACTCTAGAGGAAGACTTGAGGAAACAAGCTTACTTTTCCACTTAGCAGAACTAGCCATTCAATATTAATACAACAACAATAGTCATCAACCATAGTCCAAATATCCTACAGATACAAATAGCCTTTTGGTTAACACCTCCAGCAAAAAACAAAACAGACTAATTTTTATCAGACACATTCTCACTGTAAACTCTATGTATAGTACTATACTTTAGGTGAATAAGTAGTATGGTTCTGTCTATGTTTTAAGTAATTTATTTTTAATAGTATTTTTGTATTATTAACTTTTTGATCCATTTGGCAATTAATAAGTGTTGGCTTCAATGCAAAATAAGGTGATGAATGCGATCGCACTTCCTGTTCTCTCTACCAGCTTTACTTACAGCAGTAATTAGCGAGAATTGATACCGTCGTCCACGCTACAAGTATTTGCGTAGGCGTAGCCCGTCGTAGACATCGCTTAATCTTAAATTGAAGGTTAAAAAACCCAGCTTCTCTATGAAAACCGGGTTTTTAAGTAATTTTTAATCTATTTCTGGACAGTACAACAGGGCAATAAAGGCTTATTTACAACTTCTTTAATGTCTACTGAATTTAAAAAATCTTCCCAATATTTCTGAACTTCAGGATCGTTCGGACGCTGGCGGCGTAAATTAGCTAAGGTTCTCAGAGCATCTTCCCAAAATCCGGCTGTGGCGAATAAAACTGCCCGATCTAAGTCTGTGTTTGGTTGGTTTAGCTGAAGAGATAGGTTTTCATCTTGCGATCGCACAATTGTACCTTCTACATACGAATCTTTATCGCGGTTACTCATATCACAAATCATTGAAAAAGTCCAATTATACTCTTTACCGATTTGTAGAGATGGTTGATTAGCAGGTACATTTACACTAACAATACCATTCTGCCCAACAGGTTTGAAAGTTCCCTTATACAATGGGTCGATGCTATCATCATCCCGCAAAACAAATTCTAGTGCTTGCACTGTTGTCGAGGTTTGAGGAATGTAGAAAAAGAATGTGGGACGCTCTGCTGTAGTTCGTTGAGCTTCCTTATCTGTTGGTGTTAGGGGAATAATATATTGTCCAGTTGGAAAACAATTTCCCCGTGTTCCAGCCGACCTTACCCTACCAGGTCTACCAGGGACAAAAGCGATACGATTTCTACCGCGTTGAATGTAACCTGTTACATTTCTAATTGCAGAAGTGGCATATCTATCTCCAGGACGTAGCCGTTCTGCTTGCTGAAAATTCAATAAAGCTTTTCTATAGTTTCTGCGTTTGGTTTCATTATAGCCAAGCTGCATATATTGGGTGTAAGCAGATTTAGCTTGTGCAAGTTGGTAAATTGACTCTGTTGCCAGAACTTGAGTAGTGTTTACAGACTCGAAGGGGAGAAATGCTAAAGCAGCAAGCAGATAGCTTGCCCAAAATCTATATTTCATGATGTTTATATCCACTTGTAGTACATTGCTTGGGTATATATAATACAATACCCTAAGCTTTACAGTGGCAAGACTTTGTGTGTGCTAGTTTTTGGGAAGGCTGAGGTACTCTTCTGACTTTTTATCAACAAGATTCCCGACTTCTTAAAAAAGTCGGGAATTTGAGCCTTTAGATTTTCAGTAGTCTAAAGTCTATAGACTTTAGACTATATCCCTAATGAGGTGCAGCCAATTGTTCATCCGCTACCTGAGCGTTATCAGCAACAATTTTGCGGAATAAATCGCCTTCAATTGTCTCCTGTTCTGCTAACAAATCTACTAAACGCTCTAAAACTATGCGGTTTTCTTGCAACAGTTCTTTGGCTTTGATGTAGGAATTGTTAACAATTTCGCGCACTTGTGAATCAATTTTGGCAGCAATTTCTTCAGAATAGTCTGATTTATTCATCCAGTCGCGTCCTAAAAAGACCTCTGCACTCTGATTTTCTAGTGACAGTGGGCCTAATTCTGACATCCCGAAGCGTGTCACCATCTGCCGCGCCATCCCTGTCACGTGTTGCAAGTCATTGCTTGCACCTGTGGTCACTTCTGGCTTACCAAAAACGATTTCCTCGGCGGCGCGACCACCCAAAGTAGCAGTAATCCTAGATTTGAGTTGGGAACGGGAAATTAATCCTTGTTCTTCGTTGGGAGTAAACCAAGTTAATCCTAGTGCTTGTCCTCGTGGAATTAATGTAACTTTCTGCACTGGGTCATGGTCTTTGAGCAATGTGCCTACTAAAGCATGGCCAACTTCATGATAGGCAATCAAACGTTTGCTCTTGCTGTCTACCAAGGCGGTACCTTCCATACCTGCAACAACTCGATCTACAGCAGCATCAATTTCTAAAAGGGTGACAGCTTCTTTGCGTCTTCTAGCAGTGAGAATAGCGGCTTCGTTGAGTAAGTTGGCTAAGTCTGCGCCGGTAAAACCAGGAGTGCGGCGAGCGATCGCTTCTAATGATACGCTAGGATCGATTTTCTTATTCCGGGCGTGGACTTTCAAAATTTCCAGTCGCCCTTTGAGATCGGGTGGATCGACCATTACTTGTCTGTCAAAGCGTCCTGGTCTGAGTAACGCTGTATCTAAAACATCTGGGCGGTTTGTGGCAGCAATAATAATGATGCCTGTGTTACCTTCAAAACCATCCATTTCGGTGAGCAGTTGGTTGAGGGTTTGTTCGCGCTCATCGTTACCGCCACCGATCCCAGCACCCCGTTGTCTGCCGACTGCGTCAATTTCATCGATAAATATTAGACATGGGGCATTATCTTTGGCTTTCTTGAAAAGGTCGCGCACACGGGATGCACCCACACCTACGAACATTTCTACAAATTCTGAACCGGAAATACTGAAGAATGGTACACCTGCTTCACCTGCGATCGCTTTTGCTAGTAAAGTTTTACCAGTACCAGGGGGGCCAATTAACAGCACACCTTTGGGAATCCGTGCGCCTACAGCAGTAAATCTTTCCGGCTGTTTCAGGAAAGTCACAACCTCTTCAAGTTCTTCTTTAGCTTCTTCAACCCCAGCTACATCTTCAAATTTCACTCCAGTTTTTGCTTCCATTTGGAAGCGAGCTTTGGATTTGCCGAAATTCATCGCTTGGCTAGAAGCATTAGTAGAGCGCCGGAGGAACAACAGCATTAAAGCCACCAGTGGCAAAATCCACATGAGATTGATCAACAGTCCAACAGCAGCTCGACTGTTAGCAGAGGAAACCTCGCCAAAATCAACATTCTTATCTTTGAGAATGTTAATCAACTCTGTGTTTTGTGCCAGAAGTCTCACCTGTTGGGGTGGTGTATTCTCCTTTTGCCCCTTGAGATAAACCCTTGCTAACTGTTCGGTTTCGTCAAGCTCTACTTTTTGGATTTCTCCCGCCTTCGCTTTCTTGATTAAATCGCCATAATTTAAAGAAGTGCTTTCTGCTTTTTGTGCCAAGACGGGAGTACTCCCGAAAATCCCTGGCAACATAATCAAACTAGCAGCGATGCCTGCGGCGGTAACTGAGCGCAGTGCGGGCTTTGCCAACGCATCAACCCAAGCAATGCGCTTTGATGACTGCCTTTTTATCAATGCTTTTTTTCCCAAATTTGTCATAATAATTACCCTTTGTCTGCTGGCACAAGTTGAGCGCTGGTTTTATGCCTATTCTTCTAGCAAAAATTGTAATAACTGGAAATTACACTTTTCTTATCTAGTCTAACTTCCACACAAAAGCATTCCCAAGTTTCTTCCGGCTATTCATGAAGTTGAGCAACTAGGATCATTATCTAGATTATGCATCTGTTAAGACTGGGCAGGGGGAAAACTCTTCTCCCTTGCTTCTTCCCCAATCCCCAGTAGATGTTAATTTGACACATTCTGACACAAATCGCTAAGATAAGCATAGTCATAACGATTCCGTTTTTTAGAAATCTGTTGATAGTAGCTAGTTAATACTTTGTGGGTTAATTATGGTGAGAATTATTGGTATTGGTGGTAGTTTAAGACCCAACTCTTATACCCAGCTTGCTTTACAAGTAGCAGCGCAAAGGGTTGAGGCTGTGGGTGCAGAGGTAGAAATTCTCGATTTACGCCAGTTGCAGCTACCATTTTGCACTGGCGCTAAGGAGTATCCAGAATACCCAGATGTTCAGCGTTTGCAGGATACTGTCAGTCAGGCCGATGGATTAATTTTAGCGACACCTGAGTATCATGGTGGCGTTAGTGGTGTCCTGAAAAATGCTCTAGACTTAATGAGCTTTGATCAACTGTCTGATAAAGTGGCAGGATTTATTAGTGTTTTGGGTGGTCAGTCTAATAGCAACGCTCTAAACGAACTACGGTTAATTACTAGATGGGTGCATTGTTGGTCTATCCCTGAACAAATTGCGATCGGACAAGCTTGGGGTGCCTTCAGTCCTGAGGGTAAACTTGTAGATGAGAAGCTTTCTCAAAGATTTGATCAATTTGCACAGAGTTTAGTTGATAACACTCGCAAGCTGCGAGGCGTAGATTAGTTGTAGGTTGGCCAAAGTTTTACCCAATCTACACTTCTAGCGGTTCCCATTCAGATGCGGTATGAGGTTATATCGCAAGGTGTAGGGGCAATTCATGTAGACGGCTTCCCGTAGGGGCAATACCCTACGGGTGTACCTCACATAAACGAGAACGGTCAATCCAAAATCCAAAATTTAAAATCCAAAATTATTTGACTATTGAGAAGTGCCAAGACCATCGCATAAATGCTTGTCATCGTCCGGCATATCCTGGCTATATACGAGATAGTTTTGTGTCCAATCACAGGCACTATCTAGGAGCGGATCTAAAGCAATCTTATTTAAATCCCAAATAATTATGCTTGCCTGATTGATAGTAGTCAGAGTTTTACTATCGGGACTGAAGATTACACTAGTTACAGCTTCTTCATGTTTAAGAGTTCGCAATTCGTTGCCATTTAAATCCCAGAGTTTAACAGTTTTGTCTTCACTAGCAGAGACAAAGGTTTTACCATCTGGGCTGAAAGCAACACTATTGATACGTCCTTTATGCACTTTTATGGTTCGCAATTCGTTGCCATTTAAATCCCAGAGTTTAACAGTTTTGTCTTCACTAGCAGAGACCAGAGTTTTACCATCGGGACTGAAAATAACGCTATTGACATTTCCTTTATGTCCTCTGAAAGTTTGTGGCTCTTTACCGTTTAAATCCCAGAGCTTGATGGTATTATCGTTACTAGCAGAGGCGAGAATTTTACCGTCGGGGCTAAAAGCGATGCTATTGACGGATTCTTTATGCCCTTGAAGAGTTTCTAATTCTTTGCCATTTAAATCCCAACGTTTGATAGTTTTATCTTGACTAGCAGAAGCAAGAGTTTTACCATCGGGACTGAAAATAACGCTATTGATATTTCCTTTATGTCCCCTAAAAGTTTGTAGTTTTTTACCATTTAAATTCCAAAGTTGGATGATATTTTCGTTACTAGCAACTTCAGCAGAGGCGAGGATTTTGCCATCTGGACTGAAGATTACACTGGTAACATTTTGCTGCTGATCACCAAAAGTTGTTGGTTTATTATTATTTAAATTCCAGAGTTCGATAGCACCAAAATTATTACCAGAGATAAGAGTTTTACCATTAGGATTGAAAGCAATACTTGTAAAATTAGCATTACCTGCTCCGAATGTTTTGAAGGTTTTAGCTTGCTTATCCTTTAAATCCCAGAGTTTGATAGTGCTGTCAGAACTAGCAGAACCGAGGGTTTTGCCGTCTGGGCTAAAGGCAACACTTGTGACATTTTGCTCATGCCCTTTGAAGATTGTTAATTGTTGTCCGTTTAAATCACAAAGTTCGATAATATTATCATAATTAGCAAAAGCTAAAGTTTGAGCATCAGGACTAAAAAATATTTTTGTGATTCTATTCTCATTTTGAAAATTGTGCAATTCCTTACCGCTTAAATCCCATATTTTGACAAATTTATCGTCATCAGCAGTTGCTATATTTTGACTATTGGGGCTGAAAGCAATACTGGTGATATATTCTTTATGTCCTTTAAATGTTTGCAATTTCTTACCATTTAAATCCCAGAGTTTGACAGTATTATCTTCATCAAGAATTGCCAGATTTTTACCATTCGGGCTGAAAACGATACTGCCTTCAGTTCCCTTATATTTAATAATTTTAATATTTTTTGGTTTCGCCCCATTTAAATTCCAGAGTTTGACAGTATTATCTTTGCTAGCAGTAGCCAGAGTTTTCCCATCTGAACTGAAGACAACACTTGTAACCTCTAGCTGATTGTTAAAGCTTTTTAGTTTTCGACCATTTAAATCCCAGAACTGGACAGTATTATCCTCACTAGTAGTAACCAGGGTTTTACCATCTGGACTGAAGACAACACTTTTTACCTCCTTCTCATCCCTTTTAAAGGTTTGCAATTCCTTACCATTTAAATCCCAGAGTTTAGCAGTTTTATCATCACTAGCAGAGGCGAGAGTTTTACCGTCTGGGCTGAAGACTACCGTATTTACAATATTTTGATGTCCAGTTAAACTATTACGTTGCCTCACTCGATCAACTACTTTTTGCAATGCTTCGATAACCAAAGGTTGAGTGACTTTTTGCTGTTGTAAGATTTTTCCTGCCTTAATCCCTTCAACAAGTGCATCCAAATCTTGATAGTAATCAGAGAGTGATAAAGAATATCGGCCAAGTGCCTCAGCTTTAGTGATTTCCCCTTGTTGTTTCTGACGCCAAGTCTCTAATCCTAAACCAGCAGTTACAAGCAAGCCAAGGAATGCTCCACTTGCGACTCCCCAAGCTATCCTAATTTCTCGACGGCGACGCGCTTCTTTTTCGTTTTTCTGGCGCTGGCGTAATTCTACGCAAGCGTCAACATAGCCAGCCTCTAACTGGTTGAGAAAATTAGTGTGTTTCGCTAACACCTGAGCATCTTCTAATCTTGCCCCCCGATGCACCAAATAGTTTTCGTCTTTTTGCTGCTTTTCCCAATCCAAAGCTGCCTGACGGATAGTTTCGCGGAGTTGCAAGTTAATTCGGTTATCATCTAACCACTTGAGCAATCTTGGCCAGTAGCGGATTAAGGCTTCATGTGCCACCTCAACCTCTTCTCGATTTGTAGACTCGTCTACACTGGTAACTACTAATCGCGCCCCTTCACCAGCCAACTGCTGCACCAACTGCTTAGTACCTGCCAAATCACTACCCGCAGGTATTAGTTCATCTAACCAAACTCGCCGTCTTGTATCTCGGCGTTTCTCTCCGGCGCTTTCATCCAAGCGGGTTAAGCGGATGAAGATATTTTTAACTTGCTCTTGTTCTGGAGATGACAAAGTATTGTAAACATCATCGGCAGTTTGTGCGATCGCCATATTCACACCACCGATCGCTTCATACTCCACAGCCCGCAACCATCTACCATGTCGCCGCTTCCACAACTCTAGCAGTGCATGTTGCAGCAGTGGCATGGCTCCTGGCTCCCCTTGAACATCATCGAGAATTACATTACTCAAGCCTGCTTCAAAGCGTAATCCCACCTTTGCAGATTGCATTTCCATTGCTTTACGCAGTTCCGTGGCATCCATTGGCCCAATTAGTTTTTGCCTAGCTTCCATCAAATCTTTCAAATTGCGGTAGGGGGCACACTCACCCCAAAAATCTGCCCGCATGGTGACAACAATTTTTTGGTATGGAATCAGGCTTAACAATTTCTCGATGAAAGTCACTCTCTCTGATTCATCAGCACAGAGGGTAAACAATTCTTCAAATTGGTCTATTACTAAGATTGAAGATTCACCTTGAATTGGGGAAAGACTAGCTTGCAGTTTTTCTATCGGGTGAGAGCTTGGTGTCATGTATGCTAATTGCAAATCACCCTGTTTTTCCTGTAGTAGTGGTATTAATCCTCCCAATACTACCGATGATTTGCCACTCCCTGAAGCTCCTAACACGGCTAAAAAGTTGTGTTCACTCAGCTTTTGTTGGAGTTGGACAATAAGTTGTTCTCGCCCAAAGAAAAATTCCCGGTTTTCCACCCGGAAGGGATACAAGCCTCGGAAGGGACAACGGGAATCATAATTTGGTGGTTGCTTATCTAATGCCAAAGCGTGAAAGTTGAGGTCTAGTATTTCCTCACAGAAGTTATTAATTTCTGCTAATACCTGCTCTCGTTCTTTGAGGGCTTCTTTGCTCAAGGCTGCCACATCTGTCCCCAAGATATTTTCTAACTTCTGGGCAGGAATCTCGAATTTTAGTTGCAGTGTTGGCGCTCTTTGTGGTAACAATTCCCTCAGACGTTCCAATCCATATTTAATTTCGGCGTTGGTTAGTTCGCGATCGAGTTGGTCACTAAATAAGGGTCGCCCACCTAAGCGGCTAAATAATGCTGGAACTGTAACATCACCGCGCTCTGCTAAGGCGGCTGTCGCTTCATGCAATGCTGAGTCCACCTCTCCCGATGCTCTTAGTTGTTTATAAAATTTCTCTCCTAAGGTTTGGGCTGTTTTGATCGTGACTTTATCAGTCATTGCTACCACCGCAGGCATCCCCAAATCGCGCACTAATCTTTGCGCTAATCCTCCTAATGATCCTTCAGCATCAGGACTGGCGCTCTCGCAAGTACAAAGAAAGGTAAAGTGCGGTAGCCCTTTGGCTCCACGTAATGGGCGCAATCGCTCTAGTAAGTGTGTCGCAGCGATCGCTTCTACAGTATTATCAGCTTTTGACCAGTAGAGGACGGTTTCACCATTATCTAGGACTCTACCGTGACTGACAAAATGGAGTAAGGTGTACTGTTTATTGCGATCGCTCAGTTGGGTACACAATTCGTCTAGCGTGGGTAAACCAATGGCTCCAGCAACAGTTGCTAAGACATCACAAGGTATTTCTCCCAGTGCAGACTTAACGCTATTAACACTGGCTTCAACATCGAATTCGGCTAATCTATACTTTTGGGAATCGCTGGGACTAGCAACTAAAACCAGCGCCCGCAAGTCTCGCCGCCCAATGGGAGGAAAACGGCGGTCAGTAATTGCCGGAATGTAGAAAGAAAATGGCACTCGCTGGTTTAGTGCTAATAACTGCCAGTCCCCATCGATGGGGGCACATAGCTTTTCCCAACGCAAGGTTCTTAATTCTGGATCTGATGCTTCAATAAAAAGCAACATTCTCAGTGCTTCCTCACTTTCACGCATCGCACCGACAAAGGCATCACGGATATCATCTCGAAATAGCGTTTTTCCTAGCAATGTACCGTAGTCTTTGGGCTGTCCGAGAAAACTGGTTAGCTGCTGAAAATTTTCAGCAGTCAGTTCGAGACTACCTTCTGAGCGTAATGGCAGAAGTTCACCAAATCGGCTGTGTTCTACAACAATTGGCCAGTTATCTCCCGATTTGCGCTGGATGGTAATCTCAAAGGTATTCATGAGTTATTCCTGAATGTTTTTTGTGAATGCTGTTTGTGAATGCGATCGCGCTTGGTGTAATTTATCCCGTTGAAGGAAGCAGTTTGAATGCGATCGCACAGATGCTTATCAGCCTTATCAACTTCTTCTACGTCGTTTTTATTTTTGAGATAGTGCTGCACCCAATTACAGGCACTAACTAGGAGCGGATCTAGAGTAAGTTTATCTAAATCCCACAAAATAATAGTATTGTCAAAACTAGCAGAGGCTAGGGTTTTATGCCTGGGTCTGAAGACGACACTTGTAAGACCTTTCTGATGCCTACTCAAGGTTTGCAGTTCATTGCCGTTTAAATCCCAGAGTTTGATGGTTTTGTCATAACTAGCAGAAGCGAGAGTTTTACCATCGGGGCTAAAGACTACATCTATCACCACACTATGATGTCCTTTGAAGGTTTGCGGTAATTTATTGTCGTCTTTGACATCCCAGAGTTTGATGGTTGTGTCATCACTGGCTGAAGCGAGAGTTTGAGTTTTACCATCGGGGCTGAAGACGACACTTGTAACCTTTTTCTGATGCCCCTTGAGGATTCGCCGTAATTTATTGGTGTCTAAATCCCAAAGTTTGATGGTTGTATCCTCACTACCAGAAGCGAGAGTTTTACCGTCGGGACTGAAAGCAACACTTCTGACACTTTTTTGATGCCCCTTGAAGATTCGCGGTAATTTATTGGTGTTTAAATCCCAAAGTTTGATGGTTGTATCCTCACTACCAGAAGCGAGAGTTTTACCGTCGGGACTGAAAGCAACACTTCTGACACTTTTTTGATGCCCCTTGAAGATTCGCGGTAATTTATTGGTGTTTAAATCCCAAAGTTTG
>NNBU01000670.1_pt1 | contig 14471 bp, 14 predicted proteins | sample 1173781 | NCBI WGS metagenome assembly NNBU01 (sample SAMN07173937, study PRJNA388173) | plant metagenome | biome: Plant school; feature: Soil; material: Symbiotic tissue of Blasia pusilla L.; isolation source: symbiotic tissue sample KVJ2 | host: Blasia pusilla | place: Norway: Troms, Kvaloya...
GTTCTAGACCGGATTTTTACCCGCGACCATTGCGTTCGGTTCATCACTCCTTACATCTCGCCCATGACAAGAAGACACCAGGAGTGGACAGCGTCGATGGCAGACTTTCTGAAAAGGCTCGTTCCCAAGCGCTTTCGCAAGAAGGGAATCGTCATTCCGGTCGTCAGGCTGCACGGACCCATCATGAGCGGCGGCTCGCGCTTCCGCCCGGCCTTGAACCTCGCCTCGATCGCAAGCCAGCTGGAAAAGGCCTTCGCCATGAAGGACAGCCCGGCGGTCGCCCTGTCGATCAATTCGCCTGGCGGTTCGCCGGTCCAGTCGCGCATGATCTTCGATCGCATCCGGGCGCTGGCAGAAGAGAAGAACAAGCGCGTCCTCGTCTTCGTCGAGGATGTCGCGGCCTCGGGCGGTTACATGATCGCGCTCGCCGGTGACGAGATCATCGCCGACGCCACATCGATCGTTGGCTCGATCGGCGTCGTCTCCGGCGGCTTCGGCTTCCCCGAACTCCTGAAGAAGATCGGCGTCGAGCGTCGCGTTTATACGGCCGGCGAGAACAAGGCGATCCTCGACCCGTTCCAGCCGGAAAAGCAGCAGGACATCGACTACCTCAAGACCCTGCAACTGGAGATCCACGAGATCTTCATCGACATGGTCAAGTCCCGCCGGGGCACAGTGCTCGCGGATGACCCAGCCCTGTTTTCCGGCCTCTTCTGGACCGGCCGCAAGGGCCTGGAACTCGGCCTCGTCGACCGCCTTGGCGGCCTGCGCGAGGAGATCAAGACGCGCTACGGCAAGGATGCCCGCTTGGAATTGATTGGTGCCCAGAAGGGCTTGTTCGGTCGCCGCGCCCCCGGCATCGGCACCTTCGGCTCGGTGGATCAGATCGCCGCCCAGGCTGTCGCTGGCCTTGCCGAGACACTTGAGGAAAAGGCATTATGGGGTCGCTACGGTCTTTGATCGAAGCGGCAGGCGAGAGCGAACCGGTGAGGGGACATGGCACAGCTGATTTTTCTCGTTGTTCTGGTGGGCGGCAGTTGGTTGCTCTACCGGAAGTTTGTCAGCGATGCCGAAAAGCTGGCCGCCCGCTCGCGCGCTCGCGAAAAGGAGCGGGAAACCGACGCTATCGGAACACTCGTTCAGGACCCCGATACAGGCGAATACCGGCCGCGTCGCGAGGACGACGTGTGAGCGAAGATGAAAGAGAGACGGCCGGCACATTGTGATGCCGGTCTGCGATCCGATTTTCAACGCAAGTTTATTTAAACCGGCTGGGAACATTTTCGAAGCCAGCGCTTTTTTGTCGTTGTCATGCAGCGTGACGCGGGAGTTTGATGAGACACGACGAAGAATTCCTGGGCGTCAGATGCGACGTCGCGCGGCATCTGAACGCGGTTGAGTGGTCGGCAACGTCTCTCGGCCGCGTCGAGCACTGGACATATTCCCTGAAATCCACGGTGCGGACGGTATTGTCCACGCGCCAGCCCATGTGCTTCTGGTGGGGGGACGACCTCCTTCAGTTTCACAATGACGCGTATTTGCCCATGTTGGGTCAGCGTTTCGAGCGGGCGATCGGGGCACCTTTTCGCGAGCTGTGGTCGGATGTCTGGGACAGCGTCCTGCCCTTTGTGGAAACCGCGCTCTCGGGCCAAGGCACATGGCAGGAAAACCTGCCGCTCGTGGTCACCCGCAACGGATATGAAGAGCAGACCTTCTGGACCTTCTCTTATAGCCCTCTTTATGACGATGATGGCAGCATTGCCGGTATCCTCAACAACGTGACCGAGACCACGCAAGCCGTCGCCGACCGCAAGGCGCTGGAAGAGGCCTATCGTGAGGCACAGGGCCATCTTGTCGAGCGGCGACAGTATGAAGATGAGCTTCGGCTCCTCAATCGCGAGCTCGCCCATCGGATGAAGAACACTCTGGCCATGGTGCAGGCAATCATCAGCCAGAGCCTGCGCGGGGCATCGTCGCTCGCTGAAGCGAGCACCACGATCGCCGCGCGAATCCAGACACTCGCCAAGGCCCAGGACCTGCTCACCGGCATGAGCGTGACCGCCGCCGAAATCACCGCCATTACCGACGCTGCAATCGCGCCCCATCGTGACGACGCGGGCCGCATTCATATCCACGGCCCCCGGGTCTACCTGTCCGCCCAGCAGGCCCTCGGCCTGTCGTTGGCGGTTCATGAACTGGCGACCAATGCCACGAAATACGGGGCCCTGTCGGTGCCCCAGGGGCGGGTGGACATTACCTGGTCGCACCAATTGGGCGACGACTTCACCTTCGACTGGCGCGAAAGCCAGGGGCCGCATGTCTCGGAACCCACCCGGCGCGGCTTCGGCTCGCGCCTCACCGAACGGATTGTTTCCGAACTCTTCAAGGGCCAGGCGAAGATCGATTTTGCCGCAGACGGTGTTGCGTTCTCCCTTGTCGGCAAGTTGCACCAGGTGTCCGATCTCGACCATTGACTGCCGGCTTGCGGCGTCTGGATTGATACGCTGCAACGGTCCCTGGCGGTCAGGCGCTTGACCCTTAGGCCGGCGCGTGGCACCAGACGGGCAAAGATTGTCAGCCCCTGCCGATGGATAGCCCGATGAATACGCCCCTTGCCCCGCACATGGACCCAAAGCGCTCCTTCCAGGCGCTGATCCTGACGCTGCACGCCTATTGGGCCGACAAGGGCTGTGCCGTTTTGCAGCCTTACGACATGGAAGTGGGCGCAGGCACCTTCCACCCGGCAACGACGCTGCGCGCGCTTGGTCCGAAGCCTTGGCGCGCCGCTTACGTGCAGCCCTCGCGCCGTCCCTCCGATGGCCGCTATGGCGAAAACCCGAACCGTCTGCAGCATTACTACCAGTATCAGGTCATCCTGAAGCCGAACCCCTCCAACCTGCAGGAGCTTTACCTCGGCTCGCTAAAGGCGATCGGCCTTGACCCGCTGCTGCATGATATCCGCTTCGTCGAGGACGACTGGGAAAGCCCGACACTCGGCGCCTGGGGTCTCGGCTGGGAATGCTGGTGCGACGGCATGGAAGTTTCGCAGTTCACTTATTTCCAGGCCGTCTGCGGCATCGACTGCTCGCCGGTCGCGGGCGAACTGACCTATGGTCTCGAGCGTCTGGCCATGTATGTCCAGGGCGTCGACAACGTGTACGACCTCAACTTTAACGGTCGCGAAGGCGAAGAGAAGATCTCCTATGGCGACGTCTTCCTGCAGGCCGAGCAGGAATATTCCCGCCACAACTTCGAATTCGCCAACACCGAAATGTTGCATCGCCATTTCATCGATGCCGAGAAGGAATGCCAGGCGCTGCTTACCGCCGGGGCGCCTTCGGACTCGGAAAACCAGCGCCTGCACAAATGCGTCTTCCCGGCCTATGACCAGTGCATCAAGGCCTCCCACATCTTCAACCTGCTCGATGCCCGCGGCGTCATCTCTGTCACCGAACGCCAGGCCTATATCGGCCGCGTCCGCGCGCTGGCGAAGAGCTGCGGCGAAGCCTTCCTGCTGACCGATGCGGGTGGTGCGAATTTCGGCCGGGCGGCTTGAAGGCTTTCTCGTCGAAATGGTCTGAACCCGGCGCCAGATGGCCATGACTTTCGAGTGATGAACCGCTAACGTGCGGCCATATTAGCTGGGAGCTTGCCATTCATGTTCACGACACTGGCCATCATCGCCGCCATCGGCGCCTACCTCGTCTTCATCTACAACGGCCTCGTCAGGGCCCGGCAGATGGCCGAGGAAGCCTGGTCGGGCATCGACGTGCAGCTCAAGCGCCGCGCCGACCTGATCCCCAACCTGATCGAGACGGTGAAGGGCTATGCCGGCCACGAAAAGGGCACGCTCGAGAGTGTCGTCGAGCTGCGTAACAAGGCCCAGGCCGTGCCGGCAGGCGATGTCGCGGGCCGAGCCCAGGCGGAAGGTCTGTTGGGCGCAGCGCTCGGCAAGATCGTCGCGCTCGCCGAAGCCTATCCGGACCTCAAGGCCAACGAGAACTTCGTCGAATTGCAGAAATCGCTTGAGACTATCGAGGGCGAGATCCAGATGTCGCGCCGTTACTACAATGGCGCCGCCCGCGACCTGAACGTCAAGGTCGAGAGCTTTCCGTCCAATCTCGTAGCCGGCCAGTTCGGCTTCTCGAAGAAACCCTATTTCGAGATTGCCAACGAGGCCGACCGTGCGGTACCGACGGTCAAGTTCTGACGTCCAAACGAGGACGCGCTTGAGAGACAGAATTCATGACGACTGACAGTGTGACCATCCTTCCGCCCACCCATGCTTTGACGGGCAAGGTGAGCCCCCCGGGTTCGAAATCCATCACCAACCGCGCGCTGCTGCTTGCAGGCCTTGCGAAAGGCACGAGCCGCCTGACCGGCGCGCTGAAAAGCGACGACACTCGTTATATGGCGGAAGCGCTACGCCAGATGGGCGTGACCGTCGACGAGCCGGATGCCACCACCTTCGTCGTCACCAGCACCGGCGACCTGAAGGCGCCTGCCGCCCCGCTCTTCCTCGGCAATGCCGGCACCGCCACCCGCTTCCTGACGGCAGCGCTGGCGCTGGGACACGGCCGCTACGTCGTTGATGGCGACGAGCATATGCGCAAGCGCCCGATCAAGCCGCTGGTCGAAGCGCTGCAGTCGCTCGGCGTGGCGATCGCTGCACCCTCGGGCTGCCCGCCGGTCGCCATCGATGCCAATGGCGCCTTCAAGAAGAACCACGTCGTCATCGATGCCGGCCTGTCGAGCCAGTACGTTTCCGCGCTCCAGATGGCAGCGGCCTGCGGTTCCGAGCCGTTCACCATCGAGCTTGCCGGCGCCGATATCGGCGCCCGCGGTTACATCGACCTGACAATGTCTGCCATGCGCGCCTTTGGCGCCAAGGTGGAACAGCCGACGCCGTCATCCTGGGTCATCCAGCCGACGGGCTATACCGCGACCGATTTCCACATCGAGCCGGATGCCTCCGCCGCCACCTATCTCTGGGGTGCGGAAGTGCTGACCAAGGGCCAGATCGACATCGGCACACCGTCGGACGCCTTCACCCAGCCGGACGCCAAGGCCTATGACGTGATCGCCCAGTTCCCGAACATGCCCGCCGTGATTGACGGCAGTCAGATGCAGGATGCGATCCCGACGATTGCCGTGCTCGCCGCCTTCAACGAGACGCCGGTCCGCTTCGTCGGCATCGAGAACCTGCGCGTCAAGGAATGCGACCGCATCCGCGCCGTCTCCACCGGGCTCAACAACATCCGCGAAGGCCTGGCCAAGGAAGAGGGCGACGATCTGCTCGTATTTTCCGATCCGTCGCTATCCGGCCAGTCGCTACCGGCCGAGATCGACACCTTCGCCGATCACCGCATCGCCATGAGCTTTGCGCTGGCGGGCCTGAAGATCCGCGACATCACCATTCTCGACCCCGCCTGCGTGGGCAAAACCTATCCCGGCTACTGGGATGCGCTCGCCTCGCTCGGCGTCGATCTCGTCAGGAACGACAAGAAATGACCACGCTCCTTCGCCTGTGCTCCGCTTTGCTTCTCGTTCTCTGGATGGCATGCGGCGCGCAGGCTGAGGAAGTCATTCGCGACTACCAGGCGGATATCGCGGTCGCCGCCGACGGCAGCATGGAGGTGACCGAGACGATCACTGTCAAGGCCGAAGGCAATGACATCAAGCGCGGCATTTTTCGCGATTTCCCGCTTTTTGCTGTCGACCAGAATGGCTTTCGCCGCCAGGTCGATTTCGAATTGCTCTCCGTCGAACGCGATGGTCAGCCGGAGGACTATCACACCGAGAGCGTCACCGGCGGCATTCGCATCTATACCGGCTCGGCCGACATCTTCCTTGAGCCCGGCGAATACATCTTTGCGATCACCTATCGCACCGGCCGCCAGATCCGCTATTTCGACGACCACGACGAACTCTACTGGAACGTCACCGGCAATGGCTGGATGTTTCCGATTGAGCGCGCTGGCGCGACCGTGACCCTGCCGGAAGACGCGGTGCCGACGCGCACGGCCATCTACACCGGGGCCATGGGCTCGACGGAGACCAACGCCCGCACAGTGCCAGGCTCGAACGGCCTCGATTTCGAAACCACCCGGCCTCTTGGACCTCAAGAAGGCCTGACCATTGTCCTCGGCTTCGCCAAGGGCCTCGTCGCAGCACCCTCGGCGGAGGACGGTTTCTGGTGGTTCCTCCGCGACAATCTCAATATCATCATCGCCTTCGGCGGCCTCGTCATCGTTTCGCTCTACTACCTGCGTTCCTGGTTTTCCGTCGGCCGCGACCCGGCGAAAGGCGTGATCGTTCCGCGCTGGGATGCTCCTGACGGGATCTCGCCGGCGCTGGTCAACTACATCGACAACAAGGGTTTCTCCGGCGGCGGCTGGACGGCGCTTTCGGCCTCGGCCCTCGATCTCGCCGTCAAAGGCTATGTCGAACTCGATGATCTCGACGCCGGCATCACGATCCGCCGGACGAAGAAGGCGATCGTCGGCACGCTCGAATCCGGCCAGGCTCTTCTGATCAAGGAAATCTCCTCGGCGGGTGATGAACTCGTGATCGACAAGGCAAACGGCAAACGGGTCCAGACTGTTGGCTTCGACTTCCGTGCGGCCATCGAGAAGGAACACCGCGACAAGTATTACAAGAGCAATGCCGGCTATATCAGCTTCGGCATCGGCATGTCGGTCGTCATCATCCTCGCCCTGTTCATCTTCGGCACGCTGGACGAGGACGTCTATGCCCTGATGCTGGTGCCCACCTTCTTCTCCATCTTCTTCGGCAGCTTCACCGTCGGCCTCGTCAAGCTGTTCCAGCGCGGCCGCTCGCTGTTCACCAAGATCTTCTCGATCCTGGCACTTGCGTTCATCGGCTTCATCGCCTTCTCCACCATAGGCCTGATGCTGATCTCGATGTGGATGGATCTCGAACAGACCCATCAGATCCCGCTTCTGCTCGCCTTCGGCGGCATCCTGCTGGTCAACTTCCTCTTCCTTTTTCTGATGGGCGCGCCGACGCCGCTCGGCCGCAAGCTGATGGATGGCATCGAGGGCTTGAAGCTCTACCTGACGCTTGCCGAACAGGACCGGATGAACATGGCCGGCGCGCCAAAGATGTCGCCCAGCCATTTCGAGAAGCTTCTGCCCTATGCGGTGGCCCTCGGCCTCGAAAAACCCTGGTCGAAAACCTTCGAAACCTGGCTCGCCTCAGCCGCAGCAGGTGCGGCCGCAAGCACCTACAGCCCGGCCTGGTATCACGGCAGCAATCCCGGCGGCTTCGGTGGCCGCATCGGTGGCTTCTCTTCTTCGATGGCTTCAACCATCGCCTCGACCATCCCGACCCCACCGCCCTCCAGTTCCTCGTCCTCCTCGTCGTCAGGCTTTTCCGGCGGCTCCTCCGGCGGCGGCGGCGGTGGCGGTGGCGGGGGAGGGTGGTAGGTCTCGACAAATGTATCATGTGATGATACATTTTTGATCTCGGACGCTTTAGATGATCCGGTCCTATGCGAATGCAATGACGGAGACCGTGGCCTCTGGGAAAGCTCCGAAGGGCTTCCCCGCAGACCTTCACAGGCGTGCGGTCGTCAAGCTGACGCTGATCGACAATGCCACCTCCCTGACAGATCTGATGCGCCCACCAGGCAACCGGCTGGAAGCTTTGAAGGGCGACCGGGCTGGGCAACATTCGATCCGGATCAACGACCAATGGCGGATCTGCTTCGTCTGGTCAGACAACGGTGCCGATCAGGTCGAGATCATCGACTACCATTGAGAAGGAGACATGCCATGACCATCGTCCTGCCGCCCGTCCATCCCGGTGAAATTCTGCGCGACGAGTTTCTGGAGCCCATGGGCCTGAGCGCTGGCGCCCTTGCGCGCCTCTTGAACGTGCCACGCACCCGGATCGAGCGTCTGGTTGCGGAGCAGACGTCCTTGACGTCCGACACGGCGCTACGCCTTGCCCGCTATTTCGACATGTCTCCACAGTTCTGGATGAACCTTCAGACCAGCTATGACCTGAAGACGGAAGCGAAGGCGAAAGCCGCCGAGCTTGCTGCCATTCCTGTCCGAACCGACCTCACCGCCGCCTGATCCACCCGCCATTTTGCACGCATCCATGGATGACTTTTGCTGCAGGGCTTGCTAAGTCCCCGGCAGCCTGAAGCAACATCTCGAAAAGTCAGACCCGATGCCCGATCTCCTGCTCGAACTCCGCTCCGAAGAAATCCCCGCGCGCATGCAGCGCAAGGCGGCTGGCGATCTGAAGAAGATGGTCACCGATGCGCTTGTCGATGCAGGTCTGACCTATGAGGGTGCGCGCGAATACTGGACGCCGCGGCGCCTGACGCTGGATATCCGGGGCCTGACCGCCCGCTCGGCCGACATCAAGGAAGAGAAGAAGGGCCCGAGCGTCTCGGCGCCTCAGGGCGCGATCGACGGCTTCCTGCGCGGCGCGGGTCTCACCTCGATCGACCAGGCCATCGTCAAGACCGATCCGAAGAAGGGCGACTTCTATGTCGCCTATCTGGAAAAGCCCGGCCGCGCGGCGGAAGAGATCATCGCCGATGTCATGCCCGGCATCATCAGAACCTTCCCTTGGCCGAAGTCGATGCGCTCCGGCTTTGCCTCGATGCCCAAGGGATCCGGCTATGGCGGCATCGAGGGCAAAGGCATGGAAAGCCTGCGCTGGGTGCGCCCACTGCAGTCGATCGTCTGCACCTTCGGCCCCGAACATGACGAAGTCCAGGTCATCCCCTTCGAGATCGACGGCATTGTCGCGGGGAACGTCACCTATGGTCACCGTTTCCATGCGCCTGATGCTATCACCGTCCGCCGCTTCGACGATTATGTGACGAACCTGGAACGCGCCAAGGTCATCCTCGATGCCGAGCGTCGCAAGGACATGATCCTGCACGACGCCCGCGATATCGCCTTCGCCAATGGCCTGGAACTGGTTGAGGACGAGGGCCTGCTGGAAGAAGTCTCCGGCCTCGTCGAATGGCCGCAGGTTCTGCTCGGCACGTTTGAGGAGGATTACCTCTCGATCCCGGCCGAGATCATCCGGCTGACGATCAAGACCAACCAGAAGTGCTTTGTCGTGCGCCCGCAGGGTGAGGCGGACAAGCTCTCCAACCATTTCATCCTGATTTCCAATATCCAGGCGACCGATGGCGGCAAGGAAATCATGCATGGCAATGGCAAGGTCGTGCGCGCCCGCCTCTCGGATGCGCTGCATTTCTGGAAGCGAGACCAGGGCGACCTGCCGGACCTCGATACGCTGAAGGCCTCTGCCGCGAAGTTCGACCTCGACCTGAAGAAGCCGCTCGACCAGCGCATGGCCAAGCTCGACGCGCTCAACGTCACCTTCCATGCCAAGCTCGGCACGCAGGGCGAGCGCGTCGCGCGCATCCGCGAACTAGCCAAGGTGCTCGCCCCGATCGTCGGCGCTGATGCGGCCCTGGTCGACCGCGCCGTGGTGCTCGCAAAAGCCGACCTGCGCACCGAAGCCGTCGGCGAATTCCCCGAACTCCAGGGCGCCATGGGCCGCAAATATGCAGCTTTGCAGGGTGAAGACGCCTCCGTCGCTGCTGCCATCGAAGACCACTGGAAGCCGAACGGCCCGTCCGACCGTCTGCCGGAAGACAAGGTCGGCCTCACCGTCGCGCTCGCCGACAAGCTGGATACGCTCGTCGGCTTCTGGGCGATCGACGAAAAGCCGACGGGGTCGAAGGACCCCTATGCGCTGCGTCGTGCAGCGTTGGGTGTTGTGCGGATGATTTTGGAGAAGGGCATTCGTCTGCCGATCGCATCGGTTGCGAAGGATGCCGATCTCCTCTCCTTCTTCCACGACCGCCTCAAGGTCTACCTGCGCGATCAGGGCGCCCGCCACGACATCATCGATGCCGTGCTGACGCCTGATGCCGACGATCTGCTGATGGTTGCCCGCAAGGCCGAGGCGCTTACCGCCTTCATCAATTCGGAAGACGGCCTGAACCTGCTCGCCGGCACAAAGCGCGCCACGCAGCTTTTGGCCGCCGAAGAGAAGAAGGGCACCGTCGTCGCCGATGGCGTCTCGGAAGCGCTCTTGAAGCTCGACGCCGAAAAGGCCCTCTTCGCCGCCATCCAGTCCGCCTCGAAATCGGCAGCCGAAGCCGTGGCGGCGGAAGACTTCCGCTCCGCCATGCAGGCGCTCTCGACGCTGCGCGGTCCGGTTGATACGTTCTTCCAGGACGTCCTGGTCAACGACGATGACGCCGCCATTCGCGCCAATCGTCTGGCGCTCCTGAAGGCGATCCGCGAAGCGACCGCCACGGTCGCCGACTTCTCCAAGATCACGGGCTGATCATCATAGACCCCGCTTCGGCGGTGTCTTTCGTTTCCAGTGACCCGTTTTCTGAGCGTGATGTCTTGTGTTATCTTGGAAACGAAGAGACCCGGAGTTATCCGCATGAACAAGCCCGTCCAGGTGACCATCACTGACCCCTATGACAGCTTCATCGACGCCCAAGTCGAAAGCGGCGAGTTCAAGTCGGCTGAAGAGGTGGTTGAGGCGGGTCTACGGCTTCTGAAGGAAGAGCAGGCCCGGATAGAGTGGTTGCGCAATGCGCTGATCGAGGGGGAAAACAGCGGGCCCGCGCGCCCTGTGGATCGCAAGGAGTTTAAGGCCCGCATGCGCGAGAAATACATGCGATGAGCGGCTATCGTCTGCGTCCCAATGCGGAAGAGGACATGGACGCGATCTGGGACTACACATTTCGTTCCCGATCCGCAGAGCGGGCAGATCGATACATTGATGACCTTTTCGACGCCTTCGAGCGCTTGGTTCAGACACCGGAACTAGGGCAGAAAGTGTTCTTGGTTGCAGCTGGCTACCGGCGGCTCCATGTCAACCACCACCTGATCTTCTATCGCAGGACGGAAGACGATGCCATTGAGGTCGTCCGTATCATTCATGAGCGAGCCGACTTCTCGCGCCTCCTGGACGACTGAATTCATGCCCAAAATCCTCATCAGCGCCTGCCTGCTCGGCCGCCCCGTCCGTTACGACGGCAAGGGCAAGCCTTTGCACGATCCCCTCATTGAGCGCTGGAAGGGCGAAGGCCGCTTGGTCGGATTTTGCCCGGAACAGGCCGGCGGTCTGCCCACGCCGCGTCCGCCAGCGGAGATCGAAAACGGCATGAATGGCGAGGACGTGCTTGCCGGTCGTGCTCGCGTGCTGGAATTGACGGGCGGGGATGTCACGAACGCATTCGTTGAGGGCGCAAAGCAGGCCGTCGCCTTTGCCGAGCAGCACAACTGTCGCTTCGCGCTTCTGATCGACGGCAGTCCCTCCTGCGGCACCGGCTTCATCTATGACGGCTCGTTTTCCGGCACCCGCCATCCCGGCTTCGGCGTCACCGCAGCTCTGATGCGCCGGGCCGGCATCGAAGTCTTCTCCGATCGCGAACTGGATCGCCTCGTCGAACGCGTCCATACCATCGGCTGAAACGAAAGAGGCCGCCGGATCGCTCCGGCGGCCTCGATCATCGACGCGGTCTGGCTTCAGCCTGCCATGCGCATCGATAATCTGTGTTCCTGTTCTGCGCTGCGGGTGCGGAAGCTGCGCATCAGGTTCAGCAATTCCTCGGTGTCGCTGGCCAGAACCTCGGCCGAAGCCGTTGTCTCTTCTGCCATCGCCGCATTCTGCTGGGTTGCGGCGTCCAGCTGGTTCATCGAGGACGAGATCGAGCGCAGCGTCGTGTCCTGTTCGCTCGCCGAATGGGCGATCTTGGTCACGATATTGCTCGCCGACTGGATCTGGTCGGAGATGCGCTTGAGTGCGGCGCCCGCCTCACCGACAAGCTGCACGCCATTGCGCACCTGGCCGGACGAGCGGGAGATCTGGTCCTTGATTTCCTTGGCAGCCGCTGCCGAACGCTGGGCGAGCTCGCGCACTTCCTGGGCAACGACAGCAAAGCCTTTGCCGCTTTCGCCGGCGCGGGCGGCCTCGACACCGGCATTCAGCGCCAGAAGATTGGTCTGGAAGGCGATTTCATCGATCACGCCGATGATCTTGGTGATCTCCGACGAGGATTGCTCGATGCCGCCCATAGCGCTGATCGCCTCGGCGACAACCGCGTCGGAGCGTGCTGCTTCAGACGAGATCGTCTGCACGCGCTGGGCTGCTTCCTGGGCGCCTTCGGCGGTCTGGCGCACGGCAACCGTCAGCTCGTCGAGAGCCGCCGATGTCTCCTCAAGATTGGCCGCCTGGTGCTCGGTGCGCTGCGACAGCGTGTTGGAGGCGCGGCGGATCTCTTCCTTCGAACCGGCGATCTCCACGCCCTTGGCGCTCACCCTTGCCATGGCGGTTTCCAGGTGATCGAGCGCCTCGTTGAAGTTGTCGCGCAAGACGCCGTAGCGAGGGCCGAGGTCACCGCAGCGGGTGGTGAGGTCACCGCGGGCCATGGCTTCCAGCGCAATGCCGATCTGCGAGACGACGCGGGCCTGTTCGGTCGCGTCGGCCTGCTGGGCGTCGTGATTCTGCTGACGCTCGTGGTCGATCTGCTTTTGCTGTTCCGCCTGGCTGCGGCTCAGAGCCTGCCGTTCGCGCACCTTTTCCTGCAGGGAAAGCGTGGCCTTGGCCATCATGCCCACTTCATTGCCCATGTCGGTATGCGGAATGGCGATGGCGACATTTTCCTCGGCGACGGCAGACAGCGCGCCGTGGATCGCCGTGAGCGGCCGGCTGATCCCGCGGATGATGACGAAGGCGGCGCAAAGACCGAGCAGGACCACGCTGCCGCCGATCGTCAATGCCTTCCAGATCATCGCACGGATCTTCACTTCCAGATCGTCGACATAGACACCGGTCCCGACCACCACCTGCCAAGGTTCAAACGCCTTGCTGTAGGCCGCCTTCAGATAGACATCGCCGCTCTGGTCGCCAGGCTTGGTCCAGAAGTATTCCGTAATCCCGCCGCCGTTGCGGGCCTTGGCAATCATTTCCTCGCGGAACATCTTGCCGGTCTTGTCGGGCTGCCCCTTCTGGTTCAGGCCGATCTGTGCGGCGACCGGATGAAACAGCATGGTCACGTCATAGTCGAAGCCGAACATGTAGCCGTTCGGCTCGAAGGCAACCGTCGTCATGGTCTTGAACGCCTGCGCCCGGGCCTCCTCGATGCTCATCTCGCCGGCCTTCGCCCGCGCGTCATAGCCCTTCAGGATCGAGATGGCCGATTCCACCTGGGTGCGCAGCAGATCGTAGCGTTCGGCATAGATTGCCTCGGATGTGCTTTTGATCTGGAAGAAGGTTGCGACGCCGAATGCGAGCATCAAACCGCCGATCAGAAGAAAAAGTTGTCTGGAAATCTTTAGGTTTTTCAATGAAGCCTCCTCCAAAGGAATTGCCCGGTCGGTATTCTTCCGTTTGGCAGCCATTCTTGGGCCGCCCGAGCGCGCTTCATGCAGCAACCGGTTTGCAGCAACCTTGATCCGTACATCGTAAAATTTTACTTAAGTAAAAAGAATATACGGTATTTTTGTATTAGAATAAAAGTAGATAAGAATATAGAGGGCGCTCTGAAGACCGTATGAGGGTGGTTCCGCAGGGTCTGACGAGCAGGCCCATCCCGTCGACGGATGACCCGTCTACCCATAGCAAAAGGCCGCCGGAAACGACCCGGCGGCCTTGCGATGGTGATGTGGGACAGGGACCTCAGCCGGCCATGCGCATCGGCTGCTGGCCGCCCTGATGACCCGTCTGCTGACCGGTCTTGAAGCTGCGGATCAGGTTCAGGAGATCGCCCGTGTCGTTGGCGAGAACCTCGGCCGAGGCGGTGGTCTCTTCCGCCATGGCGGCGTTCTGCTGGGTGGCCTGGTCGAGCTGGTTCATCGCCTGGGAGATCGAGCGCAGGGTGGTGTCCTGCTCCTGGGCGCTGTGCGAGATCTTCGAGACGATGTCGTTGGCGCCGGCGATCTGGTCGGAAATGCGCTTCAGGGCTTCTCCGGTCTGGCCGACCAGCTGCACGCCCTGTTCGACCTGAGCCGACGAGCGGGCGATCTGGTCCTTGATCTCCTTGGCGGCAGCGGCAGAGCGCTGGGCAAGTTCACGCACTTCCTGCGCGACGACGGCAAAACCCTTGCCGCTTTCGCCGGCACGGGCAGCCTCGACGCCGGCGTTCAAGGCCAAAAGGTTCGTCTGGAAGGCGATTTCGTCGATCACCCCGATGATCTTGGTGATTTCGGCGGAGGACTGCTCGATGCCGCTCATCGCATTGATGGCGCGGGTAACGATCTCGTCGCTCTGCTTGGCTTCGCCACTGACCGCACCGACGCGGCTTGCGGCATCACGCGCACCATCGGCCGTCTGGCGGACGGCAACGGTCAGTTCATCGAGAGCCGCCGAGGTTTCCTCAAGATTGGCCGCCTGACGTTCGGTGCGGGTGGCAAGTTCGCCGGAGGCACGGCGGATCTCTTCCTTGG
>NNBU01000898.1_pt1 | contig 14461 bp, 8 predicted proteins | sample 1173781 | NCBI WGS metagenome assembly NNBU01 (sample SAMN07173937, study PRJNA388173) | plant metagenome | biome: Plant school; feature: Soil; material: Symbiotic tissue of Blasia pusilla L.; isolation source: symbiotic tissue sample KVJ2 | host: Blasia pusilla | place: Norway: Troms, Kvaloya...
GTCGCGTCGCCTGGATCGTCAGGAGAGCACGCGAACAAATACGCGGAACTGCCGCTGGGTGCACAGCATGGTGGTTGACTGCGTAGACGCGTTACGTTAAGTTGCAATCCTTTCCTTGCTCCCTGTCTACTGCAGGGCGACCGAATCTTCAATGGCTGTCTTGATTCCTGCGTTAAGCACCTGCGTCGCCCGCATGACGTCCGGCGAGCGCCGCCTGGCGGAGCGGCTGCAGCAGAAGCTCGACGAAGACTACCTGCTGTGGTTCGACGTGCCCATCGGCCCCAAGCAATGCCACCCCGACTTCGTTGTGCTGCACCCGAGTCGCGGATTGCTGATCCTCGAAACCAAGGATTGGCGCCTGGACACCATCCAGAAAGCCAGCCGCGGCGATTGGCTGATCGCACCCGATGGCGTTCCCAAGAGCGTTCCCAATCCGATCGAGCAAGCCCGACATCAATCCCTGCAGGTTGTCGATGCCCTCAAGCGCGATGCGCAACTGATTCAGCACGAGGGCAAATGGCAAGGCATGCTGACCTTCCCGTGGAGCTACGGCGTCGTCCTCACGCGCATCACGCGCAAACAGTTCGACGCCGCCGGGCTCGGGAGCGCGATCGAGTCCAACCGCGTGGTTTGCTCGGATGAGATGCAGGAGGATGCTGAGCCTGAGGCGTTCCAGAGCCGACTCTGGGACATGTTTCCGCAACTCATGCGCGGTGCGCTATCGTTGCCCCAGATCGACCGGGTGCGCTGGAACCTGTTTCCCGAGGTGCGCGTCCCCGAGCAAGGCGCGCTGTTCGACGATGCGGACGACAAGGCGACGATCCCCGACTTCCTGCGCGTGATGGACCTGCAGCAGGAACAGCTAGCACGCAGCCTGGGCGACGGCCACCGGGTCATCCACGGCGTCGCAGGATCCGGCAAGACCATGATCCTGGGCTACCGCGCCGAGTACTTGGCCAAGGCCGCGACGGACGTGCACAAGCCCGTGCTCGTCCTCTGCTACAACGAGCCGCTGGCGGTCAAGCTTCAGGCCTCGATGCAGGCCAAGGCATTGGCGGACCGTGTCCATGTCCGTCACTTTCACAAATGGTGCCGGGACCAGCTAGTGGCGTTCGGCCAGCCGCTGCCGCCCAACGACCTCCCCGTGGGCGCCAAGATGGACCAGATGGTGCGCAATGTCATCGATGGCGTGGACCGTCGGATGATTCCGTCAGGGCAATACCTGGCGGTGCTGGTCGACGAAGGCCACGACTTCGCGCCCGAGTGGCTCAAGCTGGTCACCCAGATGGTTGATCCCACGACCAACAGCTTGCTGCTGCTGTACGACGATGCTCAGAGCATTTACGACAAGCGCCGCGGCAAGCCGTTTAGCTTCAAGAGCGTCGGCGTGCAGGCGCAGGGCCGTACGACCATTCTGAAGATCAACTACCGCAACACCCGGCAGATCCTGCAGACGGCGAGCGCGATGGCGACCGAGCTTCTGCGGCCCCAGGAGAAGGACGATGACGGTGTTCCACTCGTCCAGCCCGTGAGCTGCGGCAGGGAAGGGCCGGAGCCGATCGTCATCGACCTGCCGAGCACCCGGGCGCAGGCCGACCGGATCGCGGAGCTCATGGCCAGCGCGCACAACGAAGGGCACGCTTGGGGCGACATGGCGGTGCTGTGCCGAAGCTGGGCGCTGATGGACGAATGCGCCAAAGCCTTGGACCGTCGTCGCTTGCCGCACAAGGTGCGCAAGGGCGCGCACGATTTCGATCCCGGTGCGGACACCATCAAGGTGATGACCCTTCACGCAAGCAAGGGGCTCGAATTTCCGGTGGTCGCGGTGATGGGGGCGCGCCAGGCGGTGGCAGGCCTCGAGGTGCTCGCCAAGGACGACGACGCGTTGGAGGAGATGCGGTTGTTCTACGTTGGCGCCACGCGCGCTACGTCGCGACTCATGATCGCCAACGCCATCCGGCAGTGACCAAGACCTACCTGCTGATCGATCTGCAAAATCGGCAGCCTGCGCCGGAAAGCGTCGCGTTGTGGATGGGGGCGAACGGCGAGGCCTGGATCTTTTACGGTGAACACGAGATTGGCCTGCTCGCGCAGTACATGGAACTGGGCAACCGGGTCTCCCTCGTCGACATCTCCAAGCCCGGTAAGAACTCGCTCGATTTCCACCTTGTTCTCTATCTGGGTTACCTGGTCGGGCGACACGAACCAGGGGCACGCTTTGTGATAGTCGCGGCCGATGGAGACTACGACCCTGCAATCGTGCATGCCCGCTCGAAGGGGCGACAGGTCGAGCGTGTGGAAGTCTTGAGACCGGTACCTGACGGAAGAAAATCTGCACCGATCCAACAAGATCCTTTGTCGCAGCCCCCGAGAGCGTTTAGCCCTCCAGCCGGCGAAGCAATGGGCCCCATTCCTCTTGCGCCAAACATCAAGAAGTCGAAATCCGTCGTTCAGATTTCCTCCGAGATACGCAAGGACTTTGTTGAGGCGGGGAAGCCAAAAACCTTGAGCGCGCTCGAAAAGAGAATCCAGTGGCGTTTTGGCCCTGAGCCAGTACCCGACAAGGTCGCTGAAGTGATGGCCGCGCTTGTGATGTCAGGTGAACTCCGGATCGCCAACGGATCGCTGGAGTATAGAAATCGCAACACACCTGATTGAAGTTGGCTTCAAACTGATTGCGGACGTCCAACTTCGCGCAACCGAATGACAGCTCTCGTCGAAAATCATTGACTGTCCGCGTTGGCATCGCCTATTCATCGTCGTCCAGCATGTTCATTTCGTGGAGTTCCGCTTGGTGGAACTCCCTGTACCTCTCGACCGCGTCGCGAACACGCTGACTCATTTCATGGGTCTGCTCGTCGAGCTTCGTTGTTTCGCCTTCAAGCCCGACATCGGCACGAGCTGACGCCATGACGATGTTCACCTGGTTGTTTAGGTAAGTCTGCCGCTCTATGACGAAGTCGAGATACTCATTCTCCTTGCGGGAAACAGCCGCGCTGAATTCCGCAATGGTCGCCATGTACTGTTGCTCGTCCCGCAATGCGTCGAAGTGCTGGTGAGTAAGACGACTTTGAATTCGCAGCCAGTCAGCCTCGGCCTTGACGTAGTCCGGTTGGGAATTGATGTAGCGAAGTTTTTCGCCTAGCTCTTCCGCCTTCGCCTTGAGCGGTGCATGGTGCTTGAGTAGCGCAGCGATGTAGTCACGGGTCTTCTTGAGGGCAAAAGCACGGGCGAGGGCCGCGTAGTAAAACTCGTTCACCTGCGTGTAGAACTCACGCATCTTGTATGCGGTGTCTACCTCGCCCCAAATCCAGAGTTTGTTCACCGACGCGCTCATTACGGACAGCAAGGCGCGCTGCTCGAACTTCGCGTCTTCATTGGCGAGACTGCCGATGAACTGCTGCACCTTCTGGTAATCAGCCATGATCTCGACGTAGACGTCACGTCTCGCGTTCATGAGCCGAACTTTGCGGGCTTCCTCGCGGTCGTGTGCCATCCTGGCGTCCGCGGCGTCCTGCGTCGCCTTGAGTTGGCGCTCGGTCGTCTCGGCTGCGGCTTTCAGTTGCTTGTCCAGATTCTCCGACGCCGCCTTGAGTTGCTTCTCGGTGTTCTCGGCGGACTGCGCGAGGTTTCGCCGCATGGACAAAATGCTGAACAGTAAGGCTAGAAAAGCAACGGCCGGGCCGAGGACGGACGGATCAGCCCAACTTGTCGGCTTTGCCTCGGCCTGCAGCGTGACCGCGAGGGTCTGGACGCCGGCCTGCACAGGGACCAAGGCGGAAGCTGGTGTGGACGCGAGCGCTTGAGGAGCAGATGCCGCCGCCGCGGGTTTAGCAACAGAGTCAACCACGCCTACATCCGAGCAAGGTACTCACCAAACTTCGAGAGGCCGATGAGCTTCATCGCTGCTGCCGGCAGAGCCGCGAGCGCGGACACATCGCCTTCCTTGTTGATGACCTCAATGGTTGACCGCAGGAAGTGCACCATGTCGTTCGCGACGGTGACAGCGTCCTTGTTCTCGTAGTCGAGTGGGAAGATCATGCCGTCCACAAAGCTGTCGTCCTCAAACTTGAAGACCACCATACACGGCGGTTCTGCCTGACCCTTGATCTTTAGCGCCTCGAGGAAGCGCTGGTTGAAGTCGTTCCAGTACTTCTCGACAGCGCGGTCATGCAGGTAAAAGAGCGACACGTCTTTGCCTGAAGTTTCGTCAAGGCGGCGGAACCCCTCTGCACTTTTCAGCGCTTCACGAACGGTGTCGTGAGTCATGTCGTAAAACACAAACGCGAAAATGCGCGCCCGATTTTCCCGAAGGTGCTCTTCGCAGATTTCCTTGAAGCGCCTCTTGAAGTCGTCGTGACCGAGTCCCTGACTCTTGCCCGAGACCTGCTCAAAGATCGGAATCATGTGCTTTCCTCGCTCCATGCCTGCTTGGCACACGGCAACTGTAGCTTTTTGCGGGGAAGTGGCTGTTGCTCGGAGGCGACGGGGTCAAGTCAGCATCTCCTGTTTCGCTGCTTCGGTGCGCTGCGTCTTGATTTCACGGCGCTTGCCCAATTCGCGCGGTCATGCAGCTACAGTCTTAATATGGAGACGAATGTGAATTACCAAGGGGACCCAGTCAAAGCGCACGGATTGGGAACCGCGACGGTGTATTTGATGAATGAAGCGCCCGGCCGCTGTGAGATGAAACACGGAGTTCCTTGCTATGGGCTTCAAGGGGCGAACCTCTTTCACGCGTTGCGGCTCGCGGAAATTCCCTGGGCAGTGCAACACGCGAAGTTCTCGTGGCGTCAGAACGATTCTGCCAAGGGTCAAGAGCGACAGGCTAGAAAACAGGCGTTCCTGAAGGAGCGAGCGCACTGGATCACGTGTTCGAACGCTTACTGGCGACGACCCGTTCCTGCAAATGGATCGAAGAGCTTTTGCCGCCCAGACCAAGCGGATGTACTTTCCGATGACAACCTCTCTAGAATTCGTCGAGAGGTCCACGCGAATCACGGCATCCTGCTCGTCTGTGGTGAGTTGGCTTATCTGGCGTGCACTGGGCAGAGCCGATTGCCGACCGTTGCAGAAAGAACGGAGATGCATCAGGAGACGTTGGCTGCTATCAACGACAGACTAGGGGGGGCGAGTTTTTCTCATGCTTGGTACATGGGTCACACACGGAGATGGCGCATGAGCGGTAAGAACCTCAAGTCGACCCTGTCCCGCATTGGGAAACAAGCCGGCTGGGTGCAAGGCACAACGGTTGACCAGATGAGCATCTAAGCTCGATCGCGCGGCGGCGAATGCCCGCAAGCGCTGTGAAGCTGCCTTATGTCGACGGCCGGTTCAGGCTGCCTGAAGACGCTCAAATTCGCGCTCGAACGACTGGCGGCCTCCGGAGACGGTCAGTCATTCGCGGTTAGCGACCATAGGTCTCGGGTCTCGGACTGCTCTGAAATCTCCAAGGCGTCGACGCCGAGGTATCGGCGCACTCGAGCTTTAAATGTCCCGGCGTATTAAAGGTCGAGGCCGGCCGGGTTCAACGAAAATGGATGGCTAACTCGACTACTTCAAAAGTCATGCTTCGACGCCTTTCTTGCCTGCCAAATTCTCAGCTTTCCATCATCGATTCTTAGTCCAACAAGCACGGATTTGACCCCGCTCGAAGGGTCGTACTCACGCGACGATCGATGCTTCCAAAGCTTTATCGCGAAGACAAGTCGCTTGTTGGAGCTGGACAACGTCGCAGCGAGCCACCCTGGCGAGGCCGATAAAACCTCACCATCGTCGTGATGGCGAGATCTGCGGTGATCGGGGTCGGGTTTCCAACTGCCCCAGACCTGGCTTCTCAGCGCGAGACTCCCATCGACGGAGTGCCAATCTCCGCTGCCCGGGTCATTTGCCAACATCAGATTCTTCGTAAGGTCGATTCCGAGACGCGGTCTACCGGCTGGTCCCTCGGCGGCGATCTCATCACCTACGTCGATGCCAAGACTGTGGGTCTCGGGCGACCATACCAATGGAGCGAAGGTGCTCTTTCGGCGGTGGCGGTGGTCGTAGTACCCCTCGTCCCAGAACTCCGGTAACCAAAAGTCATGGCTAGGTTGCTTTGCGAATGCTATGCACCGGCCTATTGCGCCCTTCCGTTCCGTCAACGCGGACGTGATGCTTACGTTCACGCCATCAGGCGACGACCAGCGCCCGTATAGAGGAACAAGCGCGTCGGAAGCGGTGTCCACGAGGCCTAGCTTCCGCAGCACTGTTTGCTGATCCTGCAGTGTTTCCTGTTGGCCGCTCCTCTTACCTAGCAAATATTCCTTCGCCTGCTTAGGAACAGGATCTTTCCGATCCGACAGCCACGAGCCGTCATCAAACGTGAGGTCGTAGCGGCCGCGCCATTCCAACCAAGGTGAACCGCCGGATTCATAACTCCGAACAACCACTGGCCACGCATTCGAAAGACTGGTTGCAGCGCTAAGCAACGCGTGTCTTTGGACATGCTCTCGGTAGGACTCATATTGATCGTCTCGATCCCACTCGTACCGCTGACGGCCAGGGAAGTCATCCAGTGAGGCAGCGTCCGGCCATCGATGCGCGATCTCGAGTGCAATCGCATCTTCCACCGTTGCCTGATCGAGGTTGAAAAGCCGAGCAAGGGTGCTGATCTCGTGCTTCGCAAACTCGTAGTCGAAGCGGAAAGTTGACGTCGATTTCGCGGCACCCGGATAGACATCGCTGATAAGAACGCCGCATGGCGGCTGGTCGATCTGATCGAGCAATGCATCCAGATCTGTATCGCGCACTTCTTGGTTACCGATATTCCTTAAACACCTGGCAATGTGGACTTTGTCTATGACGTGAAGGTCGCTTCGTTGGGCGAGCGCCAGCAGCTGGCGTCGAAGGCCACCCATGATCCCTCCATGATGCAAGGCGGCCCGCGCCAGTCCCATCAGCAACCACTGACGGGAATTCAAAAACGAAAGACTTCGATCCGACGATGCCAGGGCCGCGACTTCTCTTTGGTCGAAGCGGTCAAGCAATAGGCTGAGCTCTTCGTTGAGACCCAACTCGACCAGTGTGCTCAATCCCCTTGCGACCGTCCAGCGAACATAGGTGTCGTCGTTGCCGAGGAGGTGCCAAATGACGTCGGCGAGGAACGCCACTTCGTTGCCCTCAATAGCTTGCTGGGGGCGGAACGGTCCCTCTCCGATCTCGTCCGCGATACGGGAGGCCGGCCCGGATAGCAGCAACTCCAGTGCATTGAGGCCGGCTTGGCCCGACGTTACGTCACACAGAGCGGCGGCCAACTGCAGCCACTCGTCGCCGTCGAGCTCCACCTCCTCCGCTGACACCTTGCGAAGGATGCGCTGTAGCACAAAGCGCTTGTCATTGCACAGGTCCGAAAGCCGCTGGATTCCGCGTACGATGTTGGAGAACTGACCTTCGAAGAGTTCGACGATCTTGGACTCGAACAATCGTTCAACCAGTGCTTTTGCATTGGAACTGAGGTGTTTGGATGATCCGCTCCAGGCGGCTAGACACTCGGCAAGTATGTCCAGTGACTGAGTGAGGCTTAGCTCGGTAGCGTCACAGATTGCAAACAGATACGCCAACCGCTTGGGATATGGGCACGAGGCGCCCAAGCCGACGATGAAGCGCTGGCGCGCGTCATAGGAAAGCCGGTTGTCCGTTTTGATGATCGTCAGGGCGTTGTCGATCGAATGCGCCGATGACGGATCGCAGTTCGAGACCAGCGCCGCGACGAGACCGTCGATCTCTTCTTTGCTCGGTTTCGGGGTCTGATTGGCTAGAAAGTCCGGCGTCGAGCGATCGCGACTGCTGAACTCATCCTGCTTGCGTTGCGCCTCTATCCTGAGTTGCTCAATCGCCTCCCGCTCTTCATTGGTGATTGCGGCGGGGAACTGATTGCCCGTTTCCAGGAAGCCTTCCCAAAGGGAGGCCCAGGCGCCGAAAGGGTACTGCGCGCGCAGTTTTTTGATGATAGCCAGAAAGATCGGCCTCTGATCAGCGGGATTGGACAATCTCAGCAGGTCGGCGACACCATCGCCAAAACGCCAGTCCCACCAACCATGGTCTTCACAGATCGCAAGAACAAAAGCGGCGCGACGCGGATCCAATTTTCCATTCTTGGCCAGAAAACAGGCAAGCTGCGGCAATCCGTAAGACATCTCCGCGATGTCCTGGTCGTGCCAACGCACGATCTTGGCGATCGCCGGGAAGCCTATGGCATTGGCCGCGGCGCGCGCGAACAACGTCCATCCAAACTTGCTTGGCTCATTCCGAACAATGGTCTGGCAAAGGTTCATCAATCGATGCGACAGTGCGGGCTTCAGGAATCCGCCTTGCTGGACGCTCGCAAAACGAAGCAGCGAGTAAATCTGCTCGTAGCTCTCTCCGCCCATTTGGTCCAACTGAGCCAAACCTTGTCGGTAATATTCACGGGCCTCATCAACGCTCATGAGCACAAGGGAAGCGGCGAGATCGGCGTATGAACTACCGCGTTGCTCGACATTGTCGTCTTGGCCGATCTGTTCCACGACGTGCTGCGCAAACTGGCCTGCGAGCTCATGGAGGGCTGATCGTTGGGCAAGCTGACCCAATACGGAAATCCTCTGTTGGACGGAGAATCGCCCAGAGGAAGTCAGGCTGATGATCGTCTTCGCTTGATCGTCCGATATTTTGGGTGCATGGTCCAGCAGGATGTGGATGCAACCGAGGCCAACGGTGCGAACAAGCAAATCAGTTGCGGTCTCTGCCCTCCAGTGCACATCCTCGCGCAGGTATTTGCGCCACGCATCTAGGAAGCCGGTGACACTCGCATCTGAGAGGCTTCCGCGAGAGAGGGCAGCATCCTCGATTGACCGAGTCAGCTGACGCGCAAGCTCGATGCCTTTACTTATGTCCTCACACTCACGGTCGCTGAATCTCGCGCTTTGCTGCTTTCCGCCCCCCTTCTTTCCGGGGCCGCCGGGCGCGGGCCTGCGCAGCTTCTTCAGAAACGCCACCAGCTCTTTCTCGGTCGTTACTTCCTTTGCCAGCTTGGTGATCTTTACCTCATGCGGAAGCAGGTCATGGTACGCGACCGGCCTTCCAGTCGACCACGCGCGAATACAGGTACGGAGGATTGGAGGCCAAGCTTTCGACTGACCGTAGCGCTCGCCGTAGTCGTGGGCCGATGGGCGGGTAAGTGGCACATGGCGGATGATTGCCGCGGTTGCGGCACGCGAGCTTTGGAAGAGTGCTGTCAATGCCGCCTGTACAACGTGGACACTGCTCCCTTGTTTGGACTCTGTTGAGAAGCCCTCATCTTCGTCATCGTCATCGTCATCGTCATCGGACGCTAGAGTTCCAACCGCCTTCGCGATCACCTTCGCTTGCTGTCTATTGAGATACCGGGGTCGCGAGAGAAGGCGCAGCTTGAGCGCCCGCGATTTGCATTTGTCACTTGCGGCAAACGACACGAGAGCCGCGACCGTCGTTGTCCCATTCGCCTTGTCAAACAGTTCCAGCAGTTGCAGAAGCTGGCCGCTTGCGGATAGCGAGAAACGCTCATTCCAGGAAGCGAGGTTACGATCCACAACGTCGAATTTGCCTTCAGCGGAATGTTGAAACAGCACAGCTGCGAAGTCTTTGATTTCTGGTCCAGCGCGATCGCGATGTGTCTCGTCGTGCGCCTGCGCACTTTGCCAATTGATCCACCGCACCGTGCTTTCGCATTGGATCGTCGCTTCCTCGAAGTCACCTGCAAAGTGATGGGCGACTGATAACCGTGCACTTCTGGCGCCACGCCATCCCGAGCGATCCGCGAGAAGGCGGCGATAGGAGTCAGCGTCACCGAGTACGACCGCGAGAGCGGGTGAGCTCCGAATGAACTCGTCGCCTCTGAGATTGGCCGTCGCGGCTTGCGCTAGCCGCATGCTCAGGCCAAGCACACGGTCGAGGTCGTCTTCTGCTACTGCCAATCGAAAGGCAGCGCGAAGCCGTGCGAGCGTCAACCTTCGGCGGCCAAAGTCCGACTGCACCGTTGCCGGGAAGCTGGTTGAATCGGCGAGCGCGAACGCTCGGTCGCTGTCTTTGATGACGACCAAGAAATGCGGCAGCGCTTCGGCGGCGTAGGCCGATGTCCCCTGCGCGGCCAGAAGGCGGTCGGCAATGGCCTTTTGAGCTTCCGCGCCGTCGGAGTATGTTTCTCGGATATATGTTTCCGTGGGCTCGTCCCTGAAGATCGCACCGTGCGAGGCAATCTCGAGCATCGGAGCCAGATCCGATGCCGCGGTACCGACTTGAGCCGCGGACCAGCCAAGCGCATTCGCTAGTTCATCGAGCGGAATCGGTGGAGGAAGTAGCGACAGCGCGACAAAAAACTCGGTTACTTCTGAATTCGACCACCCTGCAACATGAAGATCCGAGACGATCTTCGTGCAGCGCTGGGCGATTATTTCGGGGACCAGAATAAGCGCGGCCGACTGGCTACCTCGAACATTCGCGTCCCAAGTCTGAACGAGGTAGTCGAGAACACGCGCGTTCCGTCCGGATCGTGCCAAGGCGGTCGCAATCTCCACGTCGGAAGCGTCGGGCTTGCGATCCTTCAGAAATTCTCGAGCCTCGGGATCGATGAAAGGCCCCAGCTCGACCCGAGTCACCGTGTTACGACCAATGACCTTATCCTTACGGTGCGTGCGTGCCGTAAGCAGCAATTTCACGCCGTCGATCGGATCTTCGTCGATGGTTGAAAGAAGAAGCTTCGGGAATGCATCTTCGTGGCGATAGTCAGCTTCCAACTGGGCGTTATCGGCCGCATCGACGATGATAAACAGACCGAGTTTTTCAGACTGTGTCCGTATTGCTTCCGCCGCTTGAGCAAGTCGTTTGCGCACCGCCCTGATGACTTTGCGACTATCGTCACCGGCTGGCAGCAGTGGATCACACAGTGTTCGCGCGGCCAATTCGTTGACAATTTGCACAAGCCCAATTCTGGGGAGGTGCCTAGAGTGATTGTCCGAGCGGTACGAACCACCGCCGAAACAGTCGAAAACGACAACTTCAAATTCGCTTCCCATCCTTGCGGCAAGACTTTGGACAAACACCGTCTTGCCCACTCCGCCCTCCGCGTCGACGAAGACAGGCCGACCCGAAGTCCTGACCAGATCATGGACCATCGAAAGTTCAGATCGCTCAACGACAGCGCCTACATCGATGAAGCGGGTGTCAGCTGGAAATAGGTCCTCTGGGGCGCAATCGAGCGCATCCAGGATATCTTCACGACGGATTAGGTTCTTGCCTTGGCCGCTTAAACCAGCCTTCTTCAGGACGAGGTCCTGGAGCCCGAGAAGGCGGATCCTTGCCTCTGCATCGGCGCCAGCAGACCAGTCGGTGAGTGTTCGCCTGAGCGCATTGTCTTGACCCGACAGGCTCTTCTCTCCGGCTCGAAAAACTATCTTAGAGAAAAGACGGCTTGCGTCGGACAAACCCCCAGTAGCACAACATTCTTGGAGGTACTGAACCTGATCGTCGACATCGCGGCTTGAAGGCGTGGTCCCATCGATGAGGACCTCTATTGCCTCCAAAAGACTGCCCTTGAATTCTGCGTTCGTGACGAAAATGAACCAGACCTTCGCGTCGACTTCGGCGACCGAAGACTCCTTCTCATAGCCGGCAATCGTGCTGGAGAACTTTTCGATTGTCTTTTTCAGATAAGAGGCCGTAACCGCCTCTTCGCGATGCTTGTACTTGAACTGGACAGTCTCGAGTCGCTCGCAGGTCTGTAAATTGTCTCCGCTGCCGTAGTAAAGAACAAGGTCAGCGACATCTTCGGCCCAGGCTCCAGGGCTCATGGCCTCCGTTGAAGAAATTCCCTCTACGGCGATCGCAAATAGATTGTCATTCGGAAAGACCAACTGCAACGCTCGTCGCGCAGCCCATCTCTCGTGGAAGGTGTGCCCGGCTCGTGATGCCCGGACTGTATCGATATCTTCGTTAGCCATACTCGCACTGCCTTCTTTCTACACGGCAGCCACTCTTTGGAAGCCAACTTAGCCGAGGGGCTGTATCGTAAGCGGTCCATCGCTCATTACCCCTCGCGCGCAGCTGGTTTGCCGGGCACAGGCGAAACGCCTGGAGCCGTTGGTCGTGGGCTTCACTAGCCACGGCTCCCCTGCCGATCTCATTCAATTCAGATCCGATGGCTTCCTAATCATCGGGGCCAGCCATGAAGCGGTCGGTTAGCTGAGCGGCGCTGAAGGTCGGCTTCCGCTGCATAGCCGCCCGTCAGGCAAGCCCGCTTCAGACTGGTTACTGGCGTTCGACGGCGATATGTGGAGGGGTACTATCGGCCGATTGTGTTGAAAAACTCGTCTCGAATCTTGCCGGCACCGATGTCTCCTGAGGCTTCGCAATCAAACTGAGCAGGCTCCGTGCTTCGCACTCCAGCGCGGCTTACCGTGAACATGAAAAATCACATGACCCATTCGATCTATCAGCGCTGGGGAGAGAAGGCAGCAGAGAATGCCGTTGCGCTCGCAACGGAGTCTCGCCTTCTCTTCGATGCAGAGCATTTGCCGCGTGCTTACTATCTTTCCCACATGGCAACGGAAGAGTCAGCGAAGAGCATTCTTCTGAAAACTATGGGCATCTCAGGAACGCCTGAAACAGAAATTTCAAAGGTCTCCAAGCTTGTCCGCGACCACAAGAAGAAGATTGAATTTCTCGTAACCTATGCAGTAGCCCTTTCTGAAGAACTACAGAAGAGCCTTGGCAATCTGCAAGCAGACCTGATAGATCACATCAACGACCTCAAGAATGACACGATGTACGTCTCATGCGAGGCTGAGTCAGTCGTGAGTCCAATTGATAGAGTCACAGATGTTGATGTCGAAAAATACGTGCAACTCGCGGAGGCCCTATCGCAGCACGCCAAGAGCCTTCTACCCCGTCCATCGACAGACTGATTTCTGCAACCGCTCATGTCCAACGTTGAATCACTGCTTCCTCCTGCGGCCACCGGCACCTTGTGCCCGAAGGTGAAAGTCTAGACTCGGCCAGCAACAGTCCGCTTCCGCCCGCCCAGGTGGACCTCCGGGCACGCGAATCTTCCGCCCATAGACTTTAATTTGCGTGTCTTGCCGAGGCGCTGGTCAAATTACTCTTAACTGCGTCCGGTGATGAATCGCATCAAGTTTTTCGGTTGCGGCCCACCCGAGGCAGAAGGCGAACTCGCGATTGCCTTGGTGGAGGATTGCAGTATTACGGGCGAAATTCTTAGTTAATGAGAGCGATGCCTTTTACGAGCATCGCCCTCATTAGCTTCGTTTTCGTAGCGACTCAATGCCAATTTGCGGCGATTACTGTATTCAAGCTACTTTGATAACTACTTGGCAACGTAGTCTGGCCTGCGGCCGGCGGCGAGAAAGCCGCCATTGCATCGACTAGATTTTGCACCTGACTGTCCAGCAAAACCTTTCCATCGCTGGTTTTAAATTGCTCAACGCGATAGCTACCACTTGCATACCAATTGCTGATCGTAAGTTGATCGATCGTACCGATGATGCTGACTGAAAGATCGTTTCCGCTCTTCGTGAACCACAACTGCTCCGCAGAAACGCCGGAACCGAATTGCGTGCTATCCGAGTTGCCTGCGGTGTCGTAGTCGTAGGCAGTGTCGCGGCCCGAGCCACGCCCGAACAGGTAGGTGTCGTTGCCGGCACCTCCGTTCAGGGTGTCGTTGCCAGCGCCACCGTCGAGGGTGTCGTTGCCGGCCTCACCGTTGAGGGTGTCGTTGCCCTCGCCGCCCTGCAGCAGGTCGGCGCCTGCGCCGCCATTGAGCCAGTCGTCCTGCGCACCGCCGATGAGGGTGTCGTTGCCGTCCTCGCCATACAGCGTGTCGGCGCCCGCACCGCCATCGATCGTGTCGTCGCCGGCACGCCCGTAGATGATGTCGTCGCCCGCCAGGCCCGCGAAGGCGTCGTTGCCAGCGTAGCCAATAAGGCTGTCGTTGCCCTCGGTGGGCACGATCACCTTGGCCTTGATGGCGGCCAGGTCCCAGTTGGTGCCGTCGGCGAAGCGGATGTTCTCGATGGCATAGGCCGAGACGCCTTCCTGGTAGAAGTAGTTCTGCAGCTCCAGACGGTCGCCCGTGAGGCCATCGATGTAGAGGTACAGGCTGTCGCCACTGCGCAGCACCTGCACGTCGGAGGCCAAGACGCCTTCGCCCAGCTGGACGGTGTCCACGTTGCCTGCGACGGTGTCGTAGTCATAGGCGGTGTCGCGGCCCGAGCCACGCCCGAACAGGAAGGTGTCGTTGCCCGCACCTCCGTTCAGGGTGTCGTTGCCAGCGCCACCGTCGAGGGTGTCGTTGCCGGCCTCACCGTTGAGGGTGTCGTTGCCCTCGCCGCCCTGCAGCAGGTCGGCGCCTGCGCCGCCATTGAGCCAGTCGTCCTGCGCACCRCCGACGAGG
>NNBU01000474.1_pt2 | contig 14404 bp, 14 predicted proteins | sample 1173781 | NCBI WGS metagenome assembly NNBU01 (sample SAMN07173937, study PRJNA388173) | plant metagenome | biome: Plant school; feature: Soil; material: Symbiotic tissue of Blasia pusilla L.; isolation source: symbiotic tissue sample KVJ2 | host: Blasia pusilla | place: Norway: Troms, Kvaloya...
AMMACGSYRAAAGGCATGCTGCGCGAGGCAGCATGCCTTTCAGGTGGTCAGGAAGGGGTCGACGCTCAGCCGGCGTTCTTCAGCGACTGCTTGGCCTTGTCGGCCGAGGCCTTCGAGCGGTTCTTGTGATAACCCGACTTGACGTTGTTCACGGCCTTGCCGACAGGGCCGCTCTTCTTGGCCTTGCTGTCGGCCTGCTTCTCGTCGATCTTGTGCTGGGCGGCGTCGGTCGCTTCGGAGGCGGCCTTGCCGATCTGTGCGCTGGCGGTGCCGGCTGCCAGCAGGGTGAGCGACGTGGCGATGGCGATCAGGGCTTTGTTCATTGAGCGGGTCCTCCAAGTTGTTGAATCTGGAGTCCATGGTTGCATTGCCTGAGGCCATCCCGTGTCAGCGGCCACCCCGCATGGCTTGGCGACAAACACTACAGGTGCGATCATCCGCGCCGGCAAGCTGAAGAGGGCGCAGCCGACGAATGGCAGATGCCCGCGGCTCGCGAACGTCGAAAACCAACAGGGAGATTCGCATGAATCAGGGTGGTGCGAAGGCATTGGTATTACCGCGCCCGGGGCGCGTCGGGGTGTCGGCTTCGGTGCTCGCCGCGGCGTTGCTGCTGGCGGCATGCGGAGGCGGTGGGGGCGGCGGAGGCGGCGGGGGCGCGGCACTTCCCATCGTCGTCGCTCCACCCGCGTCTTCCGCGCCACCGGCGACAGACGGCGGCACAGACGGCGGAACCAGCACCGGCTACCCCCATGCGAGCGAGCCCATCGGCACGGTGCGCCAAATTTACGACGGCGCGCTTTCCGCCGACCTGGCCGTGAACACCTATCGCAACATCGACCGGCTGTTTCCCACGCGCACCATCGAGCCCGGCGGCACGCCGCTCCCGCTGCCCGCGGCGTCCAAGCCACTGACGCAGTTGAGCTTCACCGCCAACGGCAACACCTACAGCCTGGCCGACTTCCTCAACGTCAACCGCGTGGCCGGCCTGCTGGTGCTGAAGAGCGGCAGCGTGGTCAACGAGACCTACCGCTACGGCAATACGACCAGAACGCGCTGGATGTCGATGTCGGTGGCCAAGTCGGTCACGTCCACGCTCATCGGCGCGGCCGTGAAGGACGGCGCCATCGCCAGCATCGACGACCAGGTCGTCAAGTACGTGCCCCGCCTGGTGGGCAGCGCCTACGACGGCGCCACGGTGCGCGACGTGCTGATGATGGCCTCGGGCGCGAAGTGGAACGAAACCTACACCGACCCCGCCTCCGATCGCCGCCAGCTGCTGGAAGCGCAGATCAGCCAGAAGGCCGGCTCGGCCATGGACCTGATGAGCAAGCTGCCGCGCGCGGCTACGCCGGGTTTCGTCTACAACTACAGCACGGGCGAAACGCAAGTGGCCGGCGAGATCGTCCACAACGCGGTCAAGAAGCCGCTGGCGCAGTACCTGTCCGAGAAAATCTGGTCGAAGGTGGGCATGGAGTCGCAGGCCAACTGGTGGCTGGACTCGCCCGATGGCGTGGAAATCGGCGGCAGCGGCATCAGTGCAACGTTGCGCGACTACGCACGCTTCGGCCTGTTCGTGATGAACGACGGCGTGGCCGCAGGGCAGCAGGTGGTGCCAGCGGGCTGGGTCACCGAAGCGGGTTCGCCCAAGGTGCTGAACTCAGGCAAGCCGAACAGCTACGGCTACCTGTGGTGGATACCGCCCAGCGGACCATCCGCTGCCGACGGCGCGTTCTACGCGACCGGCATCATGGGCCAATACATCTACATCAACCGCAAGGAACAGGTCGTCGTCGTGATCTGGGGCGCGCAGACGGACCCGGCAGGCAACGGCAGCTTGCCGGTGGTGCCGTTCTTCGACGCGGTGGTGGCAGCCTTGAAGAGCCCGGCGTAGGCTTTCAGCAGCTTCGGCGCGCGCGGCGCGTGGCCGCCCAATCCGAAAGAATCTGCACCGCCTCCGCAGCCAGCTTCTGCTCGGCAGGCAAGCTGCGGCTTTGCAGCGCGGCACCCGCTTCGATGCGCAGCACCTCGACATCGATCGGGTGGCGCGCCGCCACGCTCACGCCCTCGAACGCCTCGCCCGACTGCGCGAGCGACGCCGCGTAGTACAGCTTGCCGATGCCCGCGATGTGCATGGCCGCCACGCACATGGCGCAGGGCTCGCACGAGGTGTACAGCTCGCAGCCCGCGAGGCTGACCGTGCCCAGCTTGCGGCAGGCGTCGCGAATGGCTTCGATCTCGCCGTGCGAGGTGGGGTCGGCATGCGCGACGGAGTGGTTGAAGCCCTCGCCGACGATGGCGCCGTCTTTCACGACGACAGCGCCGAAGGGCTCGGTGCCGGGCTCAGTCAACGCCATGGCCGAGAGGGCCAGCGCGCGCTGCATGAATGGCTGGTGGTACATGAGGGGTCAGGCCTTTCCTGCGCTGTCGAGCGCGTTGACGGGTTGCAATGCATGGGGCGCCTGCGGTGCGAAGAGCCCGGCCATGGCCGCTGCGTAGCGGCGCGGGTCGAAGCACAGCATGAGCGGCAGCAGCACCATGACCACCACCGCCAGGTACGCCCATGCGAGCGTGAAGCCGCCCGTGTGCTCGCGCACCCAGCCGGTGACGAAGGGCGCGAGCGCCGCAATCATGAAGCCCACGCCCTGCATGAAGCCAGCGAGCGCGCCGGCCTGCGCGGGGTCGCCCAGGTGGTCGAGCGCCAGCACCATGCACAGCGCAAAGGCGCCGCCCAGGCCGAAGCCCAGCACGATGGCAATGGCCGGTGCAGGCACGGGCGCCTCGAACGTGAGCGCGGCAAAACCCGCAAGCTGCGCAAGCAGCGTGAGCACCAGCCACGGCCGCATGTCGCGCCCCCGGCTGCGCGCGATGGCGGGCATGGCCAGGGCGGCCACCACCTGCGCGAGCGTCATCAGCGCGAGCACCGAGCCGCCCTGCTGCGCGCTCCAGCCCTGCTGGGCATAGAAGTGCGGCAGCCACGCGACCAGGCTGGTGTAGCCGCCGTTGATGAGGCCGAAGCACACGGCCAGCAGCCATGCGCGGCGGTTGCCGAAGCAGCGCAGCCACGAGAGGTTCTGTCGCGGTGCGTCGGCGGTGAACTGCATGCGCCGCATGTTCAGCCAGTACAGCAGCGCGAAGGTCGCGAGCAGGGCCCAGATGGCCAGGCCCGCATGCCAGTCGGGCTGCGCGCCGCCGAACGCATGCGCCACCCACGGGCTGGCCATGGCGCCGAGCCCGCCGCCGCCCATGATGGCGGCGGAGTACAGGCCCGTCATCACGCCGATGCGCGCCGGGTACGCCTGCTTGACCACGCCTGGCATCAGCGCCTGCACGAGGCCGACGCCCGCGCCCGCGAGCGCCGCGCTCCACAGCAAGGCCGCTGCGCCACCCGCCACATAGCGGCTCGCGCAGGCGACAGCGATGGCAGCCAGGCCGGCTGCAATGCCGGCCCGCGCACCGATGCGCTGGCCCACGGCCGCGCCGAACAGCGACATGGCGCCCATCGCGAACATCGGCAGCACCGTGAGCAGGGCCACTGCGTGAAAGCTGATGCCCGTGGCCTGCCGGATGGCCGCCAGCAGCGGGCTGCTCGAGGTGAGAAAGGCGCGCAGGTTCAGCGCCACCAGCACGATGACGACGGCGAAGGCCATGCCGCCATCACGGCTGCTTCGGGCGCTCACAAGGCGGCCACGTCCGCCTGCAGCACACCGTTGCGCGCCACGTTGCGCCCGCCCGACACCACCAGCCGGCGCACGGGGCGCGACACCACGGCTTGCGCGACGGTCTGCGCGTCGAGCAGCACCAGGTCGGCGCGGTTGCCGGGCACGAGCCCGTAGGCCTCGAAGCCGCAGCCGCGTGCGCCGGAGTGCGTGACGGTGTCCAGCGCCACTTCGAGCTCGTCGTCGCGGCGCAGGTTGTAGCGCAGGCCGATGATCATGGCGCGCTCGAGCATGTCGGGGTTGCCGTACGGCGACCAGGTGTCGCGAATGCCGTCGTTGCCGCCGAGCACGGTCACGCCGGCCTGGCGGCAGGCCATGAGCGGCGGCACGCTGCGCGAAGGCGGCGCGCTGGTGATGAGCACCACGCCCAGCTTCGCCATGCGCGCGAGCAGCGCTTCGCGCTCGCGTTCGCTCACGTCGCCCAGACAGAAGCCGTGGCTGATCGCCACCTGGCCCTGCATGCCCAGCGCCTCGGTGCGCTGCAGGATCAGGTCGAGCGAAAACGCGCCCATGGCACCGGGCTCGTGCAGGTGGATGTCCAGCGGGCGCTGGTGTTTGTGGGCAATGCCGAACAGCACGTCGAGCGACTTCACCGGGTCGCCGTCGATGGCGCAGGGGTCGAGGCCGCCGAGCACGTCGGCGCCCATGGCCAGCGATGCATCGAGCAGCTCGGCCGTGCCGGGCCGGCCCAGCAGGCCCGACTGCGGGAACGCCACGACCTGGATCTGCTGCACCTCGCGCAGCGCCTCGCGCGTGCGCAGCGTGCCTTCGAGGTGGCGCAGGCCGGCCTGCGTGTCGACGTCGACGTGCGTGCGCAGCCGCGTGGTGCCCAGCGCGAGAAAGGCCTTGGCCAGCACCAGCGACTGCACGGCGGCGTCGTGGCCGCTGGCGTGGCGGAAGGCACGCTCGTTGTCGATCTTGTCGGTGAGGTTGGTGCCGACCTCGTTGCGGTACCAGTCCATGCCCCACAGGGTCTTGTCGAGGTGGGTGTGGCCTTCGACCAGGCCAGGCAGCAGCAAGGCGCCCTGCCCGTCTTCGACGGTGGCGCCGGCGGGTGCGGCCAGCCCCGCGCCCAGCTCGGCGATGCGGCCGTCGTGCACGCGCACGTCGGTGGTGGCACCGCCCATGGGGCGCACGTTGCGGATCAGGAGCGAGGACATGGGTTGTGTTCTTTCAAGGACATCGAGTGGCGGATCAGGCAGGTTGTGCAGCCACGGTGCGCGGCACGATGCGCGCCGTGAACAGCGCGACGATCACGAACACCAGCGCATTGGTCGCCAGCGCCACCAGCCCGGTGTTGAGCGACTTGAACACCACCGGCGCGGCAGGGAACAGCGTACCCAGGTTCGAGCCCGTCGTCATCATGAAACCCAGCACCGCGCCGCCCGCCAGGATGCCCGCGAAGGCCGCGTGCTTGTTGCCGAAGGGCTTCTTCATGAGGCTGAACAGCAGCGAGGGCAGCAGCTGCGTGAGCAGGCTGGACGCGAAGATGGCCACGGCCACGATGGTGGTGCCGCCGCGCAGCACGAAGTACACCGCCACCAGCGCGAACAGCGGCAGCACGCCGCGTGCCACGCGCGACACCTGCTTGTCGGTCGCGTTGTGGGCGAAGCCTTCCTTGTAGACGTTCTTGCCGATCACGGTCGATGCGGTCAGCAAGATCATCGAGCCCGGCACCAGCGCCGTGAGCACGCCCGTGCCGCCGATGACGCCGACGAACCACGGGTCGAAGGTGTGCTTCACCAGGCCGAACAGGGCCAGGTCGACCTCGGAGCCCTTCAGGCCCGGCACCTGCAGGATGGCCGCGAAGCCCACCAGGAACAGGAAGGCGATGACCACCTGGTACAGCGGCATCAGGATGGTGTTGCGGCGCACCGCGCTCGCGCTCTTGGCCGCGTACACCGAGGTGAGGTTGAACGGGTACAGGTAGTAGCCCAGCGCCGTGAGCAGCACGGTCGAGTTGTACCAGGTGAGGTTCAGGCCCTCCTTGGGGAACTCGAAGAAGCTCGGGTTGGCGGCATGGATGGCCGTGAACATGGGCGTGACGCCGCCGTAGTAGTGCCAAGGCAGGTAGATGCCGAGGAACACCGCGAGCGCGAGGATGAGCACGTCTTTCACGATGGCGATGCTGGCCGAGCCGTGGATGCCCGAGAACAGGATGTAGCTCACCATGACCACGGTGCCGATCCAGATGGCCACCTGCGGCGCGATGGTGCCGTACGACGCTTCCGACACGATGATGCCCAGGCCGCGCAGCTGGATGGTCAGCAGCGCCACCATGCCCATGAGCGCCACGACGGACACCAGCACGCCGAGCGGGCGGCTGTTGTACTTGTGCGCGAAGAAGTCCGAGAACGACACCAGCTTGTGCGTGGTCGCGTAGCGCCACACGGCCGGCAGCATCCAGAAGGCCATGAGGTAGGCCAGCCCGCCGTAGGCCAGGATGTAGAAGGCGGGCGTGCCCTTGCTGTACGACCAGCCGCTCGCGCCCAGGAAGGTGAAGGTGGAGAACGACTCGCCCGCCATCAGCAGGAACACCATGATGGCGCCCAGCCCGCGCCCGCCGAGCGCCCATTGCTCCAGGCTCATGGTGCGCCCGCGCCGCGCGAGCACCGCGAGGCCCAGTGCGCCGATGACGAACAGCGCAATCACTGCCAGCGCGGCGTTCATTGCGTGCCTCCCGCTGCGGGTGCGTCGATGTCGCCTTCGGCACGGTCGATGACCACCATGATCAGCGAGGTCAGCACCAGCCAGCTGACGTTCCACACCATCAGAAAAGGCATGCCGAGCACGAAGGTGGGCGCGACGGACGAGAGCCACCCGCCGCTGAAAAAAGCGACGACGGGCAGCGCGGCCAGCCATTTGACGGATTTCATCGGGGAGCCTCGATTCCAGGTTTGGTTGAGAGTTGAATTCGTTTTTGGTTGACCATACATATTTATTTTGGTTAACCAAACGGGGCGAATGGTACGGAGCGCGGCCGCCTGCGTCAATCCGGGGGATTTCCCGGAGGCGACAGGGCGCGGGCAATAATCGCCACGCCTATGCCTTCCACCGCACGCAAATCACCCGCCCCCACCGAACCGCCGCAGCCCTCGGACGCCGACGACGCGAACGTGGACGAGCGCGTCTACGCCGCCGTCTCCAAGGCCCTGCTGAGCGGCAAGCTGCGCCCCGGCACGCCGCTGCGCGAGCGCGCCCTGGCCGAGGCGCTGGGTTGCACGCGCGGCGCGGTGCGCAAGGCGCTGGCGCGGCTGGGGTCTGAAAAGCGGCTGGTGCTGGAGCACAACCGCGGCGCCTTCGTGCCCAACCCGTCGATAGCGGACATGCGCGGCATCTACCGCGCGCGGCGCATCGTGGAGGCCGGGCTCATCACCACGCTGTTCGGGCAGCTCGCGCGCGAACAGGTGGCCGCGCTGCGCAAGCACGTGCAGGCGGAGCAGAAGGCGTTCAAGGAAGGGCGGCGCGAAGACTCCATTCGCCTGGCGGGCGACTTCCACCTGCTGCTGGCGCAGATGGCGGGCAGCGACGAGCTGCTGTCGTACATCCAGCGGCTGATTTCGAACACCGAGCTGTACAAGGCGCTGTACGACTCGGCCGAGGCCGCGAGCTGCGCGCCGCGCGAGCATGAACAGATCATCGAGGCGCTCACCGGCAAGTCGCTGGACAAGGCCCTCGCGATGGCGCTGGAACACCTCGACGAACTGGAGCAGCGCGTGATTGCCGGCGCGGCGGCCGAGCAGGAGGTGGACCTGGCCGCGCTGTTGAACGGCAGTGCGCCGGCACGCAGCCACGGGCACGATCACAGCCACTGAGGCGTTCGCGTTTCTCACGCAGGAGAAGAAGCCTGCACGTTTCGCTCTGCGGCGAAGTGTCGGTAGGCCGGTCTCGAGAAGATCGGCGCACCATGCACACCACCTCCCTCGCCGCTTCAGGCAAACCCCACGCCCCCGCCTTCGAATGGGCGCTGCTCGCGGTGCTCGCGACCTCCTGGGGCGCTTCGTACACCTTCATCAAGATCGGCGTGGCGACGATTCCGCCGGTCACGCTGATCGCGGCACGCACCCTTGTCGCAGGCCTGCTGCTGCTCGCGGTGCTGCGCATGCGCGGCGTGCGCCTGCCCAGGGACGCTGCCACATGGCGGCGCTTCGTGCTGCAGGCCTGCCTGAACAGCGTGCTGCCGTTCACGCTGATCGCGTGGGCCGAACGCAGCGTCGATGCGGGGCTGGCGACCATCCTCAACTCGACCTCGCCGATCTTCATCTTCCTGCTGGGGCTGGGCGTGGGCGGCTCGGAGAAGCCCACGCTGCGCCGGCTGTTCGGCGTGGGCGCGGGGCTGGCGGGCATCTGCCTGATCGTGGGCTTCGAGGCGCTGAACGGCCTCGGGCATTCGCTGCTCGCGCAACTCGCTCTGGTGGTGGCCGCCGTCTGCTACGGCTGCGCCGCGATGTTCGGCCGCGTGTTCAAGGGGCTGGACCCGATGGTGCCGGCGGCCAGCTCGCTGCTGAGCGGGGCGGCGATGCTGCTGCCCGCGAGCCTCGTCATCGACAGGCCCTGGACGCTGTCTCCTTCGGCCGAATCGATGCTGGCGTTGCTGGCGCTGGCGGTGCTGTCGACGGCACTGGCCTTCACGATCTACTTCCGGCTCATCAAGACGCTGGGGCCGATGCCCACCGCTGCGCAGGCTTACCTGCGCGTGCCCATCGGCGTGATGATTGGCGTGGTGTTCCTGGGCGAGACGCTGGCGGCCACCGCGTGGGCCGGGCTGGCGTGCGTGGTGGCCGGCGTGATCGCGATGACGATGCCCGAGGCAAAACTTTTGCGCCGAAGCCTTCGATTTTTACGCGGCTTTTAGACGCTCGCTCCTACGCTGCCGGCTCCTCCATCCGTTAGCGAATTCTTTCGATGAAACACCTCCTTCGCATCGCCCTGCCGGTGCTCGTTCTCCCCACCCTTGCCGCCCTGCCGATGCTCGCGAGCGCGCAGCTCACGGGCAACGTGGCGCTGACCACCGACTACAAGTTCCGTGGTCAGGACCAGGACATGCTGGGCAAGAACGACTACGCGAAGACCAGCGCCTTCAAGCCCGCGATACAGGGTGGCTTCGACTACGCCTTCGGCGACAGCGGCTTCTACGTGGGCAACTGGAATTCGAGCGTCAACTGGCTCAAGGGCAACAGCCTGGAGAGCGACATCTACGGCGGCTACAAGTTCAAGGCCGGCCCGTTCGACATGGACGTGGGCGCGCTCAGCTACATCTACCCGGGCAATTCGTCGGGCAACACGACGGAGCTGTACGGCAGCGCGGGCTACACCGACGAGGCCATCGGCTCGTTCACGCTGAAGTATTCGCACACCGTGTCGAAGGACTACTTCGGCTACGCCGGCAACAAGGCGGGCTCGGGCCTGAAGGGCACCAACACGGGTTACCTGAACCTGGCGTACAGCAAGGAGATTCTTCCCAAGGTCACGCTGAAGGCAGCGGTCGGCTACACGAACATGTCGAGCGACATCCGCAGCCTGGGCTACAAGAGCTATGTGGACTACAACGTCGGCGCGTCGTACGACTTCGGCAATGGCCTGTCTCTGGCCGGGTCGGTGCAAGGTGCGAACAGGCAGAGCGCTTATCTTGCGGTGAGCAACCCCGGTGTGGACCTGGGGTTCGGCACCTTCGGCCGGCAGACCTACTCGCCCAACAAGGCGCGCTTCATCCTGACGTTGACGAAGACGCTGTAGCCCTGGCTACGGCCTGTGCACCCGACCTGCACAACGGCGCCAGAAATCAATCGATGCTGATGTTCGCCGCCTTGGCGACTTCAGCCCACTTCACCCGGTTGTCGTGCACGGTCTTCTTGAACTGTGCCGGCGTCTCGATGCGCACCGTGTTGCCCTGGCTCTCGAAGCGCTCGCGGATCTCGGGTGTTTCCAGCACCGCCTTCACCGCCGCGTTGAGCTTGTCGACGATCTGCGGGTCGGTGCCCTTGGGCGCGAAGATGCCGAACCAGATCGAGCTGTCGAAGCCCTTGGTGCCCGGCAGGCCGCTGGAGGCGATGGTGGGCACCTCTTTCACGGCCGGCACCGCGGCGGCGGTGGTCACGCCCAGCAGGCGCACCTTGCCGGCCTTGTAGTGCGGCAGCACCGTCTGCACCTGGTTCATGATGCAGCAGGTCTCGCCGCGCACCACCGAGGTGATGGCCTCCGGGCCGCCTTTGTAGGGCACGTGCACCATGGTCAGCCCCAGGCGCGAATTGAACTCGGCAAACGCCATGTGCGTGCCCGCGCCATTGCCTGTAGACGCATAGTTGTACTTGCCCGGGTTGGCCTTGACCAGCTCGACGAATTCCTTCAAGGTCTTGGCGTTGATCACATCAGGATTGATGGTGAGCACGTTCGACACGTCGAGCACCGGCGCCACCGCGATGAAGTCGGCCTCCACGTCGAAGGGCAGCTTCTTGTACAGCGCGGCGTTGCTGCCATGCGTGGCGGCGGTGCCGAACGCGAGCGTGTAGCCGTCGGGCTTGGCGTGGGCCACGTAGTCGCTGGCGATGTTGCCGGCAGCGCCCGACTTGTAGTCGATGATGACCGGGCGGCCCAGCTGCTTCGACAGCGGCTCCTGAATGGCGCGGGCCACCACGTCGACGCCCGAGCCGGCCGGGAAGCCCATGATCAGGGTGACGGGTTGCTGCGGCCAGTCCTGCTGCGCGAAGGCAGCCGGAACAGCGAGCGATGCCGCGGCAAGCAGCACGGCGCGGCGGGCAAGACGTGCGCAACGGGCCCAATGGGCAAAAGGAGAGGAACGAGAATAGGCCATGTCAGTCTTCCTTCGGAGCAGGCGGTGCAAATCGCGAAAGGGCGAATTGTGGAGCGCGGCTCATGCCCGTTTCCCCATGAGCTTATGCACGCGGCCTGCCGTTTCAAGCACGTACCGCGCCCGCTCCCCATAATCTCCCCATGGTCCGTCCCACCCAACAACTACACCCCCATCGCGAGCCTGCGACGGTGCGCGCAGCCGCCACCGTGCTGCTGCTGCGCGACACCGACGCCGGCTTCGAAGTGCTCATGACGCGCCGCTCGGCCACTGCCAGCTTCGCACCCGGCGCCTATGTATTTCCCGGTGGCCACATCGACGCGGCCGATGAAGCCGCCAAGCGCATCGCCACGCGCCGCTCCACGCAAAGCCGCGTGCAGCGCACGCAGGCCATCGCGGCCATTCGCGAGGCCTTCGAAGAGCTGGGCGTGCTGCTCGCGCACCATGCCGACGGCCGCCCCGCGAGCGCCGACGACATCGCCGCGATGGACCGCAACGACACCGCGGGCACCGCCTTCGCCGACCAGTGCGCGGCACGCGGACTGGTGCTCGATTCGGACCAGGTGTTCACCTTCGCGCACTGGATCACCGACCGCGACCTGCCCCGACGCTTCGACGTGCCCTTCCTGGTCGCGCGCATGCCCGAAGGCCAGGTGCCCTCGGCCGACGAAAGCGAACAGTTCGAGCCCTGCTGGGTGCGCCCGGCCGACGCGCTCGCGCGCCATGCGGCAGGCACCTTCTTCATGATCTTCCCGACCGTGCGCACGCTGCAGCGCATGGCGGCGTACACCACGGTCGATTCTGTGCTCGCGGCCTGCGCGCCCGGCGGCGCCGGCGAGGCCCCGCTGTGGACCAGTTGCCCGCGCGGCGGCTTGCTGAAAGGCCAGGACGTGCGCTACATGGAGCACGAGCAACCCTTCGGCGAGCTTGCGCTGGTGTGCCCCGACGGCCAGATGCTGCACACGCTCGACTGGCAGAGCGAGCAGCCGGTGCCGCTGCTGAAGAACGTGATGCGCCTCACCGCGCCCAACCCGAGCGCCATGACCGGGCCGGGCACCAACACCTACATCGTGGGCGATGCGGCCACGGGCTACGTCGTGATCGACCCGGGCCCGAACGACTTCGACCACATCGGCCGGTTGTGGCGCGCCACGCACGGCGACGTGCGCATGATCGTGTGCACGCATTCGCATGCCGACCACTCGCCGGGCGCGGCGCCGCTGCAGGCGCTGTGCAAGGAGACGAAGCCGCCGATCCTGGGCCTGTCGTCCGCGCCGACCGCGCGCTCGTCCGCGCACTTCGTCGCCGAGCGCGAACTGCAGGACGGCGAGCGGCTGGTGCTGTCGGGCACCACGCCGGAAGGCAACCCGCTGACCCACACCCTGCGCGTGATCCACACCCCCGGCCACGCGGCCAACCACCTGTGCCTGGTGCTCGAGGAAGACGGCCTGCTGTTCTCCGGCGACCACATCCTCAACGGCAGCACCACGGTGGTCGACCCGCCCGACGGCGACATGACGGCCTACCTCGATTCGCTGGACACGCTCGACGCGGCCTGCGAGGCGGGGCAGGTCGAATTCATACTGCCCGCGCACGGCTACGTGATCGGCGTTGCGCGCACCGCCATCGGCATGCTGAAGGCGCACCGCCTGAAGCGCGAAGCCAAGATTGCCGCGGCCATGCGCACGCTGCCCGACGGCACACCCGAACAATGGCTGCCCATCGCCTACGACGATGTGCCCGAGCGCATGTGGCCGGTGGCCGCCCGCTCGCTGGCTGCGCATGTGGCGCGCATCCGGCAACTGACTGCAACTTGATGAACAAGAACGACCACAAGAACTCCCCCCGAAACGACAGCGCCGGCGAAGGCATCCGCCTGGCCAAGCGCGTGGCCGCATTGGCCGGCGTGTCGCGCCGCGAAGCCGAACTGCTGATCGAGAACGGCGCGGTGCGCGTGGACGGCGTGCAGCAGATGCTGCCGCAGTCGCGCGTGCTGGCGCACCAGCAGGTCGAGATTGCCGCGGGTGCGAAGCCCGAGCCCATCGTGCCTGTCACATTGCTGCTGTACAAGCCTGCAGGCATGCCGACCGACAACGCACACCGCCTGCTGGTGGCCGCGAACCACCACGAACCCGAACGCGCCGGCCAGCGATTCCTGGCGGTGCACACCAAGGGGCAGCGCTGCATGACGCCGCTGGAAACCGGCGCCAGCGGCCTGGTCGCGTACACGCAGGAGTTCCGCATCGAACGCAAGCTGCAGGAAGACGCGGGCATCCTCGAACACGAGGTGATGGTGGACGTGGCCGGCCAGGTGAGCCCCGAGACGCTGGCGCGGCTGGAGCGCTCGCCCGCCCGCGTGAGCATCGGCCGCCAGAGCGACGAACAGACCGGCCTGCGCTTTGCGCTGAAGGGCGCGCAGCCGGGGCAGATTGCGCACATCTGCGACAACGTGGAGCTGCGCATCCTGGCGATGCGGCGCATCCGCATCGGACGCGTGCCGCTGGCGGGGCTGCAGCCCGGCCAGTGGCGCTACCTGGCGCCCGACGAGCGCTTCTGAAAATCTTCGGGCTCGTTCGGTGCGCTTTCGGGCGCCTCGGGGTCGTTGGGCTTTTTTTGGATTCTTCTGACAAGGGACGACAACAACGATGCATCTACGCGCTGCCCTCGCCTGCTCCATGCCCCTGGCCCTGGTCACGGGCTGCTCGTTCTTTCCGCTCTTCGGGCCCACCCCGCCGCCCGCACCGTCCACGCCGCCCCCGCCCGTGGTCACCCGGGACGGCCTGGCGCCCATCACCGAGGCGCAGGTGGAGCGCATTCGCGAGGCCATCGGCGGCAAGCCGCCGAGCCCCGCGGTCCACAAGGTGCTGCGCAGCGCATCGCCGACCATCGAGTCGTTCGTGCGCACCGAGGGCTGCATCACCGCGCGCAACGGCGCAGTGCTCAGCCCCTTCGCGGCATCCGGGCGGCTTTTTGACGGCACGGGCTTCCAGGGCGGGCCGATGTCGGAGATGCAGTACCACGACAAGACCGCCTGCGTGACGGTGCAGCGCATCCAGAACTGGAAGATGGTCACGCCGAAGCTGCTGCGCTTCGAGGTGGTCTACGTGGGCGACGACGGCGAGGAACGCGCCGTGAAGCGGCACGAACTGACGCGCCAGCCGAAGGGCGGCTGGCTCTTCACGCGCTGAGAGTGCGTCAGCACCTCAGGCGCTGAGGGCACGTCAGCACCTCAGGCGCTGAGGGCGTCCATGCGCCTTTGCGTGCGCAGCGCCACCGCGAACGACAGCTGCGCCACGATGCCCGCCCCCGCCAGCACGATGGCCGAGGCCAGCGCCGGGTTGCGGTGGCCCATGCCGGCCAGCGCGGTGCACAGCGCGCCCACGGCCATCTGCGTGAAGCCGTACAGGCCCGAGGCCGAGCCGATGACCTGCGGGTTCACGCTGATCGCCTGCGTGAGCGCGGCCGGCGAAGCCATGCCGCAGCCGACCGTGAACAAAAACATGCTGGCGACGATGAGCGGCACCGACAGATGGCCGGTGAGCGCCGCGCCGAGCAGCACGAAGGCCGCGGCCACGCTCAATGCGTTCGAGCGGACCATGAGCCGGTCGACGCGCACGCGCGAGATCAGGTGGCTGGTGAGAAAGCTGCCCAGCCACACGCCCGACACCAGGATGGCGAGGTAGATGCCCGCCTCGTGCGCCGGCCGGTGCAGCTGGTCCACGAAGATGAAGGGCGCCGACGCGATGAAGGCATACATCGACGTGGTGGCGCAGCCCCCGCCGATGGAGAAGCCCAGGAACGCCGGCGAGGCCAGCAGCTTCCTGTAGTTGCGCGCCAGGTCGCGCGCATTGACGGCCGCGCCGGCCGCGCCGGCCTCGGG
>NNBU01000433.1_pt1 | contig 14362 bp, 10 predicted proteins | sample 1173781 | NCBI WGS metagenome assembly NNBU01 (sample SAMN07173937, study PRJNA388173) | plant metagenome | biome: Plant school; feature: Soil; material: Symbiotic tissue of Blasia pusilla L.; isolation source: symbiotic tissue sample KVJ2 | host: Blasia pusilla | place: Norway: Troms, Kvaloya...
CCCATGGCGGCATGGGCTTCATCGAGGAAACAGGGGCAGCCCGCTACTGGCGCGACAGCCGCATCGCCCCGATCTACGAGGGCACCAACGGCATCCAGGCCGCTGACCTCGTTACCCGCAAGCTGCCGCTGTCGAACGGCAACCATGTCCGCGGCTACATCACCGAGCTGAAGCAGGTGGTGAACGCCGTGCGCGCCTCCAATCTCGAAGGGTTTGGCGACACCGCCGCCCGCCTCGACGCGAGCCTCTCGGATCTGGAGGACACGACCGAATGGCTGCTCTCGCAGCTCGCTGCCGGCAATGCGTCGGCAGCACTTGCCGGTGCCACGCCCTACCAGCGCCTCTTCGGCCTCGCTTTGACCGGCGTCTACCTCGCCAAGGGTGCGCTCGCCGACGAGGACCACGGTCGCGACAACCGCCTGGCGCTCTGCCGCTTCGCCGCCGAGAACCTGATCGCCGAGACCGCTGCCTTGAAGGACCGCGTGGTAAATGGTGCTGCGAGCCTGGAAGCGGCCAGAGCGCTCTTCGCGTAACTTCCACCTCTCCCTTGAGGGGGAGGTCGCGGCGAAGCGGAGGCGGGGTGAGGGGCTATTCGCGGCGACGGACACAATTGAAGAGGGACAAGAATGACCGACCACATTGAGATCACCCGCCCACAAGCCCATCCCGGCGTCCTCGTCCTGCGTTTCAACCGGCCGGACAAGAAGAACGCCATCACGCAGGCGATGTACCAAAAGCTCACCGCAGGCCTCCTCGAAGGCGAGGCGGACGAGACCATCCGCGCCATTGTCTTCCTAGGCACCGAGGGCTGCTTCTCCGCCGGCAACGACATGGCTGATTTCTTGGGCTTTGCCATGGCCGGCGCCGTCGGCGAGCCGGCCGCCTTCGGCCTCCTGCGTGCGCTGACCGAAGTCACCAAGCCGCTGGTCTCCGGCGTCGACGGTCTCGCGATCGGCATCGGCACGACGCTGCACATGCATTGCAACCTCACCGTTGCCTCCGACCGCAGCCTGTTCAAGACACCCTTCGTCGATCTGGCGCTGGTGCCGGAAGCCGCCTCCAGCCTGATCGCTCCGCAGATCATGGGCCACCAGCGTGCCTTTGCCATGCTCGCCGCCAGCGAAGGCTTTTCCGCAGAGCAGGCGCGTGAGGCCGGTCTCATCTGGAAGGTTGTCGCCCCCGATCAGGTCGAGGCCGAAACCTTGAAGATCGCGTCCTCGCTCGCGTCGAAGCCGCCGGCCGCCATGAAGATCGCCCGCGCTCTTGTAAAGGGTAGCCCCGACGAGGTCCGAGCTCGCATGCAGGAAGAACTCGTCCACTTCGTCGCCCAGCTGAAGAGTGCCGAGGCCCGCGCCGCCTTCGAAGCCTTCATGAAAGGCCGCTAAGGACCGCACCGGCCGGCGCCGGACCGTTCACCCGATCGCTCAACCGGGAAGCGCGCGCTGCTCGTCCAGTATCGACGCGATCACTTGTGAGGGTGAAAACTCGTCGGGATGCGTCGGCGCCCCGGAGGAAAGCACCAGCGCCGCCTTCCACAAGGCCCAGGCGCGCGCCCGCGCCCAGCACCCCGCATCGGCGCCCATCGCTTCGCGAAAGGCGGTGCGGCTCTCCCCCGCGAAGAACAGCCAGGTGATGACGAGGTCGCAGGCCGGATCGCCGACCCCACAGGTGCCGAAGTCGATGACGCCAGACAGCCGCCCCTCCGTCACCAGCAGGTTACCAACAGCGATATCGCCATGCAGCCAGCAAGGCGTGCCGGAAAACGGCGCGGCCTCCGCCGCATCGAGCACCGCAAGCGCCGTCTTCTGGTCGATTCTGTCGCCGAGCCGGTCGAAGGCCTGTCTCGCCTCGGCGGCATAAATTCCGATCACGTCGCCCCCGCGAAAGAAATTGTGCGGTCCGGCCGCCGGCCCATCCGTCGCATCACTGCGTTGCAGTGCCTTGAGAAAGCTGGCCAGATCGCGCGCAAAAGCGGTGAGGTCCAAGAGGTTGTCCCGCCGCACCGGCTCGCCCGTCATCCAGTCGTAAATCGTCCAGTGCCACGGATATTCGCCATCCGGCTCGCCGAGCGCCACCGGCACGGGCACGGCGAGCGGCAGATGCGGCGCGAACTTCGGGAGCAATCGGAACTCTTTCACCGCCTGCCCGGCATAGCCTTCCGCACTCGGCAGCCGAACCTTCATCCGATCACCCAGTCGGAACGTCCAGTTGTCCCATCCATCGCTTTCGACTTCGCGGATGGCCAGATCGGCATACTGCGGAAACTGCCGGGCGATCAGCCGCCGGACCAGATCCACATCGACCGGAAACTTGCCGGCCTGCAACTTGTCGATCCGCCGCATCTGTCGTCTCCGTTTCGCCTTCGAACCTTGCCGGTCTGCGCGGGGCATATCAAGACTGCCGGGTCTTTTGCCCGCTTCGTCAGCCCTGGTGACTGCCATTGGCGGGAGGAAACGCCTGTCGAGGGAGGCCGGTTCAGCCTCTGTTCAGGCTTTTCGGTCTAGGGTCGGCAACCATCGCCCGCATCGGGCGTTTCTTGCCCAATCTGGTGGTATTCGAGGTTTTCATGTTGCGTGTGTTTTGTGTCGCAATCGGCCTGATGATGGCCACCGTCTCCGCCCAGGCCGGCCCCGCTCCGGCCACCCTCGAACAGTCACATCGGGCGGGTGTCATCTTCGTCGACAGCAATGACGACAACGACGTCATCCAGAGCGAATCCACGCGCCCACGCCAGCCCTATGTCCGGCCGCAGCGCTATATGTGCGTGGTGGATCAGTCCGGCAGCATCGGCGGCGGCGGTCAGGCGCAGTGCCCGGCCAAGGCCGGCCGCGTCGGCGGCAAATGCCGCTGCGCCAACGTCACCGGATCGGGCACACTCTACACCTATTGAGGTGATGCCGCCGGAACTGATGTCGGACTAAGCCGTTCGTCCTTCTCTGAAACGAGAACAAGGACGTATCCATGCCCCGCATCAAGACCCGTGACGGCGTCGAACTCTATGCCAAGGATTGGGGGCAAGGCCGCCCCGTCATCCTGCTCCATGGCTGGCCGCTGAGCGCCGACACATTTGACGACTTGTCGATGGCGATCGCTGACGCCGGCATGCGTGCAATCGCCTATGACCGTCGGGGCTTTGGCCGCTCGGAACAGCCGTTCGACGGCTACAATTACGATACGCTGGCCGATGATCTGGCAGACGTGATCGCCTGGACCGCGGCGAGCGACGCGACCGTCCTCGGCTTCTCCATGGGGGGCGGCGAAGTGGCGCGCTACATGTCGCGCCATGGCGGCGCCAATCTGCACTCGGCAGCGCTGGTCGCCTCAGTCGTGCCCTACATGCTGAAGACGGATGACAATCCGAACGGCACACCGCAATCGACATTCGACGAGATGACCAAGGGTATGATCGAGGATCGCGCCCACTTCTTCGCCGGCTTCTTCAAGGACTTCTACGGCGTCGGCATGTTCGACAAGGCAGTCAGCCAGGAGGTGCTGGATTGGTCTGTCCGCCAGGCGATGATGGCTGGCCTGAAGCCAACCCTTGCCTGTGCCAAGGTTTTCGCGACGACCGACTTCCGTCCGGATCTTGCTGCCTTCAAGGTCTCGACGCTGATCATCCACGGCACCGACGACAAGACGGTCCCGATCGATGCTGCCGGCCGCGCCGCAGCCGCAGGCATCAGCCAGTCGACTTTGCTGGAATACGACGGCGCGCCGCACGGCCTGTTCGCGACACACCGCGAACGTTTCATCGAAGACGTGCTGGCCTTCCTGCGCCGCTGACCGCATTGGCCTCCCCGGTCCGCCGGGGAGGCATTGTTGTCAGGGCCCACTCTATCCATCACCCAATCGGATTGATGTCTCCGACGAAGCGGATGAGGTCCGCCATAGTGAAGTGGCCGGGCGTCGCCCCCGGCAGCTCCGGCGTCCAGTTTGCCTGCTGCCAGAGGAAGGACTCGTGATCGCCGTGGACGAGGCCGAGGAAGGTCTCGGCGACGATCGTCGAGCCCATCGGGCCGAGCCGCAGGCCCTTGTGATAATGCTCCGCCTCCTTCAGCACGTAATACCAGAGCGGCGTTTTCTTGTGGAAGCCGTGTTTCGCGGCCACCGCCCCGTCCGGGCCGGTGGCGATGTCAGCCGGTTTCAACGGCACAATCCCCATCGCCCGACAGACATCCTGGCCCGACGGCAGGCCGATCTGGACGCCGCGCTTCAGGTTGCGGAAGGGCAGCACGAAGTCGCGCGCTGCGGTCTTGTCCGTCTCTGGCCGCAGTCCCGGAAGCGTGTGCAATTCGGGCACGATGAAGGGATCGAGACGCCGGGCATGGTTGAGGGTGAAGTTGGGCTCCGGTGGCGTGCCAAGGTCGAAGAAGCGCCGCCAGTCGATGATCCAGTTGGACGGCAGGTCACGCAAGGGGCCGGGACCGCCGCCGGTGTTTGCGGCCGTGTCCACCAGTTCTCCGACGATCTGGCCGGACTTGCCTGTGAAGTTGAACAGGAGCTTCAGTGTGCCGTCGACAAAGGCGTCCGGGCCGGGGTTGAAGACCCGGTTGTGGTTGTAGCTCTGCCGCACCATCGAGTGGCCGAGCCGGTAGGCGGCAGCAGCGAATTCCGCCGGCATGAAAGGCCGGCTGCGGAAGCGGTAGAAGCGCCGGCCATCGCGCTTGATGCGACGCACCAGTCCGGGCTCGGTCAGCCGCTCGACGAAGTCGAAGAGCACGATCCACTGGTAGTGCCAGGTGACTATGCGCCGCGCCTCGCCGAAGAGCTCAGCACCCTTCAGCGCCGGCTGGGTCGCTTGCAGGCTGTCGACCACCTTGTTGTGGAACTTCAGCATCAACAGGTGAAACTGCGCGATCAGCAGGTTCTCGTCATTGCGCTCGTCGAAGATCAGCGCATGGCCGACCTGGTTGCGCGGCAGGTCGTTGGGAAACGCCGCGATCGGATTGCCGGCCTTGTCCTGTGACGCGGAGGCCTTGCCGATCAGGAATTTCTCGATGACGCGATGCGTCGCCGGATCGCGGTCGTAGAGATAGGGATGGATGCCCGGTCCGTCGCCATAGAGCGAATCGAGATCCAGTGCCGGCGTGCGGAAATTGCTGGTGGCCAGCGGATCGGCCAACTGCTGCTCGAGCGGCGTGGTGTCGAGCGTGATGTCATGGTCGACGAACTGGCCGAGATAGGTGAAGCCGGCGGGAACATTGGGGTTGTCGCCGGCAGGATCGGTCGTGCCATCAGGCCTGACGGCATCTTTCATGGCGACTGCAAGTTCAAAGAGGTCGTCTTCGTCCGCATCGAGTGCCGTGAGCGTTGGAAAAATGCGGCCGAATTTTCCAGGGTCTGCATTGCCGGCAAGGGCCTGCAAGGCGGCACGGTTCATCCCACGGACGCCGTGTCCGTGCATCGCAACTTTCGACATGGGATTCCTCCATTCAACCTTCGTGGTTGGCAAAATATGCACTGGAGCTAATACGATGACATAGGGGGAAATTACGTGCAACGGTAAATTTTATTAATCTTAGGTTGCATTTTAACCAAATTTTAGACAGCCGATTCTGCTGAACGCAAGTGTTGCATTCCGGGCCACTGGTAGAAGTCGATCAGCTTTTGCTGAGCGTCGCCACCGCCTCGACATGCGGCGACCAGAGGAACTGGTCGATCGGCGTCACCATGTCGATCCGGTAGCCGCCGGCCGTGAGAATAGCGAGGTCGCGGGCGAGCGTCAGCGGATTGCAGCTGATCGCGACGATCTTCTTCACCTGCGATTTCGCCAGTTCGAGACACTGCGCCTCGGCGCCGGCGCGCGGCGGATCGAAGACCACGGCATCGAAGGTCTTGAACTCCGATGTCATCAGCGGTCGGCGGAAGAGGTCGCGCCGCTCGATGCTGACGGGCTTCAGCCCCTGTGTCGTCCGGGCGCCCTGATCCAGCGCCTTGATCGCCTTCTCGTCGGATTCGACGGCAAAAACGCTCGCCTTTCGGGCGATCCTCAGCGCAAAGGTGCCGACCCCGGCAAACAGATCCGCCACCTTTTTCGCCTTGCCGATATGGGCGATGGCGAGCGCTGCCATGTGCGCCTCGGCCTCCAGCGTCGCCTGGGTAAATCCACCAGGCGGCAGCGCGACGCGCGCGCCATCAAAGTCCAGAAGCGGCTTGTTCGGCTCGATGACGATTTCGCCATTGGCCGAGACGCGGGCAATGCCCTTCATCTTGATCACGGCATTGGTGACGGCGCGCCGTTCCTGGTCACCCAGCCCGCCGCGCAGACCGTCGAGCGAGACGTCGAGGCCGGTCAGCGTTTCCGTCACCGTGATGCGGAAGGCATCCGAACCGGCGGCACGGGCGATGGTGTAGAGCGCATCCATGCGCGACAGGATCCCGTTGGACGCGATGGGACATTCCTCGATCTTCACGACATGATGCGTCTCGGCCTGGTTGATGCCGATGACGATGCCGCTTTCGCGCTGACGGACGGTGAAGACCAGACGGCGGCGCTGATGCGGCGCGGCTTCGAAGATCTCGCTGACGGGCGCGTCGAGCCCCTTTGATTTCAGGGCATCGACCAGGATCTGCCGCTTGAAGGCATTATAGGGTGCCTGGGCCAGATGCTGCAGCGAACAGCCGCCGCAGGTGCCGCCGACGCCATCAGGCCCGAAATGCCGACAGGGCGGCTGGACGCGGTCGGGCGAGGTCGTGGCGAAGGACATGATCGTGCCCTCGCTCTTCACCCGCGCGATCGAGACGGTCTCGCCCGGCAGCGCAAAGGGCACGAAGATCGGCCCATTGCTGTCATGGGCAACGCCGTCGCCCTTGGTGCCGAGGCTTGATATCGTGACGGTCTCGGCGCTCATTCTGCGTCCTCGCCGGTCACGTCATCGCCGTCGATATCGTCATCCGCATCATCTTCGTCATTGGCGCCATCGGCATCCTCCGGCTTGACGCCGGCGAGCAGAAACTCCTCATTGCCGTCACCGCCGGAAATCGGCGAGGGGATCAGCCCGAGGCTTGTCCAGCCCATGTCTTCGGTCAGCCAGCGCTCCAGTTCGGCGGCAACCAGCGGTGCCGTTTCCGGCTCCTTGAGAAGACCCGCCTTGCTAATCGCCTCGCGACCCGCCTCGAATTGCGGCTTGACCAGCAGCAGGCAGTGCGCGCCCGGCTCGGCAAGCTCCAGCGCCGGCACCAGCGCCAGCTTCAGCGAGATGAAGGAAACATCCGAGACGACAAAGTCGATCGGCCGGTTGTCGATATCTTCAGGCTCCATATAGCGGGCATTCAGCCCCTCGATATTGGTCACGCGCGGGTCAGCCTCAAGCCGCGGATGAAACTGGCCATGGCCGACATCCACCGAGGTAACATGCGCCGCCCCATGCTTCAGCAAGACTTCGGTAAACCCGCCGGTCGAAGCGCCGACATCAAGACACTCGCAGCCCTCGGGCGACAGGCCGAAATGGTCGAGCCCGGCCACAAGCTTCAGCGCCGCGCGCGAGACATAATCCTGCGCCGGATCGTCGATGGTGAATTGATGGGTCGCGGCAAAGACGAGGCTTGGTTTGGTCACGACTTTGCCGTCGACCTTCACCGTGCCGCGTTGGATCGCGTCGCGCGCGCGCGAGCGGCTGGCAAAGAGGTCGAGGGCGACCAGAAGCTGGTCGAGGCGCTGAGGTTCGGGAAGCTGTGTCATTCCCCGTCAATGATCGGTGCGAGCCCGGGGCGCAAGTCTTTTTCGCAGGGCAAGGGTGGCAAGGGCTTCCGGTGCTGCGGTCAAAAGGGTTGCGTGGGGTGCAATAATCAATCCGAAGCTTTATTAGGAAAGATTTAAGCAATAATCGCTAATGTTCATCTGCCGGTCGATGCAGATCTCCTCCTCCCAAGCTATCGTCTTCCGGCCCATACCCTGCGCGCCCCTCTCCCCTCCGGGCCGCAGACAGACTGAAGCCCTCCGGATTCGGGCCCGGAGGGCTTCACTTTTTTCCGCAGGAGAACGGAGGGAGCTTCATCAAAGTCTTAAGAAAACGTTGTCTTCCGAACTGCGAAAAATCATAGTTCCCGATGTTTTTTTAGGGATGCGTTTACGAGTGCCCTTTAGGTTTGGTGCCATCTGTCCCTCGATCCGCAGGGACCTGTAGCGCCACCGCACTCATGATGAACGTTCGTGGCCATTGCTTGTACTGGTCGAAAATCGCGCCTGAGTCGGAAGCTCTCCTTATCTCCCTCATTTGGTCTCCGCAGCGAACGACGCCCGCTGTGCGAGTTGAAATCCACGGTCGTCGTCATCCATGGGCCCTGCGCCTTTCCAACATCGAGAAAGCCGGAGACGGACAATGCAGCTTCTGAATAACATGCGCACGATCGTGAAAATGATCTGCGCGTTTGCACTGGTCATCGCGATCAGCATCATCGTGAACGTCCTGAGTTGGTCGTCCCTGTCGTTCCAGCAGACCGCCAATGGCTGGACGGTCCACACCTATCAGGTCTTGCAGGGCGTCGATCGCATCGTCGCCGCGATGGTCGACCGCGAAACGGGTGTCCGCGGTTATCTTCTTGCCGGCAACGAAGATTTTCTGGCGCCTTACAAGGCAGGGACGGAAAATTACAAGAAGGCCTTCGACGAGGTCGTGAAGCTGACATCCGACAATGCCACCCAGCAAAAGCGCCTGGCTGACCTGGACGTTCTGGTCAAGGGCTGGACTGATGAGGTCGCGAGCCAGGAAATCGCGCTGATGAAGGATCCGGCGACGGTGGAGCAGGCGCGTGCCATGGAAATCGGTGGAGCCGGCAAGAAATGGATGGACGGCATCCGGGCCAAGGCTGCGGAGATTTCAGGCGACGAAGCCGGGCTGCTGGTACAGCGCGCAGAAACTGCGAGTGAAGCAGCCGATTCTGCTCGGATGACGATCTTGCAGGGCGCCATTGCCATGATCGTGGCAGTCGCCGTGCTGCTCCTGCTGCTGCAGAAGAGCCTCGTGGCGCCGCTGGTGCGCATTGCCGGATCCATGCGGACGCTTGCCGATGGCAACACAAGCAGCGACATTCCAGGCGTGGGCCGCGGCGACGAAGTCGGGCAGATGGCAGCTGCCGTCGAAGTCTTCCGCCAGAATGCAATTGCCAACAAGAAGCTCGAAGAGGAAGCGGCAGCCGCACGGGGGCAGACCGAGGAGACACGGCTTGCCAACCAGCAGCGCATGCAGGACGAAGCCGAAAAGCTTCGCTTCGCCACCGAAACCCTGGGCTCTGGCCTTCAACGTCTGGCCGATGGCGATATCTCCTTCCAGCTGACGGAAGCCTTTGCCGCCGACTACGAGCCGCTGCGGCAGAACTTCAACACCTCGCTGCAGCAACTGGCGAAGACCATCGGTTCCGTCCTGCACAGCGTGTCAAGCATGGACAATGGTACCCGCGAGATCGCCGACGGTGCCAACGATCTGTCGAAACGCACGGAGCAGCAGGCCGCAGCCCTCGAAGAAACGGCAGCCGCCCTCGACGAGATCACGGTCAACGTGCGCAATTCCTCGCAGCGCACGGAAGAAGCCCGAAGCGTCGCAGTCCTCGCAAACCAGAACGCGTCCCGCTCCGCCGAAGTCGTGTCCCAGGCTGTCGAAGCCATGCGGCGGATTGAGGAAAGCTCGCAGCAGATTTCCAACATCATCGGCGTCATCGATGAAATAGCCTTCCAGACCAACCTGCTCGCACTGAACGCAGGCGTCGAGGCGGCCCGCGCCGGAGAAGCCGGCAAGGGCTTTGCCGTGGTGGCGCAGGAAGTGCGCGAACTCGCCCAGCGTTCGGCACAGGCCGCCAAGGAGATCAAGGCTCTGATCACCGCTTCGGGCACGCAGGTCAGCTCCGGCGTTGCGCTGGTCGGTGAAACCGGCACGGCCCTCAAGGCGATCGGCGACTATGTCGTGCAGATCAACACGCTCATGGATGCGATTGCCGGCTCGGCCCGCGAACAGTCCACCGGTCTCGCGGAGGTCAATACCGCCGTCAACCAGATGGACCAGAGCACGCAGCAGAACGCCGCCATGGTCGAGCAGTCGACCGCAGCGTCAGCAGCCCTGGCCGCCGAATCCGTCCGGTTGCGCGAACTGGTCGGTCAGTTCAAGCTCGCCGGCCAGTCCTCGTCCGGTTCGGCTTCCAGCGACGGTCGCACTGCCGCATCGCGCAGCCCGTCCCCGCCGCGCCGCGCCCCGATGGCGCAAGGCAATCTTGCGGTGAAGGACTGGAGCGAATTCTGATCCGCTGACTTCGCTTCGGTTTCGACCGGCTTCAACGCCCCTGTCTAAAGGATGGGGGCGTTTTGCTGTTTGCCGTTTTGACCCAGCGATGGTCGCTTTCCGCCATTGACCCGAGGCGCAGGCGCTCTCTAGTTTGGCGACTGGATCCATGGTGTGGATCGGTTGAGGGAGACGGTGATGAGGGTGAAATGGACGACCGTGGCGCTTGCAATGGCGCTGCAGAGCCTGGGGCTGACAAGCGTGTCGGCCAATGACACCATGGCCGTACTGGGCGCCGGAGGCCTCACATTCACCCGCACCGAGCAGATCACCATGGCACGTGAGGATCTCTTCATCTCGCCAGAGCGCGTCGACGTCAAATACACCTATCGCAACACCGCAGATAAGCCGGTCACCACGATCGTCGCCTTCCCGATGCCGAAGATCGGCGGACCTGTGGAGACCATGGCGGCGGTGCCGGATGAGCAGAGCGACAATTTCATGGGCTTTTCCGTCGTGCAGCAGGGCGAGAAGATCAAGCCCAATCTCCAGCAGCGGGTTTTGGTTCAGGGAATCGACTTTACCGAGGAGGTCAAAGCGAAGGGTGTGCCCTTGCAGCCGCTATCGACCAAGACGCGCGAAGCGGTCGCGGCCCTTGACGATGCAACTGTGCAGGATTGGTTAGCGAAGGGCCTGATCGTCGACATGGATTACGGCGAAGAAAAGCCGGAATACGTTCCGGTATGGGAGCTCGAATCCGTCTACTGGTGGGAGACGACCTTTCCGGCAGGAGAGGACGTTGAGGTCGAACATTCCTACCGGCCGAGCGTCGGCGGAACCACCGGCCTGGTTTTTCTCTATGACGGCAAGCCGTCGGACCAGATCGACGACTATCGCAAGCGCTATTGCCTCGACGATGACTTCCTGAAAACGGCAATCAAGCTGGAGAAGTCGCAGAACTTCGACACCGGGCTCTACTACTTCGAGCAGTGGCTGTCCTACATCCTGACCACGGGCAACAACTGGTTCGGGCCCATCGGGGATTTTCATCTGACGGTGGACAAGGGCAACCCGAGGAATATCATCAGTTTCTGCGGCGAGGGCATCAAGAAGACCGGTCCGACGACCTTCGAAATGCGGGCCAAGGATTTCAGTCCCGCACAGGATCTGGATATCCTCATGGTTGTTTCCAGCAAAGACTGGAACCTCGGCAATCAGCCCTGATTTGGTAACGGCTTGTAAAATCGTTTGCGACAGGATCGCCGCGATCGGATGGATCCGGCCTCCCCCTGAGCGCGCCATGACGGCTGCGCGAACCCCGGATTGGATCATGCTCCCCGCATAGACAGGAGATGCCTTAACGCGTCCCTGACCGCCTTGCGCCGCCCAATTAGCGGACGCGCAGGCCTTAAAGCCATGCCCGAAAGCCGAATCCCATGTCGCTCAACAACCTGTCTCTCAGCAACAAGCTGATCCTCACCTTCTGCACCATTATGGCCGGCTGCTTCCTGGCCTCGGTCGTCGTCTTCCTGCAGGCCTATACGGCCAAGATGGCGCTCCTTGATCAGGATCGCGTCCAGCGCCTCGTCAACCTCGTGGATGGGGCGAAGACGGCCATGGCCGAACAGGCCGCCAATGAGCGCGGCTACCTGCTGCTTGGCAGCGATAGCACTCTGTTGGCCGTGGAAACCGAACGCAAGGCTTTGGAAACGGCCCTTGCCGAAGCGACGACGCTTGCCACCGGCGAAACCGCCCTGACCGGCAAGATCGAGGCGATGCGGACGGCCGCAAAGGCCTATGCGAGCCATGTTGCCGATCCTCAGATCGCTGCTCGCAAGGCAGGCACGCTGGCCGCTGCCGAGATAGCCGTGATCGGCAAGTCTGAAGGCAAGGGCGAGCTTGACCTGTTCCGCGTGGCAGCCGCTGAGATCAAATCCCTGCTCGCCGATCGCACCGCCGCCATCCGCACGCAGCTGGATGATGCCCACCGCGCTCTTGAACTTGCCCTGATCCTGGGGGCTGCCGTCGCCGGCGTCTTCGCCGTTGGCCTCATCTGGCTTCTCGCCCGCTCGATCGTCACCCCGATCACCGGCATGACCGATGCCATGGGTCGCCTCGCTGCCGGTGATCACGCGGTCGAAGTACCGGCCGTGGACCGGGGCGATGAAGTCGGCCGGATGGCGAAAGCCGTGCTCGTCTTCAAGGACGCCGCGATCGAAAGCGCCCGCATGGCCGACGAGCGTCGCTCGATGCGCGAGCAGGTGGAAGCCGAACGGCAGAAGACAGAGGCGGAAAAGGCAAGCGAAGCCGAGGAAATCCGCTTCGCCATGGCGGAGCTGGAGCAGGCGCTGACAGCACTGGCTAATGGCGACGTCGCCCTGCGCCTGGAACGCCCGTTCGCCCCGAGACTCGACAGCCTGCGTTGCAATTTCAATGACTCCGTCGACAAGCTGCAGGCAGCACTTCGCACCGTCGGCGCCAATGCCGAAGCCATCAATGCCGGTGCGGCGGAAATCCGCGCCTCGGCCGATGACCTCGCCAAGCGAACCGAGCAGCAGGCGGCATCTGTGGAGCAAACCGCAGCGGCAGTCGAGGAAGTGACCACCACGGTCAAGGATACGGCGAAGCGCGCCGAAGATGTCGGCCAGCTCGTCGAACGCACCCGGGCCGGTGCTGAACGCTCCGGCGAGGTTGTCCGCGCCGCGGTTGCCGCCATGTCGGGCATCGAGCAGTCTTCGCAGTCGATTTCCAACATCATTGGCGTCATCGAGGATATCGCCTTCCAGACCAATCTTCTGGCGCTCAATGCCGGCGTCGAAGCCGCCCGTGCCGGTGAAGCCGGTAAGGGCTTTGCAGTCGTTGCCCAGGAAGTGCGCGAGCTCGCCCAGCGCTCGGCCAATGCTGCCCGCGAGATCAAGTCGTTGATCGCCAACTCTACTGCCCAGGTCGGTAACGGCGTTGCCCTTGTTGGCGAAACCGGCACTGAACTCGAAAAGATCGTCTCGGCCGTCCAGGAAATCAGCCATCACGTACAGGCTATCGTCACGGCAGCGCGCGAGCAGTCCACCGGCCTGCAGGAGATCAACCTCGCCGTGACCGCGATGGACCAGGGCACGCAGCAGAATGCCGCCATGGTCGAAGAGCAGACGGCAGCTTCCCACACGCTCGCAGCAGAAGCGGATTCACTCAATTCCCTTCTCGCGCAGTTCAGGCTCGGTCAGGGGGCCCCGTCCGCAAGCACCGCGGCGGTCCGCACCACAAGCCAACCGGCCTCCAGCCGATCGATTCCGCTGCCTGCCGCCGTGCAGGGGCGATCGACGCCGAAGCCCGCCTCCGCCGCCCATGCCGCCGCGCCGTCACCCGCCCGCGCACTCGCCGGCAAGCTCGGCCGCGCCTTCGGTGGTGGCCGGGCAACGCAAGCGGCACCGGTTCAGCAGAATTGGACCGAGTTCTGATCGGTGTGACGACAAGGGGCGCCGCACCGCGCCCTTTGTCTGATCTGCAGTTGGCAACAGACGATTAACAACATCTATAGTTTCCATGGCCAGATCTTGCCGTCTCGAACCGAAAATTAACCACCATCGTGGAAAGTGTTACCGTTAACATCGACCACTCAACCCGGTGGCATTCAACGGACGTTCCATGTTCAGATCATTCAAGAAACTGCCGCTCTCACTCCAGATGGTGCTGGGCATCGGCATCGCCGTCGCAGCCATTCAGGCTGGTACCGCGGCCTACGAAATCTCCGCCGAGAGCCTGACCCTCACCGACAAGGCTGCCAAGCGTGGTGACGCGGCCCTGGACATGCTGGAGTCGGTTCACACCCAGGCCATGCTCAACCGCAAGGAAGTTGGCGAAGACGATCCGGCGATCGCCACGCTTGATGGCACGATGGACCAGTTCTCGAACTCCGGCGGCAGCGTCAAGCTGTGGCTTGTGATGGGTCCCAAGGTCATCGACTTCCAGAAGTCGCAGGGCGAAACCGAATTCGAAGGTCCGCGCGATGCGGTCGACGAACAGGCGATCACCACCCTGAAGCGGCTGAACAGCCTTGAAGGTGAACGTTTTCGTATGACCCGCCCGGTCATTCTCGGCCAGGGCAGCGCCAGCGACGAGAAGTGTGCGAGCTGTCATACCGCAAAGATGAATAT
>NNBU01000947.1_pt1 | contig 14223 bp, 8 predicted proteins | sample 1173781 | NCBI WGS metagenome assembly NNBU01 (sample SAMN07173937, study PRJNA388173) | plant metagenome | biome: Plant school; feature: Soil; material: Symbiotic tissue of Blasia pusilla L.; isolation source: symbiotic tissue sample KVJ2 | host: Blasia pusilla | place: Norway: Troms, Kvaloya...
GTCCACCCCCGCGCTGGACGCCTTCCAGCAAGAAGCGCTAGATGCCCACAACGCCGCGCGCGCCGGGGAAGGCAAGGGCCTCGCCAGCCTGAAATGGTCGGCCAATCTGCAGACGGACACCCAGGCATGGGCTGACCAATGCAAGCTCGACCATTCGGTGCCGACGGGACAGGGCCAGAACCTGTACATGACCTCGGGCTCTACCGCGAGCCCCGGCAACGCGGTCAAGGCGTGGATGGGCGAGAAGGCCGACTACACCTACGACGCGACCGGCGGCACGTGCGCCAAGAACAAGGCCTGCGGCCACTACACGCAGGTCATCTGGAGCACCACCACCGAGGTCGGCTGCGCGGCGAAGACCTGCGGGAACATCACCGAAGAAGGCAAGGACATCGGCCCCGGCACCGTGCTCGCGTGCAACTACAGCCCGCCCGGCAATTTCGCCGGCCGCCCGCCTTACCCCGCGCCGTGAAGCCCTAGGTGTGCGAGGCCGCCGGCTGCCCCGTGGCACCGGCGGCGTCGGCCTTCGCGTGCGCTTCCCCGGGCAGATCGACCATCGGCCCCGTGCCGCTGTAGCGGTCCAGCGCCAGGTAGATCGCCGGCGTGATGTACAGCGTGATCACCTGCGAGAAGATCAGCCCGCCCACCACCGCCACGCCCAGCGGCTGACGCAGCTCGGCGCCGGCGCCCAGGCCCAACGCCAGCGGCAACGCGCCCATCAGCGCGGCCAGCGTGGTCATCAAGATCGGGCGAAAGCGCAGCCGGCAGGCCTCGCGAATGGCGTCCACCGGCTTCATGCCCTCGGTGCGCTGCGCGTCCAGCGCGAAGTCGATCAGCATGATCGCGTTCTTCTTCACGATGCCGATCAGCAGCAGGATGCCGATGGTCGCGATCAGCGTCAGGTCGAAGCCGAAGAGCTTGAGCGACAACAGCGCGCCCACCGCCGCCGACGGCAGCCCGGCCAGAATGGTCAGCGGATGGATGTAGCTCTCGTACAGCACACCCAGCAGCACATAGATGACCAGCACCGCCAGCACCAGCAGCACCGCCTGGCTCGACTGCGAACTCTGGAACACCGCCGCGTCGCCGCCGTAGGTGGTGATGATCGACTGCGGCATCTTCAGCTCTTCCTTGAACTGGTCGATCTTCGCGGTCGCGTTGCCCAGCGGCACGTCGGGCCCGAGGTTGAACGACACCGTCACCGCCTGCAGCTGCCCCTGGTGGTTGACCGAGGTCGGCCCCACGGTGCGGTTGATGGTGGAGAAGGCCGACAGCGGCACCAGCCGGCCCGTGGTGCTGCGCACCGACAGGCGCGACACGTCGTCCTCGAACTGGCGGTCGCTGTCGGCGGCCGACAGGATCACCTGGTAGGTGTTGCTGGCCGCGTAGATGCTGCCGATCTGCCGGTCGCCGTACGCGTTGTACAAGGCTGTGCGCAGATCGCCCACCGCCACGCCGAGCACGCCGGCCTTGTCGCGGTCGATGTCGAGCGTGGCCTGCAGGCCGCGGTTCTGCGAGTCGCTGGTCACGTCGCGGAACGCGGGGTCGGCGCGCATGCGCTCCATGAGCTTGGTGGCCCACGGCACCATCTCGCCCGCGTTCACGCTCTGCAGCGTGTACTGGAAGCGCGCCTTGCTCTGGCGCCCGCCCAGGCGCAGGTTCTGCACCGGCTGCATGTAGACGGCAACGCCCGGAATCTCGCGGAAGCGCTGGCGCAGCGACTCCAGCACCTTGGCCATCTGCGGGCGCTCGCTGCGCGGCTTGAGCACCGCGAACAGGCGTCCGGAGTTCTGCGTGGCGGTCGGGCCGCCCACGCCGACGAAGGAGCTCACGTAGTCCACGCTAGGGTCGGCCTGCAGCGCGTCGGACACGCGCGCCTGCAGCGCCTTCATGGCCGCGAACGAGATGTCTTCGGCCGCCTCGGTGGTGATCTGGATCTGGCCGATGTCTTCCTCGGGGAAGAAGCCCTTGGGAATGGTGGCGAACAGCCAGCCGGTGACCACGAAGGTCAGGCCCGCGATCGCCAGCATCACCTTGCGGTGCCCCAGCGTCCAGTCGAGCGAGCGCATGTAGCCGCCATGCACCGCACGGTAGCCGCGCTCGAAGGCACGTCCGATGGCGGTGCCGGGTTCGGGGTGCTGCTCTTCATGGTCCATCGCGCCCTCGGGCCGTGGCACGTGCTTGAGCAGCCGGCTCGCCAGCATCGGCACCAGAGTGAGCGAGACCACGGCCGACACCAGCACCGCCAGCGCCACCACCACCGCGAACTCGTGGAACAGCAGGCCGATCACGCCCGGCATGAAGAAGATCGGGATGAACACGGCCACCAGCGAGATCGAGATCGACACGATGGTGAAGCCCACCTCGCGCGCCCCGCGCAGCGCCGCCGCGAAGGGCTCCATGCCCTTCTCGACGTAGCGCATGATGTTCTCGAGCACGACGATGGCGTCGTCCACCACCAGGCCCACGGCCAGCGTGATGCCCAGCAGCGACACGTTGTCCAGGCTGTAGCCGAAGGCGTAGAGCAGCGCCACAGCGCCGATCAGCGAAATCGGAATGGTGGCCGCCGGAATCAGCGTGGCCACCAGCCGGTGCAGGAACAGGAAGATCACCAGCACCACCAGCGCGATGGTGCCCAGCAGCGTGAGCTGCACGTCGTGCACCGCCTCGCGGATCGACAGCGAGCGGTCGTTCACCATCTGGATCTCGACCGACTGCGGCAGCTCCGCCTTGAAGCGCGGAATGAGCGCGCGCACCGCGTCCACCACCTGCACGGTGTTGGCATTGGGCTGGCGCTGCACGGCCAGCGAAATGGAGTCCTGCCCGTTGAAGCTGCTGGCGGTCTTCACCGACTCGAAGCTGTCCTCGATGGTGGCCACTTCATCGAGCCGCACCGGTGCGCCGTTGCGCTGGCCGATGATGAGCTTGGCGAAGTCGGCCGCCTTCACGAGCTGGCGGTTGGCCTGGATGGTGAGCGTCTGGCGCGGGCCGTCGAGCACGCCGACAGGTGTGTTGGCGTTGGCCGAGTTCACCGCCTTGGCCAGCTCGTCGAGCGTGATGTTGCGCGCGTTGAGCAGGTCGGCGTTGGCCTTGATGCGCACCGCGAAGGCCTTGCGGCCGTACACGCCCACCTGCGCCACGCCGTCGATGGTCGAGAGCGTGGGCGAGATCAGGTTCTCGGCGTAGTCGTTGAGCTCGGCCGGGTTCATCGACGGCGAGATCAGCGCGATGAACAGCACCGGCGCGTCGGCCGGGTTGACCTTGCGGTACGAGGGCAGCTGCGTGAGCTCCTGCGGCAGCTGGCGTTGCGCGCGCAGCAGCGCGGCCTGCACGTCGACGGCGGCGGCGTCGATGTCGCGGCTGCTCACGAATTCGAGCGTGAGGGAGGTCACGCCCTGCGTGTTCACCGAGCTGATGGTCTGCAGCCCCGGAATGGTGGAGAACTGCTTTTCGAGCGGCAGCGCGACCGAGCTCGCCATGGTGTCCGGGCTGGCGCCGGGGAGCTGCGCGTTGACGTTGATGACCGGCGTGTTGTAGCTGGGCAGCGCCGCGACCGGGATGCTGAAGTACGCAAAGATGCCGATCACCACCACGGCGGCCGACAGCAGCACCGTCATCGCGGGACGGCGGATGCAGAGTTCGGAAATGTTCATGGGGAAACCTCCGCGCTGCGCGCTGCGGCATTCGCCTCGGGAGCGGCCCGGCGGCTCATGCGCGTTCCTGCTTCGGCGGCTTGGCGTCCGCGCCGTCGGAAGACGCTGCGCTGCCGGGCGTGACACCGCTGGTGCCGTTCGTCGGCGTGGCCGGTGCGGCCGGCGCATCCGGCGCAGCAGCCGGCGCCTTGGCATCCACGCGCACCTTGCCGCCCGGGCGCACGTTCTGGCTGCCCTCGATCACCACCTGCTCGCCCGGCTCCACGCCGCTCACCGCGACCTGGGTGCCGAAGGTGTGCAGCGTCTTCACCTTGCGCCGCGTGGCGGTCCTGGCCGCGTCCACCACGTAGAGCGAGGTGCCGTCGGCCAGCATCATCAGCGCCGCGGCCGGCACCACCGTGGCGCCCTCCAGCGTTCGCACCGTGATGCGCGTGCCGACGAACTGCCCCGGCCACAGGCCCTGGTCGGCATTGGCGAACACGGCCTTGGCGCGCACCGTGCCGATCTGCGGATCGACGGTGTTGTCGACGAAGTCGAGCGTGCCGCTCAGCGGCGCCTTGCGCCCGCTCACAAGCGCCTCGACCTTCGAGCGGGTGCGCGCGGCGGCCAGCAGGTCCTGCAGGTTGCCTTCGGGCACCGGGAAGCTCACGGCAATGGGGTCGAGCTGCGTGATGGTGACCAGCGACAGCGTCGGCTGCACCAGCGTGCCCGGGTAGATGTTGACGGCGCCGATGCGCCCGGCAATCGGCGCGCGCAGCGTGGCATAGCCCAGCGCCACCTGCGCGCTCTGCACGGCGGCGCGGTCGGCGGCCACGGCGGCGCGCTGCGCCTGCAGCTGCGAGAGCGTGGCGTCGGCCGCGCTCTTGGCGATGAAGTTCTGCGCCACCAGGTCCTGGCTGCGCCTGTACTGGCGCTCCAGGTCGGCCATGGTGGCCTCGTCCTTTTGCTGCTGCGCCCGTGCGCGCGCCAGGTTGGCCTGGTCATTGCGGTCGTCCAGCGTGAAGAGCAACTGGCCCGACTTGACGAACTGGCCCTCCTTCACGTGCACCGCACTCACAGTGTTCGTCACCTGCGGGCGCAGGTCGACACTGTTGAGGGAGACCACGCTGCCGTTGACCTGCACGGTGACCGGCACGTCCAGCTTCTGTGCCGTGGCCAGCGTCACCAGCGCGGGTGCGCCGCCGCCCGCCGGGACCGATGCCTTGGCGCTTTTTCCATCGGTCTTGCCGCCGGACATGCTCCACCAGCCGCCCGCGGCAGCTACGATCAACACGCCCACGAGGGCAACGGCAGCATTTTTTTTCATGGGGTTTTTGTGCACTTTGAGCTGACATCGGCTATTGAATCAGTGGCCGACGCGCAGTGTTCACCAGTCCTGTAAAGAAATGTAAAGCAAATAGGGCCGACGCCCTGTGCACCACCTGCCGTGGACGGCCCCCAGCGACGCACCCCCTCGCTAAAATCCCCGCTCCACAGCCTCTGGATAAACCCCATGAACCGCTGCAAGACACCCACGAACCCCATTCCCTTCCTCGCGCTTTGCGCCGCAGCCGCCGGCGTGGCCGGCCTGTTCTGCCTGCCGGCCAGCGCCCAGGACGACGTGCCCCGCCCGCAGACCCAGAACGAATCGCTGGTCGGCGGACGCACCTTCCCCATCGGCGCCCTGCGCGGCAAGTTCATGGTGGTCGACGGCAACGATGTGCAGCTCGACGGCAACCCGGCGCGGCTCTCGCCGGGCGCGCGCATCCGCAACCAGCAGAACCTGCTGCAGATGACCGGCGCGCTGGTCGGCCAGCTCTACCTCGTCAACTACACGCGCGACGCCGCCGGGCTGCTGAAGGAGGTGTGGATCCTCACGCCCGACGAAGCCTCGGCCCCGCGCGAGGCCATGAGCAAGCCGTTCCTGAACATCTGGCCGTTCACCTCGAACGACACCGTCAACACGCAATAACTGCGCGGCGCGCCCCGTGCGCCAGCGCCTGAAAGTGCCCTCCACCCTCGGAGGGCAGACAGAGAGCTCCCCATGAAAAAAGTATTCATCAAGACCTTCGGCTGCCAGATGAACGAGTACGACTCGGACAAGATGGCCGACGTGCTGCACGCCGCGCAGGGCTACGAGCCCACGCAGAACGTGGACGAGGCCGACCTCATCCTGTTCAACACCTGCTCGGTGCGCGAGAAGGCGCAGGAAAAGGTGTTCTCCGACCTCGGCCGCGTGAAGCACCTGAAGGCCAAGGGCGTGAAGATCGGCGTGGGCGGTTGCGTGGCCAGCCAGGAAGGCGCGGCCATCATCGCGCGCGCGCCGTACGTCGACATCGTGTTCGGCCCGCAGACGCTGCACCGCCTGCCCGAGATGCTCAACGACAGCGTGCGCCTGAACCGCCCGCAGGTCGACATCAGCTTCCCCGAGATCGAGAAGTTCGACCACCTGCCGCCCGCGCGTGTCGAGGGCTCGACGGCTTTCGTGTCGATCATGGAAGGCTGCAGCAAGTACTGCAGCTACTGCGTGGTGCCCTACACCCGCGGCGAGGAAGTGAACCGCCCGCTGGACGACGTGCTGGTCGAAATTGCCGGCCTGGCCGACCAGGGCGTGCGCGAGATCACGCTGCTGGGCCAGAACGTGAACGCCTACCGCGGCAAGATGGGCGACACCGCCGAGATCGCCGACTTCGCGCTGCTCATCGAATACGTGGCCGAGATCCCCGGCATCGAGCGCATCCGCTACACCACCAGCCATCCGAACGAGTTCACGCCGCGGCTCATCGAGGCCTACGCCAAGGTGCCGCAGCTGGTGAGCCACCTGCACCTGCCGGTGCAGCACGGCAGCGACCGCATCCTGATGGCCATGAAGCGCGGCTACACCGCCATGGAATACAAGAGCACGGTGCGCAAGCTGCGCGCCATCCGCCCCGAACTGGCCCTGAGCAGCGACTTCATCGTCGGCTTCCCCGGCGAGACCGACGAAGATTTCGCGAAGATGATGAAGCTGATCGACGACTGCCAGTTCGACAACAGCTTCAGCTTCATCTTCAGCCCGCGCCCCGGCACGCCGGCCGCCGCGCTGCACGACGACACGCCGCACGAGGTGAAGCTCGCGCGCCTGCACACGCTGCAGGCGGCCATCGACACCAACGTCAAGCGCTTCGGCCAGGCGCTGGTGGGCAGCACCCAGCGCGTGCTGGTGGAAGGGGCCTCGCGCAAGGACGCGAACGAGCTCATGGGCCGCACGGCCTGCAACCGGGTCGTCAACTTCGAAGGCGACGCGCGCCTGGTCGGCCAGATGACCGACCTGCGCATCACCCGCTCGCTGTCGTACACGCTGCGCGGCGAAGTGCCTACGCGTGAGTCGGGCGAACCGACCACGGCCGCCGCCACGGCGCTGGCCCACTGATGGCGAAGCGACCCTCCATCCGGGGCTCGTTCCAGCAGCTGCTGCTGTTTGCGTTCCTGCTGATCACCGCGCTGCTGGTCGGCGTGGCGTTGCGCTCGGTGCTTCAGTACGACGTGCTGATGACGCAAAGCCGCGACGCCGCGGCGCGCGCGCTGCGCCTGTCGGGCGCGGCCCAGTCGCTGGCCGAACGCAGCGCCGCCATGGAGCGCGCCGGGCGCCAGTCGCTGGTGCTCAACGACGCGGTGCTGCGCCGGCGCTTCGACGACGCCGCGCGCGAAGCCCACCAGGTGCTCGAACGCCTGGAGAACAACGGCCTGGCGCCCACCGGCATCGAGATGTGGCGCACCCAGCTCGGCGTGATCGAAGGCCTGATGAGCGGCAGCGGCGACAGCGCCCTGGCCCGCGAAAGCACCATGGCCATGCAGTTCCGCGAGCTCGACGCGCTCAACACCAACCTGGCGCAGCAGGCGCAGTTCCTGATCGAAACGCAGAACGACGCGCTGGCCAAGCGCATCGAGAACGCGCGGCGCCGGCTGATGCGCGAAGTGGTGGCCGCGAGCGTGCTGGCCGTGTCGCTGGCGCTGGCTTTCGGCATCTGGCTGGCGCGGCCGTTCAAGCGGCTGGAGCACGCCATCGTCGGCCTCGGGCAGAACCGGCTCGACGAGCCCATCGACATCCGCGGCCCGGCCGACGTGCGGCGCGTGTCGCAGCAGCTCGAATGGCTGCGGCTTCGCCTGACCGAGCTGGACGCCGACAAGGCGCGCTTCCTGCGCCACGTGTCGCACGAGCTGAAGACACCGTTGGCGGCACTGCGCGAAGGCGTGTCGCTGCTGGAAGACGGCGTGACCGGCCCGCTGAATGCGGCGCAGCTCGAGGTCGCCCACATCCTGCAGCAGAACACCATCTCGCTGCAGGGGCAGATCGAGGCGCTGCTGCGCTTCAACGCCGCCGCCTTCGAGGCGCGCGAGCTGCGCCGCGAGCGCACCGAGCTGCTGCCGCTGATCGAAGAGCAGATCGAAGCCCAGCGCCTCCAGTGGCAGTCGCACGGCCTGCGTGTGCGCGCCGAGGGCCAGCCCATCGCCCTCACGGTGGACCGCACCAAGCTCGGCACGGCCATCGCCAACCTGTTGAGCAACGCCATCCGGTTTTCGGTAACCGGCGGTGTCATCACCCTGGCGGTGTCGGGGACGCCGGAAGCGGTCTACATTGACGTGAACGACGCGGGGCCGGGCATCGCCGAAGGCGACCGCGACCGGATATTCGAACCCTTCTTCCGCGGCGAACGCCAGCCCGAGCACACGGTGAAAGGCACCGGCATCGGACTTTCCATCGTGCAGGAGTACATTGCAGCCCACGGGGGCCGCATCACCCTGCAGCCTGACGGACCCGGTGCACGTTTTCGCATCGAACTGCCGCGCACGGCCTGACAACGCCGGCTCCCCCTCTCCCCTATCGCAACACCGCCTCACCGCATCGCGTCCTTTCTTCGACCCATGTTTTTCCCGTTCGTCCGCCGTTCCTCCTTTGCCGGGGCGATGACCGTGCCTTTCGTCCTGCTGCTGGCCGCCTGCGCCAGCCAGCCCAAGCCGCCCGCGGAGGCCGACGCACTGCCGCCGCCGCCGGTGGCGCCGCGCGTGATGCCGGTGGAGGCCGAGCCCCGCGCGCTGGCCACGCAGCCGGCCTCGCTGTTCACGCTGGCCACGCAGGGACCGGTGGCCGCCATGCTGTCGTACGCCGACAAGATGCGTTCGCTCAATGGCGCCGACCTGGGCGCAGAAATTTCGCGCATCGGCGACCCCGGCGATTCGCCCACCACCCAGATGCAGCTGGCGCTGCTGCTCTCGCAGACCCGCGTGCCGGCCGACCTGGCGCGCGCACTGGGGCTGCTGCAGCGCGTCGCGTCGAATCCCTCGCCCGAGGCGCAACCCCTGCAGCCGCTCGCGCGCGCCCTGGCCGCGCGCTACCTGGAGCAGCGCCGCGTGGAAGACGACCGCGACAAGCAGGTGCAGCAGCTGCGCGACAGCCAGCGCCGCATCGACCAGCTGAACGACCGCATCGAAGCCCTGCGCGCCATCGAGCGCAGCTTCGCGCGGCCCAACATGGCGCCGGCCCTGCCAGCCGCGCCACCCAACGGAACGAAACAAAGCCAATGAGCAATACCGGTGCCCGCCTTCTCGTGGTCGACGACGACCCGGACATGCTCCGCCTGCTGTCGATGCGGCTGAGCTCGGCGGGCTACCAGGTGACGGCCGTGACCTCGGCCGAAACCGCGCTCACGCAGCTCGAAATCGAGCATCCGCAACTCGTGCTGAGCGACGTGCGGCTGCCCGGACGCGACGGCCTGCAGCTGTTCGACGAGATCCGCAAGCGCCACCCCTCGCTGCCGGTGATCCTGCTCACCGCGCACGGCACCATTCCCGACGCGGTCGAAGCCACCGCGCGCGGCGTGTTCACCTACCTCACCAAGCCCTACGACGGCCGCGAGCTGCTCGACAAGATCGCCCAGGCGCTGGCGCTGGGCGCACCCGCCACCACCCCGAGCAAGGCCGGCGACGAAAGCTGGCGCTCCGAGATCGTGAGCCGCAGCAACCGCATGGCCGAGCTGCTGGCCGAGGCGCGCATGGTCGCCAAGTCGGACGCGTCCGTGCTGCTGCGCGGCGACTCCGGCGCCGGCAAGGAACTGCTGGCGCGCGCCATCCACAAGGCCAGCGCGCGCGCCGACAAGCCTTTCGTCGCCGTGAACTGCGGCGCCATTCCGGAAGCGCTGCTCGAGTCGGAGCTGTTCGGCCACATGAAGGGCGCCTTCACCGACGCCCACGCCAACCACAAGGGCCTGTTCCAGCAGGCCGACGGCGGCACGCTGCTGCTCGACGAAATCGGGGACATGCCGCCCGCCCTGCAGGTCAAGCTGCTGCGCGTGCTGCAGGAACGCGCGGTGCGCCCGCTGGGTGCGAGCCAGTCGATCGAGGTGGACGTGCGCATCGTCTCGGCCACCCACCGCGACCTGGACGCGGCCATGGAGGCCGGCCAGTTCCGCGAAGACCTGTACTACCGCCTGAACGTGGTGACGCTCACGCTGCCGCCGCTGTCGGCGCGGCGCGAAGACATTCCCCTGCTGGCCAACCACTTCCTGCAGCGCCTGTCGACCAAGTACGGCAAGCGCCTGTCGGGCTTTGCGCCCGAGGCGCTGAAGGCGCTGACCACGGCCGCCTGGCCGGGCAACGTGCGACAGCTGTTCAACGTGGTGGAACAGGTGTGTGCGCTGTCGAGTTCGCCGCTGATCCCGCTGGCGCTGGTGCAGCGCGCGCTGCGCGTGCCCAGCGTCGAGGTCCAGACCTATGCCGACGCCAAGCAGCGTTTCGAGCGCGATTACCTGGTCGGCCTGCTGAAACTGACCGACGGCAACGTGGCCGACGCGGCCCGCCTGGCCGACCGCAATCGCACCGAGTTCTATCGCTTGTTGCAGAAGCACGAGCTCACGCCGGGCCACTTCAAGGCCGACCCTGTCGCCAATGGCAGCGACCCTGTCGCCGAGTAGCGACGCACCTAAGTCGTTGATTCATATAGCCATTCACCGCCAGCCTCCCAGTCTTGTCGGGATTCGGCGACAAAAATGGGGGTTTGGAGGCCTTCCGGCAGCCTCCACCCCCGAAAAACCACTCCGGATCGACGCAAGTCATTGATCTGAAAGCGTTTTTCCAGCCTGGCACAGGGTTTGCCCCTGTACTGGCATGACAGCACTTACCAGCCCATCTTTCGCACTGCGCCAGCAGCGCGACGGCCTGCGTCAAAAGCAGTTTTCTCCCTCGCGGCCCCGTGCCGCGGGGCATTCGCTGGCCGCGCTCGCAAGCGCAGGCGGCGCCGAACCGGATTGCGTGATCAAGCGCTTTCCTGCCATTGGCGACACCCCTTCCCTCGACAAGCAACGTTGGTAAATCCCATGAAGCCAAACGACTTTTCGCAACTGAATGTTCTGGCCGATGCCGACTTTTCGCACCGCAGCGTGGTGCGTGAAGAGCGCCATCCCAACGCGGAGACCGCACCGCCGGTCAACCGCGGCTCCATGACGCCCCGCCCCTGGCGCGGTTTCTGGAACAGCCTGGGCACCGCCGCCCTGGTGAAGCTCGGCGCCGGCCGCTCGGGCGAAACCGCCAGCGCCGAATCGGCCCAGCAGGTCAAGCAACCGTGGCAGCGCGCCGCCGCGCAGCGCCGCTTCGCCTTCATGATGCTCACCCTGCTGAGCACCGTGATCGCGTCGTCGCTGTTCGCCAGCGTGCAACCCGACTACAACAACGTCTGGCTCGAGTACGGCCAGATCGGCCTGTACGGCCTGCTCTCGGGCTGGGTCGTGACCGGTTTCGTGACGGCCCTCATGGGCTTCTACGTCTCGGTGCGCGGCGACAAGCACGCGCTGTCGGTGAAGCAGGTGGCCAACCACCCGATGAACCCCGAAGCGCGCACCGCGATCATCATGCCGATCTGCAACGAGGACGTGTCCACCGTGTTCGCCGGCCTGCGCGCCACGTGCGAATCGGTCGCGGCCACCGGCCACGCCAGGCAGTTCGACGTGTTCGTGCTGTCCGACAGCTACACGCCCGAAACCGCCGCCGCCGAACGCGCCGCCTGGGAAGACCTTCGCGCCGCCCTGGCCGAGAGCCCGAACCAGCCGCAGGTCGAGGTGTACTACCGCCTGCGCACCCGCCGCACGCACCGCAAGGCCGGTAACGTGGCCGACTTCTGCCGCCGCTGGGGCAAGGACTACCGCTACATGGTCGTGCTCGATGCCGACTCCGTGATGAGCGGCGACTGCCTGACCTCGATGGTCAAGCTGATGGAAGCCAACCCCACCGCCGGCATCATCCAGACCGCGACGCAGGCCATCGGCCACGTCACGCTGCATGCCCGCGCACAACAATTCGCTTCCCGCGTGACGGGCCGCCTGTTCACGCTGGGCATGCAGTTCTGGCAACTGGGCGAATCGCACTACTGGGGCCACAACGCCATCATCCGCGTCGAACCCTTCATGAAGCATTGCGCGCTGGCCCCCATCAAGGGCACCGGCGGCATGTCGGGCGGCATCATGTCGCACGACTTCGTCGAAGCCGCGCTGATGCGCCGTGCCGGTTACAACGTGTGGCTGGTGTCCGACCTGGTCGGCAGCTACGAACAGCAACCGCCCGACCTGCTGGCCGAGCTGCAACGCGACCGCCGCTGGTGCCAGGGCAACCTGCAGAACGCCCGCCTGATGATGGAACCCGGCATCCACCCGGTGCACCGCGCGATGTTCGTGACCGGCACCATGGCCTATGTGTCCGCCCCGCTGTGGCTCGCGTTCCTGACGCTGGGCACGGCCCTGTGGCTGAGCGGCTCGAGCCTGGTGTCGAGCTGGAGCGTGCTGCCCGCCGAACTGGCCGGCCTCTGGATCTGGACCCTGTGCCTGCTGTTCCTGCCGCGCGTGCTGGGCATCGCCGCCGTGCTGATGCGCGGCGAGCAACGCCAGTACGGCGGTGCGTGGGGCCTGGTGAAGAGCTCGGTGCTCGAAAGCGGTCTGGCCATCGTGCAAGCCCCGGTCCGCATGCTGGCCCACTCGCTGTTCGTGGTCGTTGCCCTCACCGGCATCAAGCTCGACTGGAAGTCGCCCCCGCGCGAAGCCGCCGCCGTGCCTTGGAAGATCGCTGCCGCGCAACTGGCGCCCATGACGCTGGTGATCGCCATGCTGGCCGTCGGCGTCGCCATGATCGACCCGAGCGCGCTGATCTGGCTGATGCCCGTGGGCCTGCCGCTGCTGCTGGCGATTCCGCTGACCGTGCTGACCAGCCAGATCGCGCTGGGCACCACGCTGCGCGACCGCGGCTTCCTGTTGATTCCTGAGGAATCGCGCTCGCCGGCCGTGCTGCGCCGCGCCTGGATGCACGCCGTGCGCCTGGCCCGCCCGGCCGCACTGGCCACCGCCTGATGCGCTGAAGACACAGCCCTCCAGAAAGCCGACCTCAGGGTCGGCTTTTTTCATGGGGCGTGGCTAGAATCGCCCACTCTTTTTCTTTCAACCCACGGATCGTTCGATCCCCTGGAGCGCCAAGTGCCCCGATTCGCCGTCATCACTCTCTGACGCCGACAACACCGCTTCTTTGCTGGTCATGTCGGGCGCCAAGCTGCGTACCCACTGACCAGACACGGCCGCCCCCACACGGGGGACACAGGCCGAAGAAGTCGCTCCCCATCTCTCAGCTTCGCTCCCGCACGTTGTCGGTCTTTCCTGATTCGCATCTGGAGAACCAACGTGTTCACTCTCTCTTCTCTCTCATCGATTCCGCTGCTCAAGTACCCGCGTACTGCGCACCTGGAAGGCTCGCGCCTGCAGGCGGGCGACACCGACGACGGCCAGACGCCGCTCGCCGCGCTGCACGGCATGCGGGTGGTCATCGAGGAAAAGCTCGACGGCGCCAATGCCGCCGTGTCCTTCACCTCGGCGGGCGAACTGCTGCTGCAGTCGCGCGGACACTACCTCGCGGGCGGCGCCGGCGAACGGCAGTTCAATCTCTTCAAGCATTGGGCCGCGGCCCATGAAGGCGCGCTGCTGGCGCGGCTCGAAGACCGCTACGTGATGTACGGCGAGTGGTGCTTTGCCAAGCACAGCTGCTGGTACGACCGGTTGCCTGCGTTCTTCCTGGAGTTCGATCTCTACGACCGGCAGGCGCAGTGCTTCCTGTCGACGCCGGCGCGGCATGCGCTGCTCGACGGCGGCCCGGTGCTCTCCGTGCCGGTGCTCTACGACGGCGAGATGCCGCGACAGGCAAAGGCCTTGCGCTCGCTCGTGCAGCCGTCGCTCGCGCGCAGTGCCGGCTGGAAGGCGGCGTTCGAACAGGCCGTGGCGCACGAAGGCCAGCCGCTCGACCTTGTGCAGCAACAGACCGACCCGTCCGACCTGGCCGAGGGCCTGTACCTCAAGACCGAATCGGAAGGCCGGGTGACGGGCCGCTACAAGTGGGTGCGGCCGGATTTTGTCCAGACCATCCTCGACTCGGGCTCGCACCACAGCCGTCGGCCGGTGCTGCCCAACCAGTTGGCGCCGGGAGTGGACCCCTACGCACAGACGCCCACGACGACAAGGCAAGACCTGGGGCTGCGCACGCTGCGAGGACCGGGCGGGCCGACAACAACTTCCAGGAGGTCGCGATG
>NNBU01000732.1_pt1 | contig 14199 bp, 9 predicted proteins | sample 1173781 | NCBI WGS metagenome assembly NNBU01 (sample SAMN07173937, study PRJNA388173) | plant metagenome | biome: Plant school; feature: Soil; material: Symbiotic tissue of Blasia pusilla L.; isolation source: symbiotic tissue sample KVJ2 | host: Blasia pusilla | place: Norway: Troms, Kvaloya...
CAGTGACGTGCGCGCAGGATGGTGAGGAGGAGCCGTCCGCGGCCAACACGGGCACGGACGCAGCCAGGGCGCCGTCGTCGTAAGCCGCGTTTATTCTACAACCAGAGTACGCCATGCGAGATTCGCCTTCGTCTCGTGGGCTCGGAGATGTGTATACGAGACCGCCGCTGGCCGACACCGTCGCGCAGATGCTCGACGACTTCGCGCTGCTGGGCACCTTCGCTAACAAGCGGCGCGACGCCGAGCGCGTGGCGCAGGTCATCCTGAACCGCTTTCACCAGGTCAAGCTGCGCGCCAACTTCCAGCTGCAGGTGCTCTCGGGGCTGTTCTTTCGCAACAAGGGCGCGTACGTGGTCGGCAGGATCATGAACGGCTTCGTGGAAATTCCGTTCTCGCTGCCCGTGCTGCACGACAGCCGCGGCAGGTTCTACATCGACGCGGCGCTGTTCGGCGAAGACGACCTGCAGATGCTGTTCAGCTTTGCGCGCGCGTACTTCATGGTCGACATGGAGGTGCCCTCGGCGTGGGTGCAGTTCCTGCGCTCGCTCATGCCGCGCAAGCCGCGCGCCGAGATCTACAACGCACTCGGCCTGGCCAAGCAGGGCAAGACGCTGTTCTACCGCGACTTCCTGTCGCACCTGAACTATTCGAGCGACCGCTTCCGCATTGCGCCGGGCATCAAGGGCATGGTCATGCTGGTGTTCGACCTGCCGTCGTTCCCCTTCGTGTTCAAGCTCATCAAGGACTTCTATCCGCCGCAGAAGGACACCACGCGCGAGCAGATCAAGGGCAAGTACATGCTCGTGAAGCAGCACGACCGCGTGGGCCGCATGGCCGACACGCTGGAGTACAGCGACGTGGGCTTTCCGCTCGACCGCTTCGAGCCCGGGCTGATCGAGGAGATCCAGAAGTTCGCGCCCAGCCAGCTCGAGATCGGCGACCGCGACGGCAACGGGGAGATGGAGGTCGTGCTGCGGCACGTCTACATCGAACGCCGCATGATCCCGCTGAACATCTACCTGCAGGAAGCCTTCGACACGCTGGCCGCCCCCGAGAGCCCGGCGCATGCGAAGCGCGCGAAAGACCAGCTGGAGCGTGCGGTGGTCGAATACGGCAACGCCATCAAGGACATGGTCGCGGCCAACATCTTTCCCGGCGACATGCTGTGGAAGAACTTCGGCGTCACGCGCGGCGGCAAGGTGGTGTTCTACGACTACGACGAAATCGAGTACGTCACCGACTGCAAGTTTCGCAAGGTGCCCGCGCCGCGCAACGAGGAAGAAGAAATGAGCGGCGAGGTCTGGTACTCGGTGGGCCCGAAGGACGTGTTCCCCGAAACCTTCGAGCCCTTCCTGCTGGGCAACCCCGATGTGCGCGCCGCCTTCATGGCGCACCATGCCGACCTGCTCGACGCCGCCTTCTGGCAGCACCACAAGGAACGCATCCAGGCCGGGCAGATGCTCGATGTGTTCCCGTATGAAGAATCGCAGCGCTTCCAGCACGAAGGCCACGCAACGCATTTCTGAGCAACCGGTTTTTTGTTTTTGCTTCGCTTCCACATTCCTGAAGGAGACCTCCACATGTCCGAATCCATCGTCATCGTCGGCCTGGCCCGCACCCCCATGGGCAGCTTCCAGGGCGACTTCTCTTCGCTTTCCGCGCACGACCTGGGCGGCGCCGCCATCAAGGCGGCTGTGGAGCGCGCCGGCATCGCGCCCGACAGCGTGGGCGAAGTGCTGTTCGGCAACTGCCTGATGGCCGGCCAGGGCCAGGCACCGGCGCGGCAGGCGGCCTACAAAGGCGGCCTGCCCGACAGCGCGGGCGCCGTCACGCTCAGCAAGATGTGCGGATCGGCCATGAAGGCCGCCATGCTCTCGCACGACCTGCTGCTGGCCGGCACGCACGACGTGATGGTGGCGGGCGGCATGGAAAGCATGACCAACGCGCCCTACCTGATGCTCAAGGGCCGCGGCGGCTACCGCATGGGCCACGACCGCATCTTCGACCACATGATGCTCGACGGCCTGGAAGACGCTTACCAGCCCGGCCGCTCCATGGGCACCTTCGGCGAAGACTGCGCCGCCAAGTACAAGTTCACGCGCGAGCAGCAGGACGCGTTCGCCATCGCCAGCGTGGAGCGCGCCAAGAAGGCGACCGAAACGGGCCTGTTCAAGGACGAGATCACCCCCGTCACGGTCAAGGGCCGCGGCGGCGACACCGTGATTTCCATCGACGAAGGCCCGGGCAAGGTCAAGCTCGACAAGATCCCCACGCTCAAGCCCGCGTTCAAGAAAGAGAACGGCACCATCACCGCCGCCTCGAGCTCGTCGATCAACGACGGCGCCGCCGCGCTGGTCATGATGACCGAGTCGCACGCGAAGAAGATCGGCGCCAGGCCCATTGCGCGCATCGTCGGCCATGCCACGCACGCGCAGCAGCCCGAGTGGTTCTCGACCGCGCCCGTGGGTGCCGTCGCCAAGCTGTTCAAGAAGACCGGCTGGGCGGTGAAGGACGTGGACCTGTGGGAAGTGAACGAAGCCTTCGCGGTGGTGCCGATGGCGCTGATGCACGAACTCGACGTGTCGCACGAGATCGTGAACGTGCACGGCGGCGCCTGCGCGCTGGGCCACCCGATCGGCGCGAGCGGCGCGCGCATCATGGTCACGCTGATCCATGCGCTGAAGGCGCGCGGCAAGAAGCGCGGCGTGGCCACGCTGTGCATCGGCGGGGGCGAAGGCACGGCGGTGGCACTCGAATTGCTATAACGACCAAGGGTCGGCGGGCGTCCGGACAACGGGCGCCCGCCGGCTTTTTCTTTTTCGGATACTTCAAAACATGCGTAGAGCAGGAGATTTCATGCGCCCATCCATCCACCGTACCGCCGTTACCGCCATCAGCGCCATGCTGGCCGCTGCCTTCATGGCACCCGCCGCCTGGGCCCAGAAGCGCGACAACGTGCTGTTCCAGGCTGCCACCGACGAGCAGCCCGCGGTGATCAAGACGCTGGAGAAACTGGTCAACATCGAGACCGGCACCGGTGACGCCGAAGGCATCGCCGCCGCCGGCAACTACCTCGAGGGCGAACTCAAGAGCCTGGGCTTCACCGTCACGCGCAGCAAGTCGGCCGGCATCGTGGTGGGCGACAACATCGTGGGCAAGCTCAAGGGCCGCGGCGGCAAGAACCTGCTGCTGATGTCCCACATGGACACCGTGTACCTGAAGGGCACGCTCGCGAAGGCGCCGTTCAAGGTCGAGGGCGACAAGGCCTACGGCCCCGGCATCGCCGACGACAAGGGCGGCAACGCCGTCATCCTGCACACGCTCAAGCTGCTGAAGGAATACGGCGTGCGCGACTACGGCACCATCACCGTGCTGTTCAACACCGACGAGGAAAAGGGTTCCTTCGGTTCGCGCGACCTGATCCAGGAAGAGGCCAAGCTGGCCGACTACGTGCTCTCCTTCGAGCCCACCGGCGCCGGCGACGAGAAGCTCTCGCTGGGCACCTCGGGCATCGCCTACGTGCAGGTCAACATCACCGGCAAGGCCTCGCACGCGGGCGCCGCGCCCGAACTGGGCGTGAATGCGCTGGTCGAGGCGTCCGACCTCGTGCTGCGCACCATGAACATCGACGACAAGGCCAAGAACCTGCGCTTCAACTGGACCATTGCCAAGGCCGGCAACGTGTCGAACATCATCCCCGCCAGCGCCACGCTGAACGCCGACGTGCGCTACGCGCGCAACGAAGACTTCGACGCCGCCATGAAGACGCTGGAAGAGCGCGCGCAGCAGAAGAAGCTGCCCGAGGCCGACGTCAAGGTGCTCATCACGCGCGGCCGCCCGGCCTTCAATGCCGGCGAAGGCGGCAAGAAGCTGGTCGACAAGGCCGTGGGGTTCTACAAGGAAGCCGGCGGCACCCTGGGTGTGGAAGAGCGCACCGGCGGCGGCACCGATGCGGCCTACGCGGCGCTCTCGGGCAAGCCGGTGATCGAAAGCCTGGGCCTGCCGGGCTTCGGTTACCACAGCGACAAGGCCGAGTATGTGGACATCAGCGCCATTCCGCGTCGCCTGTACATGGCCGCGCGGCTGATCATGGACCTGGGCGCCGGCAAGTAAGCCGGCAATCCCCGAACCGAAAACAAAGACAGGAGACAACGCCATGCTGCTCAGCGCCGACCAGGAAGCCATCCGCGACGCGGTGCGCGATTTTTCGCAGGCCGAACTCTGGCCCCACGCCCCCACGTGGGACCGCGAACACAGCTTCCCCAAGGAGGCCCACCAGGGTCTGGCCGCGCTGGGCGCCTACGGCATCTGCGTGCCCGAAGAGCATGGCGGCGCCGGCCTCGACTACCTCACGCTGGCGCTGGTGCTGGAAGAAATCGCGGCCGGCGACGGCGGCACCAGCACCGCCATCAGCGTGACCAACTGCCCGGTCAACGCCATCCTGATGCGCTACGGCAATGCCGCGCAGAAGAAGCAATGGCTGGAGCCGCTCGCGCAAGGGCAGATGCTCGGCGCCTTCTGCCTCACCGAGCCGCAGGCCGGCAGCGACGCATCGAGCCTGCGCACCACGGCGCGCAAGGACGGCGACGGCTACGTGATCGACGGCGTGAAGCAGTTCATCACCAGCGGCAAGAACGGCCAGGTGGCCATCGTCATCGCCGTGACCGACAAGGGCGCGGGCAAGCGCGGCATGAGCGCGTTCATCGTGCCGACCGATGCGCCCGGCTACAACGTGGCGCGGCTGGAAGACAAGCTGGGCCAACACAGCAGCGACACCGCCCAGATCAATTTCGACGGCTGCCGCATCCCGCGCGAGAACCTCATCGGCGCGGAAGGCGAGGGCTACAAGATCGCGCTCGGCGCGCTCGAGGGCGGGCGCATCGGCATCGCCGCGCAGAGCGTGGGCATGGCGCGCAGCGCCTTCGACGTGGCGCTGGCCTATGCCAAGGAGCGCCAGGCCTTCGGCGGGGCGATCTTCGACCAGCAGGCGGTGGGCTTCCGCCTGGCCGACTGCGCGACGCAGATCGAGGCTGCGCGCCAGCTGATCTGGCACGCCGCCAGCCTGCGCGACGCCGGCCGGCCCTGCCTGAAGGAGGCCGCCATGGCCAAGCTCTTCGCCAGCGAGATGGCCGAGCGCGTGTGCAGCGCCGCCATCCAGACGCTGGGTGGCTATGGCTACGTGAACGACTTTCCGCTGGAGCGCATCTACCGCGACGTGCGCGTGTGCCAGATCTACGAAGGCACGTCGGACATCCAGAAGCTGCTGATTCAACGCGCGCTGGCTTGAACGAAGGGCGGCGGGCCGGGGCTGCGAGGGCCTTCCCGGGCGGCTTCGGGCTTGCCCTCTCGGCCCGCGGCCCGCGAGGTGTTCCAATAGCGGTCTTCATGAGCGCCATCGACCCTCCCACCGGACCTTGCCCCTGCGGCCGCACCGACCGCCGCGACAAGCCCATCGGCTATGCCCTGTGCTGCGGCCGCTATCTCGACGATTTCGAGAACACCCCCGCGCCCGACGCCGAATCGCTGATGCGTTCGCGCTATTCGGCCTTCGTGCTGGAACGCGCCGAGTACCTGCTCGCCACCTGGGACGCCGCCAAACGGCCGGCCTCGATCGAGTTCGAGCCGGGCGTCAAATGGCTGGGGCTGGACATCCGTTCGCGCTCGGTGCTCGACGCCGACCATGCCGAGGTCGAATTCGTCGCCCGCCAGCGCAGCAGCACCGGCACGGCCACCCGCCTGCACGAGCGCAGCCGCTTCGTGCGCGAAGGCGACCGTTGGTACTACCTCGACGGCGACCTGCAGCAGCCTGCGGGTTGACGTGCCGGGCCGGGGCTCGCACAATCAGCCCCGCTCCGGGGTGCACACATGTGGTGTGCTGAGATGGCAAAGCTGCCGACCCGCGAACTTGATCCGGGTCATACCGGCGTAAGAAGAGCTGCACTCCCTGACTTCGGTCCGTCACTCCCCCTTCCGTGACGGGCTTTTGCCGAAGTCCACCGAGCGATTGCGGAGCACCCTTTCCCTCAACAAGGAGTGCCCCCCGATGAATGCGCCCGACAAGTTCACCTCCCTGCTTTCGCTCACGCGAGAGCCTTTCCCCGCCTCCCACAAGTGCCTGATTCCGGGCAGCCGGCCCGACCTCAATGTGCCGGTGCGCGACGTGCTGCTGACCAACGGCGAGACGGTGTCGCTCTACGACACCTCGGGCCCGTACACCGACGCCAAGGTCGACATCGACGTGCGCCGCGGCCTGCCAGATGTGCGTGCCGCATGGATCGCCGAGCGCAACGACACCGAAAGTTACGAAGGCCGCTCGCACCAGGCGCTCGACGAGGGCCTGAAGCACGCCCACGACCATGACGCCCTGCGCCTGGCCGAGCTGCGCGCCGCCGCCTCGGCCTTGCAGCGCACGCCGCGCCGCGCCAAGTCGGGCGCCAACGTGACGCAGATGCACTACGCACGCCGCGGCATCGTCACCCCCGAGATGGAATACGTGGCACTGCGCGAGAACGGCAAGCGCGAGTGGATGGCCGAGTACCTCGCCAACGAGGAGCGTGCCAAGCGCGTGGCCGGCAACCCGATGGGCGCTAGCATTCCGCGCATCATCACGCCGGAGTTCGTGCGCGACGAGGTGGCCCGGGGCCGCGCGATCATTCCGGCCAACATCAACCACCCCGAAGTCGAGCCGATGGCGATCGGGCGCAACTTCAAGGTGAAGATCAACGCCAACATCGGCAACTCGGCCGTCACCTCGAGCATCGAGGAAGAGGTGGAGAAGCTGGTGTGGGCCATTCGCTGGGGCGCCGACAACGTGATGGACCTGTCGACCGGCAAGAACATCCACACCACGCGCGACTGGATCGTGCGCAACTCGCCGGTGCCCATCGGCACCGTGCCGATCTACCAGGCGCTGGAGAAGGTGGGCGGCGTGGCCGAGGACCTGACCTGGGAGATCTTCCGCGACACGCTGATCGAGCAGGCGGAGCAGGGCATCGACTACTTCACCATCCACGCGGGCGTGCGGCTGCCCTTCATTCACCTGACGGCCGACCGCATGACCGGCATCGTGTCGCGCGGCGGTTCGATCATGGCCAAGTGGTGCATTGCGCACCACAAGGAGAGCTTCCTGTACGAGCGCTTCGAGGACATCTGCGACATCATGAAGGCGTACGACGTGAGCTTCTCGCTGGGCGACGGGCTGCGCCCCGGCTCGGGCGCGGACGCCAACGACGAGGCGCAGTTCGCCGAACTGCGCACGCTGGGCGAACTCACCCAGGTTGCCTGGAAGCACGACGTGCAGACCATGATCGAAGGGCCGGGCCATGTGCCGATGCACATGATCCAGGCCAACATGGACGAGCAGATCAAGCACTGCCACGAGGCGCCGTTCTACACGCTCGGTCCGCTGACCATCGACATCGCGCCGGGCTACGACCACATCTCCAGTGCCATCGGGGCCGCGATGATCGGCTGGGCCGGCACGGCGATGCTTTGCTATGTGACGCCCAAGGAGCATCTCGGGTTGCCTGATCGTGATGACGTGAAGCAGGGGATCATTGCTTACAAGATCGCGGCGCATGCTGCGGACGTGGCCAAGGGGCATCCGGGGGCTCGATCGCGTGACGACGCGCTGAGCAAGGCGCGCTTCGAGTTCCGCTGGCAGGACCAGTTCAACCTGGGCCTGGACCCGGACACTGCGCGCGAGTTCCATGACGAGACGCTGCCTAAGGACTCCAGCAAGGTGGCGCACTTCTGCTCTATGTGCGGGCCGAAGTTCTGCTCCATGAAGATCACTCAGGAGGTGCGGGAGTACGCGGCCAAGAAGGGAGTGGCTGAGGCTGCTGCTGTGGCTGAGGGGATGGAGCAGAAGTCCAAGGAGTTCATGGCTGGAGGGGGGGAGATTTACATTCCTATTCGGGCTTTGTCTTAGTTTTTTCCCGGGGCCGGGACTCGCCCCGGCGGGCGACTTACTTTCTTTTGCTTCGCCAAAAGAAAGTAAGCAAAGAAAAGGCGACCCCACTGTCTGCGACCCCTGCGCTTCGCTACGGGGCAACCTGCGGTGCTCACGTTTCGCGGGGTCTCGCCCAAACTCGCTTCGCTCAGACAAGGGCGAGCCCTGATCCGCGAAACGCTGCGCTCCTCGGCGCATCCAGAAGGGGTGGATACCGAAACGCCTTCGCTGCGCTCGGCTCCAGACAGCCAACAGCCAGCAACCAAGACCGAAGACCCCATACCAACCGCCGCAGGCGCGCAGCGCCTGCGGCGGCTTGGTGGCCGAGCGAAGCAATGGCCCGATTGGTCTGCACCCCCTCTGGCTGCGCCGAGGAGCGGAGTGTTTCGCGGATCAGGGCTCGCAGCTGTTTGAGCGAAGCGAGTTTGGGCGAGACCCCGCGAAACGCGAGCACCGCAGGTTGCCCCGTAGCGCAGCGAAGGGGTCGCAGACAGTGGGGTCGCCTTTTCTTTGCTTACTTTCTTTTGGCGAAGCAAAAGAAAGTAAGTCGCCCGCCGGGGCGAGTCCCGGCCCCGGGAAAAAACCTCCCAAGAGAGCAAGCATGCTGACCCCCGGCAACCCACTCCCCCTAGGCGCGACAACGTCACCCCAAGGCGTCAACTTCGCCTTGGCAGCCCCCTCCGCAGAATCCGTAGACCTCTGCATCTTCGACAGCACCGGCCAGCACGAGCAGCAGCGCCTGCAACTACCGGCATGCACAGACGGCATCTGGCACGGCCACCTCCCCAGCGCCCGTCCCGGCCTGGTCTACGGCTACCGGGTGCACGGCCCATGGGCACCGCATGAGGGCCAGCGCTTCAACCCCGCCAAGCTGGTGCTCGACCCGTACGCCCGCGAGATCGTCGGCAACTACGACGGCAGCGACCTGTTCCTGGGCCACGTCCCCGGCGTTCCGGCAGAGCGGGACCCGCGCGACAACGCCACCATCGCCCTCAAGGCACGTGTGGCCCCGGCAGCAACAGCAGCAGAAAGCCCAGGACACGCCCGCATCCCCGCCGCAAACCGCGTCCTCTACGAACTCCACGTCAAGGGACAAACCAGGCTGCACCCCCAGGTGCCAGAAGCACTCCGAGGCACCTACGCCGGCCTCGCCGAGCCCGCCGTGCTCGACCACCTGCAGCGCCTGGGCGTCACCACGCTGAGCCTCATGCCGGTGCAGCACCGCGCCGACGAGCAGCGCCTGCAGCGCATGGGCTTGAGCAACTACTGGGGCTACACCACCATCGGCTGGTTCGCGCCCGAGGCCCGCTACTGGAGCGGCCGCCCCGGCACCACGCCCGCCAGCGAGTTCCGCGCGATGGCCGACGCCATCCACGCGCGCGGCATGGAGCTGGTGATCGACGTGGTCTACAACCACAGCGCCGAGACCGACGAGCTCGGCCCCACGCTGTCGCTGCGCGGCATCGACAACGCCCTGTACTACCACCTGCGCCCCGACGACCGCGCCCTGTACGAGAACTGGACCGGCTGCGGCAACTGCCTGAACCTGGGCGAGCCCCGCGTGCTGCAGCTGGTGATGGACAGCCTGCGCTTCTGGGCCTGCGAGATGGGCGTCGACGGCTTCCGTTTCGACCTGGCACCGATCCTCGGACGCGACGCGCAGCGCGGATTCGACGCGCGCGCGCCCTTCTTTGCCGCCGTCGCGCAAGACCCGGTGCTCTCGCGCAGCCTGCGCATCGCCGAGCCGTGGGACATCGGCCCCGGCGGCTACCGCCTGGGCGAGTTCCCGCCCGGCTGGCTCGAATGGAACGACCGCTACCGCGACACGCAGCGCGGCTTCTGGCTGCGGCAGGGGCACGGCGACAAGGCCGGCCTGGGCGACTTCGCGCACCGCGTCACCGCCTCCAGCACGCAGTTCGCCCACCACGGCCGCGCGCCGACGGCCAGCGTCAACTTCGTCACCGCGCACGACGGCTTCACGCTGCGCGACCTCGTGAGCTACAACGAGCGCCACAACCTGGCCAACGGCGAAGACAACCGCGACGGCCACGGCCACAACCTGAGCGACAACTGCGGCGTCGAAGGCCCGAGCGACGACCCCGGCGTGCAAGCCCGACGCGCCCGGCTGCAGCGCGCGCTGCTCGCCACGCTGATGCTGTCGCAGGGCACGCCCATGCTGCTGGCCGGCGACGAGCTCGGCCACAGCCAGCAGGGCAACAACAACGCCTACTGCCAGGACAACGAGACCACCTGGCTCGCGTGGCAGAGCGCGTCGGCACCCGACGGCGACGCGGCGCAGCTCAGCGCCTTTGTCGCCCGGCTCGCCGCCCTGCGCCGCGAGGCCCCCGCCTTGCGAAGCAACCGCTGGTGGCCGAGCGAGCCCCCGCAAGGCATACCGCCGGGCATCCGCTGGCTGCGTCCCGACGGCGCGCCGATGACACCCGGCGACTGGCAGACGGGCACGGCCCTTGCACTCCACTTTCCGAATGCAGCAACCCCGACGAACCCCGACGAAAGCGACTGGCTGGTGATGGTGAATGCAGGCCCGCAGGACGTCGCCTTCCGCATGCCCCCCGGTGCGTGGCGCCTGTGCCTGGCGAGCGATCCTGCGATCGACCCGGGCCATGCGGCCCCACCCCTCGGCGACACGGCAACGGTGCCTTTCCCGGGCGTCTGCATTGCAAGAACGTAGGAGCCAGATGCATGTCGCGGTGCTAGTCTCGATGCAGAAACTCTGACGACGAATTCCAACGAACAAACAAACGAACGAACGAACGGAGACACAGGATGGACAAGTTCACACCCCCACAGCCCCAGCACGAGCTGCAGGCCCATCAACTGGTTCGTCGCACCATCGCCCTGGTGCTGGCCGGCGGACGCGGCTCGCGCCTCAAGCAGCTGACCGACCGGCGCGCCAAGCCGGCGGTGTACTTCGGCGGCAAGTTCCGCATCATCGATTTCGCGCTGTCTAACTGCCTGAACTCCGGCATCCGGCGCATGGCGGTGGTCACGCAGTACAAGTCGCACTCGCTCATGCGCCACCTGCAGCGCGGCTGGAGCTTCCTGCGCGCCGAGCTCAACGAAATGGTCGACGTGCTGCCCGCGCAGCAGCGCGTGGGCGACGAGCACTGGTACCGCGGCACGGCCGATGCGGTGTTCCAGAACCTGGACATCATCCAGACCCGCTCCACCAAGCACGACTATGTGGTGGTGCTGGCCGGCGACCACATCTACAAGATGGACTACTCCCTCATGGTGAAGGACCATGCCGAGCGCGGCCTGGGCTGCACGGTCGGCTGCATCGAGGTGCCGCGCATGGAGGCCACGGCCTTCGGCGTGATGGCGGTGGACGACGACCGCCAGATCACCGAGTTCCTCGAAAAGCCGGCCGACCCGCCCGCCATGCCGGGCAACCCCGACGTGGCGCTGGCGAGCATGGGCATCTACGTGTTCGACTCCGCCTACCTCTACCAGCTGCTGGAGGAAGACAGCGTCAACCCCGACTCGAGCCACGACTTCGGCAAGGACATCATTCCGCGCGCCGTGGCGCAGGGCCGCGCGCTGGCGCACCCGTTCGGCATGTCGTGCGTCACGCGGGCCTCGCGCGGGCCGGGTGCCAAGACCTACTGGCGCGACGTGGGCACGATTGATGCATTCTGGGCAGCCAACCTCGACCTGGCCGCCATCACCCCGGAGCTGGACATCTATGACACGGACTGGCCCATCTGGACCTACCAGCGGCAGCTGCCCCCGGCCAAGTTCGTGCTCGACCGGCACGGCCAGCACGGCATGACGGTGAACACCATCGTGTCGGGCGGCTGCATCGTCTCGGGCTCCAAGGTGAGCAGCTCGGTGCTGTTCTCGGGCGTGCGCATCCACTCCTTCTGCGAGATCAACGAGGCGGTGCTGCTGCCCGATGTCGAAGTGGGCCGGGGCGCCCGGCTCAGCAAGGTGGTGATCGACCGCGGCTGCGTGATCCCCGACGACATGGTGATCGGCGAGGACGCCGTGGCCGATGCCGCGCGCTTCGAGCGCACCGAGACCGGCGTGGTGCTGGTCACGCGCGAGATGCTCAAGCGGCTGGGCACCGACTGAACGCCGGTCCTCCGACGCCCACCGCACCCCACGCCCACGCTTTTTTCACGATGCGAATCCTCCAGGTCAGCGCCGAACTCTTCCCTCTCCTCAAGACCGGCGGCCTGGCGGACATCGCCGGGGCGCTGCCGCTCGCGCTCATGGCCGAAGGCGAGGACGCGCGCGTGCTGCTGCCGGGGTTTCCGGCCATCGTGGCGGGCGTGCGCGACCTGGCGCCGGTGGCCGAATTCAACGCGCCCTGGGGCGAGCGCTTCGCGCTGCGCTTCGGGCACATCGCCACCGATGGCGCGCCGGCCATTCCGGCCTACGTGATCGACGCGCCGGCGCTCTACGACCGGCCCGGCAACCCCTACGAAGATGCGTCGCGCCAACCCTACGGCGACAACCACCGCCGCTTCGCGCTGCTCGGCTGGGCCGCGGCGCAGCTGGCGCAGGGGCTGGACCCGCTGTGGCAGCCCGAGGTGGTGCACGCGCACGACTGGCATGCGGCGCTCGCGCCGGCCTATCTGCACTTCGCGCGGGAGACCGGCGGCCCCCGCGTGGGCAGCGTGTTCACCGTGCACAACCTGGCCTACCAGGGCATCTTCGCGCCGTGGAACTTCGCCGACCTGGGCCTGCCCGCCACGGCGTTCCAGATGAACGGGCTCGAATACCACGGCCAGGTGTCGTTCATGAAGGCCGGCCTGTGCTACGCCGACCGGCTTACCACGGTGAGCCCGACCTACGCGCAGGAAATCCAGACGCCCGAGCAGGGCTGCGGCCTGGACGGCCTGCTGCGCCAGCGCCGCGACGTGCTCGGCGGCATCCTGAACGCGGTCGACGACAAGGTCTGGAACCCGGCGAGCGACGCCGCGCTGGTGCAGGGCTTCCACACGCCCGAAGGCCGCCACATGGCGGGCAAGGCGCGCTGCAAGTCGGTGCTGCAGCACCAACTGGGGCTGGCCGACCGGCCGGATGCGCCGCTCTTCATTCTGGTGAGCCGGCTCACCGAGCAGAAGGGCCTGCACCTGGTGCTGGGCGGGCTCGACGCGTTGCTCGCGCAAGGCGGCCAGCTCGCGCTGCTGGGTGCCGGCGAGGCCTGGCTCGAGGAGGCCTTCCGCCAGCGTGCCGCCGCGGCGCCGCAGTCGGTCAGCGTGACCATCGGCTACAACGAGACGCTGGCGCACCAGCTCTTCGGTGCCGGCGACGTGACGCTGGTGCCCTCGCTGTTCGAGCCCTGCGGCCTCACGCAGATGTACGGCCTGAAGTACGGCAGCCTGCCGCTGGTGCGCCGAGTCGGCGGGCTGGCCGACACGGTGGTCGACAGCTCGCTCGAAGACATGGCCAGCGGCGAGGCCACCGGCTTCGTGTTCGACCGCTTCGAGGTGGCCGACTACGAACGCGCCGTGCGGCGCGCCTTCGCCCTTTACCAACGCGCGCCCGACTGGCGCCGCGTGCGCGGCCATGCCATGCGGCGGCCTGCCGATTGGGGCACCGCCGCCGCGCAGTACATCGACGTTTACCGACAAGCGTCGGGTCCCACCTGATCCGCGCACGGCAGACAAAACACCATTCACCCGAGAGCGACCCACCATGACGATCAAAGACTTCGCCTACGACCACCCCGACCGCGACGTGGCGGCCTTCAAGCGCGCGGTGGCCAACAAGCTGATCTATGCGGTCGGCAAGGACCCCGTCGCCGCCAGCCAGGACGACTGGCTCAACGCCACCTCGCAGGCGGTGCGCGACCAACTGGTCGAGCGCTGGATGATGACCACGCGCGCCAACTACGCGCAGGACCTCAAGCGCGTGTACTACCTCTCGATGGAGTTCCTCATCGGGCGCACCTTCACCAATGCGCTGCTGGCCGTGGACCTGTTCGACACCGTGCGCGAGGCGCTGGCCGACTTCGGCGTCGACATGGACGCGCTGGCCGAGCGCGAGCCCGATGCGGCTTTGGGCAACGGCGGCCTCGGCCGGCTCGCGGCCTGCTTCCTCGACTCCATGGCCACGCTCGGCGTGCCCGGCATGGGCTACGGCATCCGCTACGAATACGGCATGTTCCGCCAGCAGATCGTCGGCGGCCAGCAGGTCGAGACGCCCGATTACTGGCTCACGCGCGGCAACCCCTGGGACTTATACACCTTGCACGACCCCACAGACACAGGCAAAGA
>NNBU01001069.1_pt1 | contig 14145 bp, 12 predicted proteins | sample 1173781 | NCBI WGS metagenome assembly NNBU01 (sample SAMN07173937, study PRJNA388173) | plant metagenome | biome: Plant school; feature: Soil; material: Symbiotic tissue of Blasia pusilla L.; isolation source: symbiotic tissue sample KVJ2 | host: Blasia pusilla | place: Norway: Troms, Kvaloya...
GTGATCGCAGGGCAGGTTGAAATGATGTTCACCGACATGGCCACGGGCCTGCCGCAGGTCAGGGCGGGAAAGGTCCGGGCCATTGGCATCAGCAGCGTGCAGCCGGCTGCGTTGCTGCCCGATGTGCCGCCGATCGCGAAGACGCTGCCCGGCTTCGAGTTGCTCGCCTGGTATGCGCTCTATGCGCCGCGTGGCACGCCGGCAAATGTCATTGACAAGTTGAACGCCGAAACGCGCGCCATCTTGGCGGATCGGGATGTGCAGGAGCGCTTCTCAGCCCTCGGGCTTGAACCGATGAGCAGCAGCCCGCAGGAGTTGGCAGTTTTCGGTCGCAGCGAACTGGAGAAATGGGGACGACTCATCAAGGCCGCCGGGATTGAGGCGGAGTAGCGAAACCTGATTGGAACGCATCGGATGCTCGGTGAGACGAGCCTGTGAGCACAACCGCGCGCTCGTCATCAAGCCAATTCACGACTTGATCAGACCTTCCTAAGGTCTCGGCCTTGAACAACAGCTTTATTCGGCTATGTATCGGATCGAATTTACGCTGCGGCGCCGATGCCGATTGGGCTCATCACAGTTGCTTTAATCCCTTTTCTCGCCAGGCTCGAGTGATTGCAGAAGCTGGTTCAGTTCAGGTCGAGCATGTGGCTTACGCGCGCGTCACGTCGATCACGGCCTTCGCGAAGGCCCCTGGTGCCTCCTGCGGCAGGTTGTGACCGATGCCGCCGCTGATCAGCCGATGCTCATAGCGTCCCGAGAACTTCTTCGCATACGCGCTGGGCTCTGGATGGGGCGCGCCATTGGCGTCGCCCTCGAGCGTGATGGTGGGCACGTTGATCACGGGGGCTTTGGCGAGCCGGTTCTCCAACGCCTGGTATTTGGCTTCGCCTTCGGCCAAGCCAAGGCGCCAGCGGTAGTTGTGGATCGTGATCGCAACGTGGTCGGGGTTCTCCAATGCCACGGCACTCCGATCGAACGTCGCCGCATCGAAGTTCCACTTCGGCGATGCCAGTTGCCAGATGAGCTTGGCAAAGTCGTGACGATTCTTCTCATAGCCAGCGCGGCCGCGCTCGGTCGCGAAGTAATACTGATACCACCACTGCAGTTCAGCCTGCGGTGGCAGAGGCGCTTTGCCTGCCTCCTGGCTACCGATCAGGTAGCCACTCACCGAAACCAGCGCCGTGACACGCTCTGGCCACAGCGCGGCCATGATGCAGGCGGTGCGTGCACCCCAGTCGCAGCCGGCGACGGTGGCACTCTGGATTTTGAGGGCGTCCATCAACTCAATGATGTCGACCGCGACCGCTGACTGCTGCCCGTTTCGGGGCGTGTCAGCCGACAGGAATCGCGTGGTGCCATAGCCGCGCAGATGAGGCACGATGACGCGAAAGCCCGCCGCGGCAAGCGCCGGCGCTACGTCGACGAACATGTGGATGTCGTACGGCCAACCATGCAAAAGAACTACCGGCTTGCCGTTGGCCGGGCCGGCTTCGTAGTACCCGATGTTGAGCGTTCCAGCGTCAATGCTCTTGAGCGGCTCGAGTCGCTTGAGTGCCGTTGCGGACTGGGCGAACGCCGGCGTGATGACTCCCAGCTGCGCGGCGGCAGCGCTGAGCGCCGCTGCGGTAAGGAAGGTTCTGCGTGGCAATTTGCTCGACGATGTCATTGAGATCTCCTGAGGGATGGACAGTGGTGGAAGGGCTTGCGGGTTCAATGCTGCGCGCAAGAAACTCCTTTGGACCTGGCTGCGTATCGCTCTGTATCTCGGTTTGTTTTTTGAACAATACATTTCAAGAGCGGCCCGGATTTCCACCGAACGGCGCCGCATGGCACGTCACGCTTTGGCTCGGCTGTGCATGGCGACCGGTCGAACGGTCGCGTTCATGGGACGCGTCTTCATGCACTCCCCCTGTTCTGTGTATGGCACTGTGTCTGCCGTGTCGGGTGACATGAAGAACTACGCAATTGAGACGCGAGCTCGGACATCTGCATCGCGTGAATCCGGGCCGCGATTGCTTAGGAGGTCGCCTTGTGAGACCGATCGAGTCCTCATGCGACTCAAGCCTTTGTCGGACTCAGGTGCTTTTCGGAATCTCGAGGTTGGCGGGGCCGCAGGGGGGAGTCCGCGCCATCACTGTGAAACGTAGTGTGTGCACTTCCAAATGCTGACACACAGACATACGCAAGCTGTGCCAGAGAGAAAGAGTGCGGCGAACAATCCATCGCTCCTCTCTCAAACTCATTCACCTTCGAAGGAAATCATCATGAAGCTCGCCCGAATCGCACTCGCTGCCTCGTTCTCAGTCTTTGCCGCTCTCATCTCGGCTCAGGCAGGTGCCGAAGAATATCAAGGTGTGTTGCAGACTCACTCGACGCTCAGCCGCAGCGACGTTCGTGCTCAGGCTGTTGCTGCCGCACACTCTGAAAATCCCTACTCGGAAGCCGCCTCTGCATCTGTTGTTGCGGCTCTTCCGTCGCCGCGCGACCGTACGGCAGTCCGTTCGGAGGCCCAAGCAGTCGCTCATGCGCCAGGGCAGAACCTCTATGTAGAAGCCTTCACAAACAGCCAGGTGCCAGCGCAGTACGGAGTTCGTGGGGTGCTGCCGACGCGTCAGGCCGGGGTCGCCGACAGCACTACGTTGCGCTAAGCGCTGGAGTTCGCCATGACCATGAAGTCAATTTTCCTGCTCGGTGTCGCGGCCGTCGCTGCGTCCGTGGGCATACTTACCGCGGTAGCGCCGACGGCTGGAGGCGAAGTTGCCTCCAGCGCCGCCCAGGTGGCGCTCGAGTTCCAGAACATCGACCAGTGGCTCAACTCGAAGCCGCTGAAGCTCGAAGACTTGCGCGGCAAGGTGGTGCTCGTGGACTTCTGGACCTACACCTGCATCAACTGTCTCAACCATCTGCCTTACGTGAAGGAGTGGAACGAGAAGTACAAGGACAAGGGCCTGGTCGTCGTGGGCGTGCACACGCCGGAGTTCGCCTACGAGAAGTCGACAAAGAATGTGCAGGACGCGATCAAGCGCCTGCAGATCAAGCACGCCGTGGCGCAGGACAACAGCTATGGCACCTGGAAGGCGTTCAACAACCAGTACTGGCCAGCGGTCTACCTGATCGACAAGCAGGGAAAGATCGTCTACTCGCACTTCGGCGAAGGCAGCTACGGCACCACCGAGAAGAAGATCCAGGCGCTGCTGGCGGAGCCGGCCTCCGCATCGGCATCGAAAGGAGGCTGACATGAAGAAGCTCTGGTTCGCACTGCTCTTCTTCGCGGGTGGCTTCGCGCACGAGGTGCGCAACCCGGTCAGTTGCCAATGCATCACGGCCCGCGCGTTCATCGGCACCCGGCGGCGCTCCTGCTGAAACTGCGATGGCGGGGCGGCGCTCAGTCGTCCCGCGGCTCGACCGATGAAGCGAAGACGTAGCCTTCGCTGCGCACCGTCTTGATGTAGCGCGGCTCGCGCGCATCCTCGCGCAGCCGCTGGCGCAGGCGGCTCACCAGGAGGTCGATGGAGCGCTCGAAGAGCTCGGCTTCCCGGCCCTGTGTGAGGCTCAGCAGCTGGTCGCGGCTCAGCACCTTCTGCGGATGGTCGAGAAACACGCGCAGCAGCCGGTACTCTGCGCCGCTCAGCGCCACCATCGTGCCGCTGTCGTCCAGCAGGTGGCGCGCCACCGTATCGACCCGCCAGTCGCCGAAGGCCAGCATGTGCGAGGGCTCCACCGCACCCATGTTCGGCGGCAGCATGCGCGTGCGACGCATCACCGCGCGGATGCGTGCCAGCAGCTCGCGTGCGGAGAAAGGCTTGGCCAGGTAGTCGTCAGCGCCCATTTCGAGGCCGAGGATGCGGTCGGCCTCTTCGCTGCGTGCGGTGAGCATCAGGATCGGTGTCGCCTTGTACTTGCCGGTGCGCAGGTCGCGGCACAGCGTGAGCCCGTCTTCGCCCGGCAGCATCAGGTCCAGGATGATCAGGTCGAAGGGCCCCGACTCCTCCAGCGCCGCACGCATGTGCCGGCCGGTGGGCACCGCCACCACGCGCAGCCCGTTCTTGACCAGGTAGGTCGTGAGCAATTCGCGGATTCCCCGGTCGTCGTCGACGATGAGGATGTGGTCGGAGGTCTTTGGGGTCATGGCAATGGAAGGTATGGAGGGCGCCGCAGTCGCAATGTATTGCCCAAAGTGCCGGATGCAGCGGGGCATGTATTGCAAAGTATCTACCACTGAGGCGCGCGACACTTTGATTCGTGCCGGCCATGGCGATCCCCCACGCAGCTCGACCAGTAGTTAAGCGATGGCAAGCGATCGGGCGTGGCAGTGAAACGTAGTGTGTGAATTTCCGAGGCGGATACAGAGGCATACGCAATGCGTTCCAGCGGGGTGGAGACGGGCCAACAATCCAGCCGTTCTCCAACCACCCCCTCCAAAGAAACGCACCATGACCTCCACCGAAAAGATCCTCTACACCGGCAAAACTCACACCACCGGCGGCCGTGACGGCGCCTCCACCAGCAGCGACGGCCGCCTGGACGTCAAGCTATCCTCCCCTGGCGGCCCCGGCACTGGCACCAACCCCGAGCAGCTGTTTGCCGCTGGTTGGTCCGCCTGCTTCATCGGCGCCATGGGCCTGGCCGCAGGCAAGATCAAGGTGAAGCTTCCCGCCGACCTGGCCGTCGATGCCGAAGTCGACTTGGCCAACACCGACGGCGCCTACTTCCTCAAGGCCCGGCTGAATGTCAGCGTGCCGGGCATCGATCGCGAGGTCGCGCAGTCGCTGGTGGATGCGGCGCACCAGACCTGCCCGTACTCGAAGGCCACGCGCGGCAACGTCGAAGTCACGATCCACGTGGTCTGAACAAAGCACGACGGGCCCAGCCGGTAATTTTTCATGTCGCTTCTTGCCGCCCAACACACTGCGATACACGCCATGGGCGTTTCGCATGAGCCGGGGTCTATAAACGAGCCCATGTCCACACCCGCCAGCCCGTCTTTGAACGCAGCCGACAGCAGCACCGCCGGTCGCCTCCGCCGGCTGGTGCCGCGGTCCCTTTTCGCCCGCGTGACGCTGATCATCGTGGTGGGCCTTGCAATCGCCCAATTGCTCACCTTCGCCGCGATCCGCTACGAGCGCGACATGGCGATGCGCGAGCTGATGATGACCGGCATCGAGCGCGACATCGCCAGCTCTGTTGCCATCCTCGACCGCCTGCCCGCCGCGGAGCGTCCCGCCTGGCTCGAGAAGCTCGAGCGGCGCAACTACCGCTTCGTGCTCGGCGGCATGGCCGAAGGCGCTGATCCCCAATCGCTGATGTCGCAGCAGTTCGCCACCGCAATCGTCGATGCGATGCGGCCGTTCCGGATCGTCAAGGTCGGGCAGGTGACGCAGCCGCCAGAGGGTCTGCAGATCCAGGTGCAGCTGACCGACGGCTCCTCGGTGGTGGTGCATGCGGTGCGCGTGGGCATGCCGGTGTCGCGCTGGGTGATGTGGCTGCTGGCGATCCAGCTCTTGATCTTGGCCGTGTGCGCCTGGTTCGCCGTGCGGCTGGTCACGCGCCCGCTGGCCGAACTGGCTGCCGCGGCTGACGAGCTGGGCCCCGACCTCAAGGCGCAGAAGCTCACCGAAGAAGGCCCCACCGAAGTGGCGCATGCCGCGCGTGCCTTCAACGCCATGCAGCAGCGCATCGGCGGCTACATGTCCGAGCGCGTGGAGATCCTCGCGGCCATCTCGCACGACCTGCAGACGCCCATCACGCGGATGCGGCTGCGCACCGACCTCATGGACGACGAGAACGACCGCGAAAAATTCCGCCAGGACCTGGACGAGATGAACTCGTTGGTGCGCGAAGGCGTGACCTATGCGCGCACGCTGCATGGCGCCACCGAGCCGCCGCTGCGCATGGACGCCGACGCGCTGCTCGAAAGCATGGTGGCCGACTACGAGGACGCCGGCAAGATGGTGCACCTCGAAGGCAAGGTGGGCGCGCCCATCGTCGGCCGGCCGAACGCGATGCGCCGCATCGTCATGAACCTGATCGACAACGCGCTTGTCTTCGGCAGTGACGTGCGCGTGCGAGTCAATGCCGGCAATGGGCAATGCGTCATCGCTGTCGTCGACAACGGTCCCGGCATTCCGCCCGACGAGCTGGACGCTGTGCTCAAGCCTTTCTACCGCGTCGAGAGCTCGCGCAACCGCAGCACCGGCGGCACAGGCTTGGGTCTGGCCATCGCGCACCAACTGGCGATGGCGATGGGCGCCGAGTTGAAGCTGCAGAACCGCCTCGAAGGCGGACTCGAGGCACGCCTGACCATGCCCACGCGAATCACCTGAACGGCGCGGGCCGCGCGCGTCGCGGTGCCGCCTCGTCCATCCGTTTCCTGCAACCCGCGGCTCGCGCGTCGAGACCGTGAAGACCCCGCACGCCGTGACTGTGCACATCGACCACCACAGAAGAGATCCGAACCATGCTGCTGCTCCTTCTCATTGCCTACCTGGGCGGGGTGCTCACCGTCCTGAGTCCCTGCATCCTGCCGGTGCTGCCCTTCGTGTTCGCGCGGGCCGACCGCCCGTTCCGCTCGCACGGCCTGCCGATGCTGCTGGGCATGGCGGTGGCCTTCACCGCTATCGCCACGCTGGCCGCGGTGGGCGGCGGCTGGGTGGTCACGGTCAACGAGTACGGGCGCTATGCCGCAATCGCGATGCTCGCGCTGTTCGGCGTGACGCTGCTGTTCCCGAGCCTGGCCGACCGCATGAGCCGGCCGCTGGTGGCGCTGGGCATCCGTCTGGCCGAAGCGCAACCCGATGGCCAGGGCGCCAAGGCGTCGGTGTTCTACCCGCTGCTGCTGGGCGTCGGCACGGGCCTCTTGTGGGCGCCGTGCGCGGGCCCGATCCTCGGGCTCATCCTGACGGGCGCTGCGCTCAACGGCGCGAGCGCCAGCACCACGGTGCTGCTGCTGGCTTATGCGGCCGGTGCGTGCACCTCGCTGGCGGCTGCGCTGCTCTTCGGCGGGCGCCTGTTCGCGGTCATGAAGCGTTCTCTGCACACGGGAGAGTGGGTGCGCCGCGTGGCGGGCGTGGCCGTGCTGGTGGGCGTGGGCGCCATCGCACTGGGGCTGGACACCGGCGTGCTCAGCCAGCTCTCGGTAGGCACCACCTCGGCGCTCGAGAAAGCCCTCGTGGAGAAGATCGACATGCCGAGGCGACAACTGCCATCGCCATCCAGCCCGCTGGTCGAATCGGCCCCGCAGCAGCAAGACAGCGGCTTCGTCAGGACGGCCGCCATGCTGCCGGAGCCGGCGCCCGTGCGCAAGTTGGGCGTCGAGGGCCATTTCCCCTCGCTCGCCGGCGCGACCGAATGGATCAACTCGCCGCCTCTGACGCCCGAGGCCCTGCGCGGCAAGGTAGTGCTGGTCGACTTCTGGACCTACTCGTGCATCAACTGCCTGCGCACGCTGCCCTACGTTCGCGCATGGGCCGAGAAGTACAAGGACGCGGGGCTTGTCGTCCTCGGGGTGCATTCGCCGGAGTTCGCGTTCGAGAAGCGCTCGGCCAACGTGCGCAAGGCGACGAAGGACCTGGGCATCGATTTCCCGGTGGCGCTGGACAACGACTTCAGGATATGGCGCGGCTTCGACAACCAGGCGTGGCCTGCGTTCTATTTCATCGACGCACAGGGCCGCATCCGCTATCACCAGTTCGGCGAGAACCGCTACGACAAGGCAGAGCAGATCATCCAGCAACTGCTCGCCGAAGCGGGGCAGCGCAACCTGCCTGCCGGCGTGGTCGCGCCGAAGGGCCAGGGCACGCAGGCCGCACCCGGCTCCGAACTCGCGATGTCGGGCGAGACCTATGTGGGCGCCGAGCGCGCGACAGGCTTCGCATCACCGGGAGGTCTGGTGAGCGGCCGCGCCCATGTCTACCAACCCCCCGCGTCGCTGCGCACCAACCAGTGGGCATTCACCGGGGAGTGGACTGTGGAGCCCGAGCGCGCCGTGTCGAACCACGCCAACGACCGCATCGCGTACCGCTTCCAGGCGCGCGACCTGCACCTGGTGCTCGGGCCCGCGGCGGACGGCAAACCGGTGCGCTTTCGCGTGCTGGTCGACGGCAAGCCACCGCTCGAGAACCATGGTGCGGACACGGACGAACAGGGGTACGGAATCATCGAGGCGCAGAAGCTCTATCAGCTTGTGCGTCAAGCGAAGAACGCGAATGACCGGCTGTTCGAGATCGAATTTCTTGATGGTGGAGCGCAGGCTTATGCGTTCACGTTCGGGTAGACGCTGCAGACGCCCGGATGGGCAGCGCATTTAAGCGCACGGTGCAGACCGCGTTCGAGCTCTCACGATAAAGCCGACCGCAAGAGCCAACTCGCCCTTTGGGTCTTGCTTGAAGCCACGGTGGCCTTTCCCCCCGGTTCCCCGGACATATCGAATGACATGATGTGTTTAGGAGGCAGATATGCCAAGGACCGGCGTGACCGGGTCCCGATCCTGGGTCGGGAACGCGACGGCGTCGAGTTGCTGCTCAAGCGCCCTTTAATACCAAAAATACTAATAAGACGAGTTTATTGATGATTATTGTTATAATGGTCTCCGTTGCAGCGGCAGCCCGTTATTGATGCCTCTTTGCAACGCCTGTTCATGAGGTGTCTCTCACCCTTGCAGGCCCTGTGTTGCGACTGTCGTCGCCTGTTGGTCTGTAGAGCTGCAGCCAACCGAATTCCTGGTTGGCTCACGCAAGTTGATTCAAACCTGCGGTCCCGGACAAATTAGATTCCAAATATCGGCATTTCCATGGGCAAGTTCGTCGTTTCGCCCGCGACACATCCGACCGACTGTGGCCGTTTTCGCGCCTCTTTCTCGGTCCATCGATCTCGGAGCGATGGCAGCTCATGTCGGGTATTCCAGCTCGATCAGGCCTTTGCCTCGCGCGAAGCCGCCCGGCTCCTTGCGGTCACGCAGGCCTGGCTGCAAACGTGCATGCTGCATCCGCTGAGTGCTGATGATCTCCCGGCATAGATCCCACTCACTTGTGCCAGTTGCTGCGGATTTCCGATCCGAAGATCCGAGTTCCACCGTCGCGGCAATCGTCGCGCACCTTCATTCAGAAAGGCTCTTTTCATGAGCGTCAAAATTTACGTGGGCAACCTTCCCTTTTCCGTGACCGATTCCATCCTGGAAAGCAACTTTGCCGAGTTCGGCCGGGTTTCTTCGGCCAAGGTCATGATGGATCGCGAAAGCGGCCGCTCCAAGGGTTTCGCATTTGTGGAAATGGGCTCTGCCGAGGTTGCTCAGGCCGCCATCACCGCCCTGAACGGGATGTCCGTCGATGGGCGCTCTATCGTGGTGAACCTGGCCCGTCCCCGCGAAGAGGGGAGTGGCTCGGGTGGCTACAGCGCGGCCGGTTACAGCACAGCCAAACGCTCGGACGTTGGCTACGGCAATGGCGGCTTTGGCGGCGGTCGTTACTGACCTGGGGAATGTCTTTTGGAAAACCGGCCTGACTGGGCCGGTTTTTTTTCGTCCGTTCGCCGGGCGCTGACTCGCTGATTCTCGCTATTCATCAAGCGCGAGATGTCTTCAGGGGCCAGCGGTTGGCCGCCGTGTTCACGGACAAGGCCCCGAGTCCACCCGCGTGCCGCCTATGTGCGGCCTGCGCAGCCTCTCGCGTCGGTGTTGCGCCCGAGCTCTGCGCGTCCCAGCGGCGTGATGCTCAGGATGGTGCCCGTGCTGTGAGCGTCGAAGGGCTCCGGCGGCAGGATCGCTTCCAGCATGCCTGCAGCGCGCAAGACGGCGGCACTGCGAATGTCCTGGGGATTTCGAAGCTCGATCGGAAGAGTCGCATGCTCGATCTTGCGCAAGAAGTCTTTAGCCATGCGCCGTACGCCTGCGGACGTTGACCATCGCCTTCAGAAGAGAAGCCGCCGCACGGATTTGCGCAGGCCTGAGGCCTTCGCACGCGAGACACGCTCTTGAATCACCGGCACAGGCCGTCCGAGAGGGGCATTGCGCATGCAGCAAGGCTCACGACCCGCCGACGATGGCGTGCGCGGCGTCGGGGCCCTGCCTCGTGTGTCGACGTGCTTCGTTCGCCGCGGCGCGCAGGCTGTCGGCCGTTCGGGTGGCGGCATCCGCCGTCATGGTGACGGCCACGCCGTCGGGACCATCCAGAACCACCACGCCATCGATCGCTGTGGCCACGCCCGCGTCTTCGCGCGGTTGGAGCGCGGTCTTGTTATCCATCATGGGACTCTCCAGTTCGCCCAACCGCCTCGGCGGCCACGCGCGCATTCAAATAAAGGTATCCAGGTTCGAACAGCGCCGCTTTCACCAACCCGGCGAGGTCGAGGATCTGCACCTGCGATGAGCGAACCTGGCACAGCCCCATCTCGCGCAGATCCCTCAAGACACGGTTGACGTGCACGTTCGTCAGGCTGCACACCTCGCCGATGTCCGACTGCGTCATCGGCAGCGAGAACCCGTGGTCGCGAGATCGGCCCACCGCCAGCAGCCGGGCATGGGTCTCGCATAAAAAATGAGCCACACGTTGCAACGCGGTGAGGCTGGACAGTCGATAGATCCACTGGCGATGCTGCGCGGCATCGAGCATCGTGATGAACCACAGGCGCCGTGCCAGTTCGCCGTCGTCATGCTGGATCTGCTCCAGTGCCTCGTGCGTGAATACCGCCGCGCGCACATCCGTGAGCGCGCCCACGTCGTGATCAAGCCGCTTCAAGGTGAAGGCATGCAGGTCGACGAAATCGCCCGGCACATGCACGGCGACAAGGTGCCGCTTGCCATCGCGCGCGTCCACGTGCCGCGTCATGAAGCCATCGACGAGCAGCAGGCTGACGTGGATCGGCGTGTCCTGGTGCACCGCGATCTCACCTGCCCGAAATGTCCGAACGCTGGCGATGGCCGACTCCAGCCGGTCGCGCTCGGCATCGGTCAGCGTGGTGGCGCGGTTCAGGAGGACGGAATCGGTCAGCATAGGTTGGGCGAGGGCGCCATCGTGCGTCATGTCGGAGGTCACTGCATTAACCCAGATCAAGATTGAACCTGAATTTGGGGGCTGCCGTGCAGAAGGATTGCGTCCTACAGCACGAGGCGCGGCGCCGTCCCTACGCTGTGTGTCGGCGCCGTTGCCGCATGCCACAGACCCCCACATTCCATCATGGCCAAAAGACCCACCCCCGAGCTCGTGGCCGCACGAGCTGCCGCCCGAAACACCGACAGCGCACCTTCGCAACCGGCCCCTGCTGCTGCCGGGTCAGGCGACGCACCCGCGCAGAAGGCGATCGACACACAGACGCTTGCCGCGTCCATGCCCGTGAACTCGAACAAGGCCCTTGAGCACGAGAACCAAGGGCGCGAAGCGCCGGTGGGCCTGCACGTGAGTTCGCCTTCGCTCCTGCCCACGGGCAGCACGCTCTCGGAGGCCAATGCGTCGGACAAGGCTGGCACCGCCGCCGTGGAGGGCGTCAACGCGACGATCGGCACGCTCGATCACGTGCGCGTCGATTCAAGCGGGCAGGTGCTCACCACCAACCAGGGCGTGCCTATTGCCGACAACCAGAACTCGCTGAAGGCAGGCGTGCGCGGTCCGGTCCTGCTGGAGGATTTCATCCTGCGCGAGAAGATCACGCACTTCGACCATGAGCGCATTCCCGAACGCATCGTGCACGCGCGCGGCTCGGCTGCGCATGGATTCTTCGAGTGCTACGAGCCGCTCACCCAGTACACCAAGGCAGCGCCCTTCAAGGAGGCCGGCAAGGTGACACCGGTGTTCGTGCGCTTCTCGACCGTCGCTGGCGAGCGCGGCTCCAAGGACACCGCGCGCGACGTGCGCGGCTTTGCGGTGAAGTTCTATACGGACGAGGGCAACTGGGACCTCGTGGGTAACAACATGCCGGTGTTCTTCATCCAGGATGCGATCAAGTTCCCGGACCTGGTCCATGCCGTCAAACCCGAGCCGCATCACCAGATGCCGCAGGCGGCCAGTGCGCACGACACCTTCTGGGATTTCGTGTCGCTCATGCCGGAGTCCACGCACATGCTGATGTGGCAGATGTCGGACCGCGCGATTCCGCGCAGCTACCGGATGATGCAAGGCTTTGGCGTGCACACCTTTCGGCTGGTGAACGAGGCGGGCGAGTCGGTGCTGGTCAAGTTCCACTGGCAGCCGAAGCTGGGCACGCACTCGCTGGTGTGGGAGGAGGCGGTCAAGATTTCCGGTGCGGATCCGGACTTCCACCGACGCGACCTGTGGGAGGCGATCGATGCGGGCGAGTACCCCGAATGGGAGCTGGGCCTGCAGATCTTCACTGAAGAGCAGGCCGAACAGTTCAGCTTCGACATCCTGGACGCCACCAAGCTGATCCCCGAAGAGCTCGTGCCGGTGCAGATCGTGGGGCGCATGGTGCTGAACCGCAACCCGGACAATTTCTTTGCCGAGACCGAACAGGTCGCGTTCTGCACGGCCCACATCGTCCCGGGCCTGGATTTCACGAACGACCCGTTGCTCGCAGGCCGCATCCACTCCTACGTGGACACCCAGATCAGCCGGCTTGGCGGCCCGAATTTCCACGAACTGCCGATCAATGCACCCATTGCACCGGTTCACAACAACCAGCGAGACGGCATGCACCGTCAGGCCATCCACCGCGGACGCGTGGCCTATGAGCCCAATTCGCTGGCCGGCGGTTGCCCGTTCCAGGCAGGCGCCGCGCAAGGCTTTGCCAGCGTGGCGCGACGCATCGATGCCAAGGAGAGCGCCGACAAGGTGCGCATCAAGCCCGAAAAATTCGCCGACCACTACACCCAGGCGCGTTTGTTCTTCGAGAGCCAGACGGACGACGAAAAGGCGCATATCGCCCGGGCGTTTCGCTTCGAGCTGTCCAAGGTCACCGTTCCTGCGATCCGGCAGCGCACGGTCGCGATGCTTCGCAATGCGTCCGAGGCGCTCGCTGCGCAGGTGGCCCAGGACCTCGGCATGGCGCTGCCCGAGGCGCTGCCTTCAGCAATCGAGACACCGGCGGCGGCCGAAGTGCAGAACTCGCCCGCGTTGTCGCTGCTGGCGCGACCGGGAGACGGCGGCATCCGCACGCGCAAGGTCGCCGTGCTGGTCGCCCAAGGGGTGGAAGGTGCATCGCTTCAGACCCTGGTGGCGGGCCTGTTCGCTCAAGGCGCCGTGCCGCGGTTGATCGCCCCTCGGCTGGGCACCTGGACCGCAGCCGGCGGCGAGACATTCCACGCCGATGCCACCATGGAGAACTCGCCCGGCTTCCTGTTCGATGGCTTGGTCCTGCCCGACGGCGTGGCCGGGGTGGAAGCGCTCGCCGCAGATGCCCACACGCTCGAATTCCTGCGCGATCAGTACTGGCATTGCAAGCCGATCCTGGTGCTGGGCGCGTCCGAGGCCTTGCTCGTCGAAGCGCAGGTTCCACTCACCCTGGCGGACGGGTCGCCGGACGCTGGGTTGATCCTGGCGGAGGCCGCCGCAGCGACCGAGGCCACGGCGCTATTCATCGACGCGCTTGGCAAACCGAGGGACTTCGCCCGTGAGGCCAATCCGCCGCTGCCGGTGGTCACGGCCGCCTGATGCACGCGCCGCAGTGCCTCTGCCGGCGAGTCGACCTCGTCGCATATGGGCAGGCGGCCATCGACACTTTGCAAAGGCCGCACCATGCTCGGTATCGCAATCCCTGCCCATGACGAGCGCTCGTCCATCACCGCGTGCGTGCGCGCCGCATTGGCTGCGGCCGCGCACGATCGTCTGAACGGCGAAGCGTGTGTGGTGCTGGTCGTGGCCGACGCATGCAGCGACGACACGGCCGCCCTCGCTCGGATCGCCGGCGCGCGGGTGATCGTCATCCATGCGCGCAATGTGGGATGTGCGCGCGCTGCCGCAGCGCAGGCGTTGCTGGCTTTGGGATGCCGGTGGCTGGCGTTCACGGATGCGGACACGCTCGTGGCGCCGGACTGGCTGGCCGACCAGCTGTCCCTTGGCGCGGACGCTGTGTGTGGCACCGTCGGCGTGGACGATTGGTCCGCGCACGGKGTGCACGCCGGGCTTCTGCGCCAGCATTTCATCAAGACCTATGTGGACCGCGATGAACACGCGCATGTCCCTGGGGCCAACCTCGGGG